>CENZ01005972.1_pt1 | contig 31716 bp, 27 predicted proteins | sample 361341 | NCBI WGS metagenome assembly CENZ01 (sample SAMEA2619782, study PRJEB7988) | marine metagenome | biome: marine biome (ENVO:00000447); feature: deep chlorophyll maximum layer (ENVO:xxxxxxxx); material: "saline water (ENVO:00002010), including plankton (ENVO:xxxxxxxx)" | depth 50 m
GACTCAGGTAATACTCAACCATAATCCTCCCCCTTATGCCGTCCGCGACAGCGCAGTGTGGCCGCCGATCTCGTACTCGGGCTCCTCCACCTGCTCAGTCTTCCAGGCTCGCAATGCCCAGATCAGAAGACCGATGATAAAGAACGCCGACGGCGGTAACAGCATCATCCCCATCGGGTTGTACCATCCACCATCCGTCACCAGCGGCATGACCTGAAATCCGAACAAACTCCCCGAGCCGAAAAGCTCGCGGAAAAAAGCAACCAGCATCAGAACAATGCTGTAGCCCAACCCGTTTCCTATGCCGTCAAGAAAACTCGTACCTGGCGGATTTTGCATGGCAAAGGCCTCTGCCCGCCCCATCACAATACAGTTGGTAATGATAAGACCGACAAACACGGTGAGCTGCTTGCTCATGTCGTACGCAGCCGCAGCAATGATCTGATCCACAATGATCACGAGCGAAGCGATGATGGTCATCTGTACGATAATCCGAATACTGCTTGGAATCTGGTTCCGTATGATGGATATAAACAGATTTGAGAAGGCGCAAACAAAGGTCAGCGCGAGGCACATCACCAATGCCACACTCATCTTGCTGGTGACAGCAAGCGCTGAGCAGATGCCCAATATCTGCAACCCAATCGGGTTGTCGTTGAAGACAGGGTTAAACAGTGTCTCTTTCACACTACCCATTTTTAAATCGCTCCCGATTGCAGCTGATTCAACACCGGCCCAAACCCTTCATCACCCAGCCAGTAGCCCACCAAGTTTTCCACACCACGGCTGGTGAGTGTGGCGCCTGACAATCCGTCAATCTGATGTACAGCGTTTGTGTTCGTAGGGTCAACGCGCCCCTTGACCACCGTCAGTGCAACGTCACCATCGCCACCATAGATGCGTTTGCCAACCCACGACCCGCGCCAGACCGGGTTGACCACTTCGCCACCCAATCCCGCGGTTTCACCCTGTTCATAGAACGTAATGCCCGAAACGGTATTGAAGTCACCTTGCAGGGAAACAAAGCCGTACATAATCGACCAGAGACCGTAGCCATGAACCGGCACCACCACCTTGTCCACCTGACCGGCATCGTCATGCAACAGATAGACGACGCTATAACGGGCACGACGACTGATGGAGGCGATATCCTCAGCCGTCGACAGGTCCTTGGAAATGTCTGGGTTCTTGGATGCCTTTCGTTGATCATAGCGACTGATATCAAAGCCCAACTGCTCGACCTCAGCGTCATCCAGCACCCTCTTTTCCTGCAGGTCGACCATGCGAAGGGTAAACGAGGCGAACAATTCATCAATATCACTGCCACGCGTCACTCCAGGTTTGTACAACCCTGCCGCTTGCAGAATGTTCTTGTTGCGATCCGCATCCTTGTTGGCAATACGCTGGGGCTTGAGTAGTACTGCAGTTGCAGAGACCACAATCGAGCAGGCGAAGCACACAGACAGTGCCACCACTAGGATGTTGCTCATGGAATCCTTGTTTTTAGCCACCGCGAGCAAGCCTCCTCTTCACATTGCCGCGAACCACAACGTGGTCAATGAGCGGCGAAAATAGGTTGGCAAATAGAATCGCCAGCATCATGCCTTCAGGGAACGCCGGGTTCACAACCCTAATAAGCACGCACATCACACCAATCAGGATGCCATAGGCCCACTTCCCTTTGTCTGTCATTGATGCGGAAACCGGGTCTGTCGCCATGTACATCATGCCAAACGCAAAACCACCCAGGACCAGGTGCCAGTACCACGACATTCCGAACATCGGGTTGGTCTCCGACCCAATCAGGTTGAACATTCCTGCGGTAAGGAACATACCCAGGAATGTGCCCAGCACAATCCGATAGGATGCCACCCGCGTAATCAGGAGTATCGCGCCGCCAATCAGTATCGCCAGTGTTGAGGTCTCCCCAATAGAACCCTGGATGTTGCCGTAGAACGCATCCCACCAGGTGACGGCCAGAGCCTCGACCCCTGACGCTGCCGCGACACCCAACGCCGTTGCGCCGGAATAGCCATCGACCGCAACCCAGACCGCATCACCCGACAACTGGGCAGGATAGGCGAAGTACAGAAAAGCGCGGCCGGTCAATGCAGGGTTCAGGAAATTCTTACCGGTACCACCAAAGATCTCCTTACCGATGATCACGCCAAACGAAATACCGATAGCGACCTGCCAGAGTGGAATGGTGGCAGGCAACGTGAGCGCAAACAGAATACTGGTTACAAAGAAACCTTCGTTGACCTCGTGACCCCGTTTGATCGCGAACATCACCTCCCAGAAGCCACCCACCATAAAGGTGACCAGATAGATCGGTACAAAATAGACCGCGCCGTGAATAAGGCAGTCCCACCAGGAATCGGCGTCATAGCCAGCCAGCAGTTCAACGACGAATCCCCGCCAGCCTTCCGCGTTGGCAATACCCAACTCGGCCATCGCAAGATTGGCGTTATGACCCGCGTAGTACATCCCGGCAAACATCGGGATCCAGGCACACAACCACACCGTGGTCATGATTCGTTTCAGGTCAACGGCGTCCCGAACATGGGATGCGCTCGCGGTGACCTTGCCAGGCGTATAGAAAATGGTGTCAATAGCTTCGTAGAGTGCGTAGAACTTTTCGTACTTGCCGCCCGGGTGGAACGCAGGTTCCATGCGATCGAGTAAATCCCTCAGTGCCATGTCGCGCTAACCCTCCACTTCTATTCGGGTCAGCATGCTGCGCAGGTACGGTCCGTACTCGTACTTCCCGGGACAACTAAAGGTGCAGAGTGACAGATCCTCTTCTTCCAGTTCCAGGCAACCCAGTTCGGTCGCACCCTCGATATCATCGACAAGCAGTGACCGCAGTAATTGCGTGGGCAAAATATCCAGCGGCATCACCTTTTCATAAGTGCCAATGGGCACCATGGCTCGTTCGCTGCCACCGGTACTGGTGGTCAGCGGCATATTCCGAGTTCCCGTCAGCGCTGAAAGAAACAATCGCGTGACCGAGTACTTTCCGGTACCTGGCATTACGAAACCCAGGAATTCTCGCTCACGCCCTTCGGACAACACGGAGATCTGGTGATGGAAACGCCCAAGAAACGCACGCGCCCCAGAGGCTTCACGACCATTCAGCACGGAACCTGAAATGACACGATGCTCGCCATCGTTCAGCTGACCTGCAATGAGCTCATCGGTGCACGCTCCCAACCGCGTCCGGACCAGCCTCGGTTCTGCAACACCTGGCCCCGAGAGCGCGATAACACGTTCGCTGAAAATCTGACCGGAGAGGAACAGGTAGCCGATGGCAATCAGATTCTGGTAGTCGATATGCCAGACGTGCCGGGCGACACCTACCGGGTGCAAATAGTGGATATGTGTGCCACTCAGACCCGCGGGATGAGGCCCTGTGAAGTCTTCTACTTGAACCTCGCCGCCTGTGGTCGTCGGGATTTTGAGACCCGGTGCTCGACAGATGTAGACACGGCCCTCCGTCAATCGGCCCAGAACCGCGACTCCCGCAGAGAATGCATCCTCGTGCGCCGGTATGACTTGAGCAGGATCAGCCGCGCCAGGTCTCGTATCCATCGCGTTGACGAAAATTGCGGACGGCACATCATCTACGGCCGGTACTTTCCCGAAAGGCCGTGTACGGAGCGCCGTCCATTCCCCGGATTCGATCAGCTGATCTGCGACAACCTGCCGGTCAAGGCCGGCAATTGACGCCGCCTCATGCTTCCCGAAGGCGAGAGCTTCATCGCCCTCTACATCGATGACGAGAGACAAAAAGGCTCTCTTTGCACCGCGGTTGATCGCGGACACCGTCCCTGATGCCGGAGCAGTATATCGAATACCATTGTTTTTCTTACAGGTGAACACCAACTGGCCCTTGCTGACACGGTCGCCAACATTGACCTCCATAGTGGGCTTCAGCCCAGGGTAGTCCTCACCTGAAAGCGCGACGCTTCGTGCGGGCGCAATCTCAACGATACGTTGTTCGGGGCTTCCAGCAATCGGAAGATCCAAACCTCGCTTAATTTTAATCATCAGCGTCCTGATTTTAGTCAGTCTTATGGGCGGCCCACGCTGCCCTGCGTTTCTCTCTATCCAACCCAATCTAGTAGAGTTTTATCTACTAGATCATTATCCAGTAGATACCAGCGACATCTTCGATGAATCACTGGCGGGCTGCGGTGGCACAACCGGGTATTTGATACCAGCCATCCTCTGCGCAACGCGCACAACCTGACAGGTGTACCCGAATTCATTGTCGTACCAGACGTACAGAACGACCTGGTGACCGCCGGCGATTGTAGCATGGGAGTCGATGACACCGGCATGCCGATCACCAATAAAATCGGTGGACACCACTTCGCTGGAAATCATGTAGCCCACCTGCCGCTGCATCGCGGAATTCAAGGAGACCTCTCGCAGATACTCATTAACCTCTTCTCGGCTCGGTGCGGTCTTCAGCGTCAGGTTAAGAATCGCCATGGAGACGTTCGCTACGGGTACCCGGATAGAGTTACCTGTGAGCTTGCCAGCCAGTTCCGGGAGCAGTTTGCCCACAGAAGTTGTGGCATTGGATTCGGTAAGCACCATGTTGAGCGGTGCACTTCGACCTCGCCGCTCCTTTGAATGGATATTGTCATGCAGATTCTGGTCATCCGTATAAGCGTGGACCGTTTCCATATGACCATGCACAATGCTGAACCGGTCGTTCATGCATTTCAGTATCGGCACAATCGCATTGGTAGTGCAGCTGGCAGCACCGATCAGCTTATCCTCAGGGGTCACCAGATCAGAATTAACGCCGGAAACAATATTCTTGAGGCTGCCCTTCGCAGACGTTGTCAACAGTACCTTCCCGGCTCCATTGGCCTGAAGATGTCGCGACAGTGCTTCCTCGTCCCTCCATGCGCCGGTACTGTCGACAACGAGGGCATCATTGATGCCGTAGGCCTTGTAATCCACCTCACCAGGGTCGCTGGCATAGATGAACTTTATAACGTTGCCGTTGCAGATCAGGACCTGGTTTTCCTGGTCCACCCTGATCGTTCCCTGGAAACTGCCATGTACCGAATCGCGGCGCAGAAGACTCGCGCGCCGATTGAGATCGAGTTCCTTATCCTTGGGTGGCCGCAGAACAACCGCGCGCGGCACCAGGTTCTGACCGCCACCTGTTTTCTCAACCAGCAGCCGCAATACCAGACGACCAATTCGGCCAAATCCATAGATGACAACGTCCGTGGCTGCATGGGTAGTGGTGGTTTCCTTACCGAGAACCGCTGCGCAGATTTCCTTGAGATAGTCGTTCAGATCTAGAGACGCATCCGAATCATGAAGTCGCATCCAGGTACTGGTGAGTTTGCCGATGTCGATATGAACAGGACCCAGATCAAGTTTGCTGAGTCCTTCCACTACAGGCCAGGTCTCAAACTCCGACATTTCGTTCTGCTCAATCTGGCGTACAAACCGATGAGCCTTCATCAATTCGATGACAGAACGGTTATAGAGTGGTTCCCCATGTATATAAGTAGCGATGTTTTTCCGATACAGCTTGCCGATGATCGGAATCATCCTTTCGGCGAGCGCTTCGCGTTCCTTCCAGTCATCGAAAGCTTCGTCAAGTGTCGGTTTGCTCAAGGGGTCGCTCCTCGCACGGGTGCCAGTATCTGAAAGTGGACTTCGGTCCTTACCTTATCGATGCTCTTGGCTGATATCTTTACAGATGTCGATGATTTAAGTGTACAAAAGCCCTGAAACAGCGCTATGACGCCGGTTTTTCGACACGCGCTATTATAATTTCTCACCACTTCAAAGCAATGCTTACTCCCCAAATTGTCCTTCGCGACGTCGCCAATCGCGACGAGCGTTCAATATTTGAGCCTGAAAGGACCTCACTCTGAATAGAAGACATCCACAGCACCGCCTAGTCCAGACGCAACAGCTCCAGCGCCGGCGTCTGCTGATCCAGCCGAAAACGAAAACGACCCAGCACATTCATCCCAAGCAGACCATCCACAGAAACTCCGGAGCCGCCCTGCGAAAATGGGATATCAATGAGCCCCAGCGACAACTGATTGATCGTAACGCCTTCGCCCGCCAGGAACTCGCCCCCGAGGATCAACTCATCAACGACAACAACCGGCGCCTGAATCACACCACCCGCGGTCGCGAAATAGCGGACTTCGTTGCCGATGGGCAGACCAGACCGTCTCGCCTGAACCGATAACACCACGGTCATAGCTGCCCCGGTATCGAGCAGCAAATTGACCTGGGTCTTCCCAATACGACAAGGGACGAGAAACTGGCCCCGATGAGGTATCAGGGGAACGGTAATGACACCACTCACCTGATCCTGCTTACGCTGATCAATCATATCCAGGAGGCGGCGTGCATCGGGGCCATAGTCCAGATGATTTTCGATCTGCGAGAGAACTTGCGCGGTACCATTGTCGTCCCCGTGCTGTACCCGGAACTCGCCCAGCTGAAAAAAGTAGCGCCACTGATCCAGCATGGCCAGGATCACTGACTCTAATACCGGGTCGTATGCCGTTGGACGTCTATCTTCTGTCAACTGACGCTCGATCGCGTCCAGAATGCGTTCAAGCCAACCCAATCGCTAATGAGGTTCTGCCACACTCTGAGGGAGTCGATCACTAATCAGAAGCAGATCGAGCGCAGTCATCAATCGCCCCGAGTCATACAACGTGGCCACCCGCCCTGTGACATCGGCGATACCCACTGCATCAATGCCGACGGGCACCTCACTCCCCTGATCTCCACCTCGACTACTCGGGGACCACACCTGTGATTCGTTCCCTACCACCGTGGGTTCCGCGATGTCCGATCGACTGCCGTCAAACTGTCGCCACTGATCATGCTCCAGCCATCCCAGCACACCGCCGCCAAGACAGCTGAACAGCATCGCGAGCTGCCCAAATCGCACTCGCGAATGAATTGTGGGTTCATTCTGAATGATTCATAACCTCCCGACCGGGCGACCTCGATTGCTTGTATTCCAACTCTGAACAGGTAATCTCTTGCCCACTCTGATCACTCTTTTTTCCGGCGGTTCATGTTCAATAAAGCCCGTTTCAGCGTGCCTACCATAGGACACCGCCGCGACTGGGGGCAATTGCAGGGTGCCGCTGCGGCAGAAGCCATCGCCAATGTTGCTCATGGTTCAGCTCGGCCCACAATCGTCGTCTGTGCGGATGCACTGGCCTCTGGACGAATGGCTGATGCGCTGCGCTTTTTTAGCCGCGGTGATACGCCCATCGAAACCTTTCCGGATTGGGAAACGCTGTTGTATGACACGTTTTCACCACACCAGGAAATCATTTCTGACCGTCTTCGGCTACTCAGCACCCTACACCGGTTCCAGGGAATTTTGGTGGTGCCAGCAACCACGCTCATGCACAGAATTCCACCGCGCTCTTTCACCCTCGCGTCCAGCCTCTCACTAGACAAGGGACAGCGTTTTGATATCAATGCGGTGCGTACACAGCTTCAGACCGCTGCATACGTGTGCGTTGAAACCGTATACGAACCTGGCGAGTACGCCGTGCGCGGGTCCATCATGGACATCTTTCCTTCCGGCTCCGCTCACCCGTACCGTATCGATCTTTTCGACAATGAGATCGACACGCTGCGCAGTTTCGACGCGGAAACCCAACGGTCCATCGATCATGTGGATACCATCCGGCTATTGTCAGCCCGTGAGTTTCCGCTCACGGCTGACGCCATCCGACACTTCCAGGATCGCTGGCACCAGGCATTCATCGATCACGATCCCAGACGCGCCAGTCTCTACCAGGACGTATCAGCAGGGATGTCGCCAGCCGGAATCGAGTATTACCTGCCCTTGTTCTTTGATGAACTGGAGTGCCTCCTTGACTATCTGCCACCGGAATCTCTCATCTGCCTCAACGAGATCGGCAACACTCTCGAGCATTTCTGGGATGATGCCTCTTCACGTTACGAAAACCTCCGGTACGACGTGGAACGCCCCATCCTGCCACCGGAAACCATCCTGTACAGACCCGACACCCTGCTTGCCCGCTGCAATACGATGGCAAGGATCAATATCCACCAGGAGGCGCACACGAAGGGGGATAACTTCGAGACGCAGCCGGTCCCCGATGTCACCCTCGCGGAACGATCAACACATCCGGTTTCGAAACTCGCAGACTTTCTGTCATCGCATAGCGAGCCGGTACTGCTCATCACCGATTCCAGTGGCCGAAGAGAAGTGGTCATGGAACTCCTGAGTCGGCATGGCTTGAGCCCCAGCCCGGTCGACTCCTGGCACTCATTTGAGTCGCAAGCACCTGTATTCGGGGTGGCGGTGGCTCAGATCGAAAACGGTTTCCATCTGCCCGGTGAAGCCCTGCTACTCACCGAGCAGGAACTCTTCGGTGAGCACGTTCTGCAGCAACGTCGACGTCAGCAGCAGAAAGATGCCTCATCGGAACTTGTCATCAAGAGTCTTACGGAACTCCGTATTGGTGCCCCGGTGGTCCATATCGACCATGGCATTGGGCGATACCTCGGATTGCAGACGCTCGACGTTGATGGTCGCGCCAACGAATTCCTGACACTGGCGTATCAGGACGATGCCCGACTCTATGTACCTGTGTCTTCACTTCACCTTATATCCCGGTATTCCGGTTCCGAAGAGGACCTCGCCCCCCTCAGCCGATTGGGTGGAGACAGCTGGGAGAAAGCCAAACGAAAAGCGGTCGAGAAGATTCACGATGTTGCCGCGGAGTTACTGAACATCTATGCACGGCGCGAGGCCAGGATCGGGCATGCGTTTCCGGAACCCGAAGCATCCTACGCAAAATTTGCAGCCGCGTTTCCCTTCGAGGAAACACCCGACCAGTCCGTCGCGATCGACCGCGTCCTCACGGATATGACACGACAGACACCGATGGATCACCTGGTCTGCGGCGATGTCGGATTTGGCAAAACCGAGGTCGCGATGCGCGCCGCCTTCCTCGCGGTTAACGACGGCAGACAGGTCGCAGTATTGGTACCTACAACACTGCTCGCACAACAACATGAAGAGACCTTCCGTGACCGGTTTGCCGACTGGCCCATCAGCGTTGCCGGCATGTCGCGATTCAACACCCGTAGCGAGCAGAAAGATGTAATGGCGGCGGCTGCCGCTGGCAAGGTGGATATCGTCATCGGCACCCATGCGCTCATCCAGAACAAGATGGCGTTCGACAACCTCGGTCTCCTGATCATCGACGAAGAACACCGCTTCGGTGTTCGACAGAAAGAGAAGCTGAAATCCCTGCGGTCCGAGGTGGATATCCTGACGCTGACGGCAACGCCTATCCCACGTACACTCAATATGGCCATGTCCGGCATGCGCGATCTCTCCATCATCGCGACACCGCCAGCCCGCAGACTCTCGATCAGAACATTTGTCCGTCAGCGGAGCGACGGTCTCGTCAAGGAGGCGATTGCTCGGGAGCTGATGCGCGGAGGACAGGTCTACTATCTGCACAATGAGGTTCAGACCATCGAAAACACGGCCCAAGAGATCGCTCAACTGGTGCCAGAGGCAAGAGTCGTGATCGGTCACGGCCAGATGCGCGAACGTCATCTCGAGAAGGTCATGTCTGACTTCTACCACAAGCGCGCCAACGTGCTGGTTTGCACCACCATCATTGAGACCGGTATCGATATCCCCAATGCCAATACAATCATCATGGACCGTGCGGACAAACTCGGGCTCGCACAGGTCCACCAGCTTCGCGGCAGAGTCGGGCGCTCATACCATCAGGCTTATGCCTACCTGCTCACGCCCCATCCAAAGGCCATGACCGCCGATGCGGTGAAACGGCTGGACGCCATCTCGGAAGCGGAAGACCTTGGTGCCGGATTCATTCTGGCCACACATGACCTTGAGATTAGAGGAGCCGGCGAGCTTCTCGGCGAAGAACAGACCGGCCACCTGCAGGCGATTGGTTACTCACTGTTCATGGAACTTCTGAATCGTGCCGTGCAGGCCATTCGTGACGGCAAAACACCCAACATGGACCAACCGCTGTACGAAGATACGGAAATCAACCTGCACCTGCCCGCGTTGATTCCGGAAGACTATCTACCGGATGTGACGAATCGACTGGTTCTGTACAAGCGTATCTCCAGCGCCAATAACGAAGAGTCGTTGAAAGACCTCCAGGTTGAAATGATTGACCGCTTTGGTCTGCTGCCTGATGCTACGAAATCACTGTTTCGCGTGACCCATATGAAACTCAGAGCCGACCGCCTCGGCATCAAACGCATTGACATCGGGCCGTCGGGTGGAAAGATCGAATTCAAGGCAGACACCGGCATCGATCCAGGGAGCATCGTGGAGCTGATACAAGCAGAACCACACCGCTATCGCCTTTCCGGCAATAATCAGCTTCAGGTCAGCGAAACCATGGACAAACACGAAACCCGTTTCCGGAAACTGGAGCATCTGCTGGAAAGGCTGGAAGCAAGATATCAATACGTCGAGCAATCCGCATGACAACACAGGGCTCACTGGCGCGCACTAGGCTCATCGCCCTGGCCTCCATCCTGCTGACAGCGCTTTGCGCCAACGGTGCCCCGGGAACCGCTGCCCAGCCAGGTTCGCTCATGCAGGATCAGGACTGGTACCAGATCGAGCTGGTGCTGTTTGCGCAGAATATCCCTCCAAAACGCGACGAACTCTGGCCACTTCGCAGCCATGTCTATCCGCGCGATACACTCGGCCTCGATCCACAGCCTGGACAGATCACTCCACCCAGCCTGCGACTGCTGCCTTTTCTGACAGGAAGCGCCAACGACCTACAGGTAGAAAACGATCGGCCCGTATTTCGGTTTGAAAACAGGAGCCGCTACCGGCGACAAGCAGGTTCCGGGAGCATGGTCGGGCGGCAGGAACGGGCACAGCAACTGGCCTACCTCTTCCGACAGACGCCAGCAGACCGCATCGCATTCGCCCAGCTGTCGCCGGACGAACTCAATCTGCGTCCTATCGCAAACCGAATACGCCGGGAGTCCCGCTATAAACTGCTGGATCATATGGGGTGGCAGCAACCCGTGGTCTCTGGAAAGAACCCTGCCGTGTTGACGCAGGCAGGTGAATACTACGGCGAACAACGTGAGTTGGACGGGACGATCCACATCACGCGGTCACGATATCTCCATTTACATACTGATCTCTGGTTGTCGGTATTCAGTGCAGACGACGCAGTGATGGACCAGGAACGCCAAGCACTGATCAACACCTATGCCAATCGGTATCCCGAACTGGCAGGTGGGATTGAAAAGTCAGGTTACTTTCCCGCAGCCGAGTACACACTCAAACAGTCACGGCGAATGCGTAGTGGTGAGACCCACTATATCGATCACCCGTATTTTGGTCTGGTGGTCCTGATTACCCCGGTCGAGTCGACTGATTATGACGCACTCGTTCGCGCACAGTAGGGCCCTCGTTCACTCCAGCGTCAGAAAACGTTCGAGAATCTTTCGAACCGAATCCATACCTGTCTCCAGGGCCGCGCTCATCGAGTCAAAGTCCATGTGGTCAGACCCGGCAAGACCCGCGCCAGGATTGATATTCACACAGATGCTTGCGTAGGGAATCTCAAGTTCCCTTGCGAGTGCCGTCTCGGGCATCGCCGTCATGCCGACGATATCGCAACCATCCCTGCCCATCCGCTGGATTTCCGCGGCGGACTCCAGGCGTGGTCCCTGTGTACATCCGTAGACTCCGACCAGTCGATGCGGTGAGCCCATCTGTTTTGTGATGTCACACAATCGTTCCCGCAGTTGCGGATCAAAGGGCTCGGTAAAATCGATATGCCTGATGTCACGACCATGGAAGGTGTGGTGACGTCCCCAGGTGTAGTCGATGATCTGATCTGGAATCACCAACGCCGGCACAGGAATGTCTGGGGTGACACTGCCAACCGCGTTGACCGCGATAATCCGAGAGACTCCCAGATTATAGAGCGCACGGATATTCGCCCTGTAGTTGATCGCATGTGGAGGCAACTGTGCCGGTCGCCCATGGCGCGGCAAAAATACCATGTCGACATCAGCAACCTGGCCCCGCGCCAATGTTGCGGGACCATAGGGCGTCCTGACCTGTTCCCACCGGTCACTCGTCATCCCGACGAATTCTGAGAACCCGGTGCCGCCGATAACAGCCGTCGTAAACGACATGGTCAGCGATCAGTTCCCGGTAATCTCAGCTGCAACCTCGGGTTCGGTCTGGGGAACCCGTTTCGCCACCCGATCAACCATCGACCCCATGGTCCCCAGCGACATCAGATGACAGTAGATCCACGCCAGTTCACCTGAACGATAGAGCTCAAGCGCCTTCTCATCGGACAACGCCAGCAGTTTCTTCTCGTCGACGGCAAGCAACCCGGTCAATGCGAATTGTTGCCCGCCTTTCATATCAACTTTGGCATTGAGTGCCATCAGCAGGTCATTGTTCTGCAGTCGTTTCACGAACGCTTCTGTTCGCAGGTACTGACGCTGGTACTCCTCAAGAAAGTCGATCGCCTGTTTCAATACCGGGGTCGCCTCACCCTCATCGTCAAACAGTAACTCACCGTCAGTCTGACCGAATCCGGGGTACACTTCATCGACACAGACCACCCGCTGCCCCGAGTCACCTGCTTCAGCGAGCACAAACGGATACCGCCGCACGAAAGCAGGTATGTAGCGTGCGGTCCAATCACCCTGTTCATCGACGAACAGATTCTCGGCATTGCGCATCCCCAGCAGTGCCACCGGGACCACTTTTTCACCGACCTGCGCGAACACGATCGGATACTCTCTTGCGGCCTCTGTGAACTCGATGCCCGCCACAATCACAGAATTGGTATCCCCGGCGAACCTGAAATCCCGGCCCATCGACTTGATACGCGTTTCCTTGTGAGTCACCTTGTTCAAGGCAACGGGTTTTTCATAGAACAGAAGATCGGCCATGGTCGGACACTGTGGCTGTTGGTACAAGACCGGATACCTTAGCAGGAACCGATCACAGGATCATGCCGGTGGGAACTTTGATGCCCGATTCTCCGCCCCTAGGTCTGGACACGTCAGGTTCAGGCCTCCTCTGGCAACGCGTAGATCTCAGGAAGGTGACGCCACCTGTCCTCATAGTCCATGCCGTAGCCAAAAACGTAACAGTCTGCACATCTCAGGCCGCAATAGTCAGGCGAGAATTCCGCGACCTTGCGATCATGCTGCTTGTCCAGCAGAACGACTGAACGAACCTGCGCCGCGCCTGACGCTTGCATATGTTGATGCAACGCAAGCAGCGTATGCCCCTCATCAAAGATGTCATCCACCAGCAGGATGTTGGCACCATCCAGGGAAGCTACAGGGCTCGCATGCCAGATCAGCTCACCACCGCTGGTTTCTCCGTGGTAGCGGGAGACTCTCACCGAATCAAGCTCATGCACAAACGACAACCGACGCATCAGGTCGGCGGTAAAAACAAGTGCTCCATTCATCACGGCGAGTACCAGCCAGTCGTCCCCGGAACATTCCTTGTTCAGCTCATCGGAGACACGCTCGACGGCAGCTGAGATCTGATCGGCATCAAATACCAGTTGCCAGGACTCTGGTTTCATGGTTCTGCCGGTGGGTTCGCGATGTGCAGCGTAGAGGTGGGGAAAGCGATTTCAGCACCGTGCTCACTGATGATATTGTTGATCTGCAGCAACACCTTTTCCTTGATCTGGTGATACTCAACCCAGTTGGTGGTGTGCGTAAACGTGTAGATGAAAAAATCAATCGACGACGGCCCGTACTCATTGAAATTCACGATCAGGGTTCGGTTGTCGGTATCCGTGTCTGGATGATCGATCAGCATTTGTCGCACCGCATCAACGATGGACTTTAACTGCTCGACATCGTCATAGCGCAATCCGATTGTCTCGTAGATGCGACGGTTCCGCATTCGAGAAGGGTTCTCCACCGCAATGCTGGCGAAGACGGAATTCGGCACGTACAACGGACGTTGATCGAACGTTCTGATCATGGTCAGGCGCCATCCGATGATTTCCACTGTCCCCTCAATGTCCCTGTCCGGGCTTCGAATCCAATCACCGACTGCAAAGGGACGGTCCAGGTAGATCATGAGGCCACCAAAGAAGTTTGCGAGCAGATCACGCGCAGCGAAGCCAACGGCGATACCCCCGACGCCACCAAACGCCAGCAATCCCGAGATTGAGACTCCCAGGGTCTGCAATACGGTCAGTGCTCCAGTGATCAGAACCGATATCCTGAGCAGTTTGCCAACCATGGTCGCGGTGGTGACATCTACACCCTGATGGATGAACCGCTTCTCGGCTTCACGAATGAAGCTGATCAGGAACAGTACCAGTACGCCCACCACCATCACATAGCGGATGGGATCGATCATTTCGCGGAAGCCCGTATCCGCACGCAAGGAAATCACGTCTGCAGCCCAGGCGATCCCCACCACCCAGATCAGGAAGCGCAGCGGTTTTCGAATTGAAGCCAGCAGAGCGTCATCCCAGACCGTCCGAGTCGCTTCTACCTTCGCCTCGAGCCGGTTCAGCAACCGACTGATCAGGAAATTACCCACCAGGGTCGCGAAGACGATGACGAACACCAGCACGATGTCGGGCTGGGTGAGCAGATCTAGAATTTCGGTGTTCTGGTCCATGAGAATCCGCTTCAGGTCGCGCGCTAATTCACCATATCTGCACTTGAATGTAAATCAGAGAGCGATGCCAGAGTTACGGGAATTCAACCCCCGACCCCGAAAAACCCCTCCATCAGTTCTTGAAAGATGACCGTGCCTGTATATAATAACAGCCTGTATATATACACAGAACCATTGCATGCAAAACCTGACCCCGCGACAAACCCAGGTACTCGACCTCATCAAGCGACATATCGACGATACGGGATATCCGCCCACACGTGCCGACATTGCCAAGGAATTGGGGTTTCGCAGCGCCAATGCGGCAGAAGAGCACCTTCGTGCACTTGCCCGCAAGGGGGCCATTGAGATCATCCCAGGCACCTCTCGCGGCATCAAGCTGCCCGAGTCGCTGGGCGTTCCCATTGTTGGACGGGTCGCGGCAGGTAACCCCATCCTCGCGCAGGAACACATCGAGGACTATTGCGAGATTCCACCCTCGTTCTTCCGTCCGGCTGCAGATTTCATGCTGATGGTTCGTGGCGACAGCATGGTCGAAATCGGCATCCATGATGGTGACCTGCTCGCTGTGCACAAGACCAGCGATGCCAACAATGGTGACATTGTAGTCGCCAGGATTGACAATGAAGTCACTGTGAAGCGGTTGCAGCGGGGTCGACAGAAACACCAGGTCACACTACTTCCGGAGAATGCAGAGTACTCACCGATAGAAGTCGACCTCAGAACGCAGGATTTTGCCATCGAAGGCATCAGTGTCGGTCTGATGCGGCACTGATCACGCACTGTGGCTGAGCAGTCCTGAACTAAGAGCAGTCCTGATCCCAAGAAAGTCCTTAACCTACGGACCTGAACCTGGAACCGTTCCTGGATCTGCCAATAAAGAATCGAACCCGGAACAGATCAAGCAGTCGCCTTCTTCCTGGCAGCTGCTTTCTTTTTCGATTTGGGCTTGGTCTTACGTTTGACTTTCGGTTTGTCGGTGACAACCCATTTACCATTCAAATAGTCGGCTCGCCAACCCGATGGTTTGCCGTCATCTTCTGACATGACGTAGTGTTCCTTGGACTTCCGCGCGAATTTGACCAACGTTCTGCGGCCACCTGAATCTTCAGCGGGTGCGCGCATGAGAAACTCGTACTTCGGATCAATCTCGTTCTGATGCGGAATCAACTCATCCACATAGGGCGCGCGCGTCTCACGATTCTTGGGAAACTGGCTTGCAGCCAGGAAAATACCCGCGGCACCGTCGCGCAGGATATAGGAGTCTTCGACCTTCTGACACGCAAGCTCAGGCATGGGAACCGGGTCCATCTTGGGTGGCGCCGGTTCGCCGTTTCGCAATAGTTTCCGTGTGTTCTTGCAGTCATCCGACGAGCAAGCAAAGTACTTCCCGAATCGCCCCGTCTTGAGCTGCATTTCAGCGCCACACTTGTCACACTTAATGATCGGGCCGTCGTAACCCTTGATCTTGAAACGACCGTTTTCGATATCGAACCCTTCACAATCAGGGTTGTTTCCACATACATGCAGCTTGCGATTCTCATCGATAAGGTAACTGCTCATTGCAGTGTCGCAACGTGGGCAACGACGCATGTTCCTCAGGATACGCGACTCTTCTTCCTCGTCCGCATCAACGCTGACCACCTCATCACCTGAAATCAGGTTGATCGTTGTCTTACAACGCTCTTTGGGTGGCAGTGCGTACCCGGAACACCCGAGGAACACACCGGTACTGGCTGTCCTTATCTGCATCAGTCGGCCACAGGTCGGGCATTCGATGTCGGTCATGGTGGGATCGTTGGCCCGCATGCCATCATCGGAACCCGCTACATCGAGTTTCTGTTCAAAGTCGACAAAAAATTCGTCAAGTACGGACTTCCACGAACTTTCGCCATCCGCAATTTTGTCGAGGCGTTCCTCCAGACCTGCGGTAAAGCCGTAGTCCATCAGATCATTGAAGTTCTCAGTCAGACGGTCGGTGACCACATCGCCAATCTTTTCCGCGTAGAACCGGCGGTTATTCAACGTCACGTAACCGCGGTCCTGGACCGTCGATATGATGGATGCGTAGGTTGACGGGCGCCCGATGCCCCGCTTCTCGAGCTCTCGAACCAGGCTCGCCTCGCCGTATCGAGGTGGTGGTTTTGTAAAGTGCTGGGAAGGCAATAGCTCCACCAGCTTCAGCAGTTGACCTTCCTCGAACTCCGGCAACGGCGTGTCATCATCACCCCGGGATGCGGATGGCTGTACCCGGGTATAACCGTCGAACCTGAGTATCCGGCCCCGAATACGCAATTGCAGATCTGCAGCTTTCACCAGAACGGTCGTGCTCGTGTATTCCGCGTCCGGCATCTGACAAGCGACAAATTGCCGCCATATCAATTCGTAGAGACGTTCTGCATCCCGTTCCATGTTCCTGAGTTGTGTGGACGACACACTGACGTCCGAGGGCCGAATCGCCTCGTGTGCTTCCTGAGCACCTTCCCGATTACTGTAGGAGCGAGGTTGTTCCAGCAGGTATTTACTGCCGTACTCGGAATCAATCATGTCCCTGACAGCGGTGATCGCATCCGCCGAGAGGTTGGTTGAGTCTGTTCTCATATACGTGATGTACCCGGCCTCATAGAGACGCTGGGCGAGCATCATGGTTTTCTTGACGCCGAAACCCAGGCGTGTACTTGCAGCCTGTTGCAGCGTCGAGGTGATATAGGGTGCAGTCGGCCGAGTCTTGGTGGGTTTATCCTCGCGACTTTCTACCAGGAAATCGGCGCCGTTCAGTCGTGAAAGAGCGTCGTCGGTTTGATCCTTGCTGCTGGGCCGGAAGTTCTCACCTTTGTCTTTGACCACCTGAAATTTGATGGCCGCATCCTCCGCGTCGCTTTCCTGACGCAGTCGAGCAAAGACCTCCCAATATTCCTCTGGGATAAACGCGCGAATCTCACGCTCGCGTTCTACAATAAGCCGGACCGCCACCGACTGCACACGACCTGCGGACAGCCCCCTGGCTACCTTCGCCCAGAGCAGCGGCGACACCATGAATCCTACGACACGATCAAGAAACCTTCGTGCCTGTTGGGCGTTGACCATATCGGTGTTGATCTCGCCAGGTTCAGAGAACGCCTCCTGGATGGCGCGCTGTGTAATTTCGTTGAACACCACCCGCCGAAACTTGCTGTCTTCCCCGCCGATCGCTTCCTTCAGGTGCCACGCGATAGCCTCACCTTCGCGATCCAGGTCTGTCGCCAGGTAGATCTCATCTGCATTTTTGGCCAGTTTCTGCAGCTCCGAGACAACATTCTGTTTCGCGGGCAGAATCTCATATCGCGCATTCCAATCGTTGTGGGGATCAATACCCATTCGATTGACCAGTTGCTTGCGCGCCTTCTCCTTCTTATAGGCAGCCTTCTTCTGTGGCGCCATCTTTCGGGTTTTGGCCGCCTCTTTCGCACGAGCCTTAGGATCCGAGTTCCCAGACCCGCTCGTCGGCAAATCACGGATATGACCGACGCTGGATTTGACGATGTAGTCATCACCCAGATACTTGTTGATCGTTTTCGCCTTGGCCGGCGACTCGACTATGACGAGAGACTTGCCCATCTGGCCCTGTGTTTCTCCATGTCCTGTGACCACATTCATCGGGTCACAATCAAAAAATTCAAATACCCACACTAACTGATAGGTACACAAACACCGGTCACCTTACGTTCATTGGACGACCTCCTTTTTACTTTACGCAGATCGTTGTGTGAATTGTCAAGCGTCGCCCGGACAGCCGGTACAGATCAGCTTCCGCATCCGTCGTGTCAGGCGAAGTGTCAATGAGTAGGGCGTTCAAGGCAGGATTTCAGGAAGCGGATCACCAGATCAGCACTGATCTGATCAGCATGCTCGTGCCAGTATACTGTTAACTGGTATGACTTTTCCTCGACCTTGACGATACCACTCGGCATCGTTATGAGTTCTTCCGCGACGTAACTCGCGAATCCGTCAGGCGTCGGAGGATCTCCGATCCAGCGCCACTCACCACCGACCCGGACAATCTCCCAGTCTACCAAAGGCATGGATCGCCAATCCCTGGGTCTCGGCCGTGGCAGACGCCAAGCCGCCACCGATAGTTCCCTTGCTAACGGTCTCCCTGTGCCGCTGATATAACGATCAGGGTCGGGGTCAGGATCCTCGACTTTGACAAGATCGACTCGAAGACCCGCGGCCCTCGCCATCTGCCTGATCTGAGAGAGCGCACGCTGGTGCTTTGATGGAATGATTGAAACGATCGGGGCAACAATCAGGGCAACCACCAACGCGATAAAGAAATATGTCAACTGATCCTCCGACCTCTTTTTCGAAACCACCCAAATTCCAACGGTTGGTCCATTAACACGAAACTCCTAACGGATTATGGATGTATAAACGAGCCATCTTGGAATTGCTGAATTTACGTTTCACCCTGTTGAGCTTGCCTTCGCATCGCTGTTAAATCCACTCCATGCGTATCTTATGCCTCAAACACACGACGAGGCACTCTGGAAACAGCACGGGGATGGGACATGAGTGACTACGAACACATACTTGTCGGCGTCGATCTGACGGAAGAATCAAAACTGGTCGCGGCTCGTGCCGTAGCCTTGGCCAACGCATTTGAGGCACGTCTCAGTTGTGCACACGTCATCGAACCACTAAGCCTAGCCTATGGTGGCGACATCCCTATGGATCTCACAACGATCCAGGAACAGATACAGGAGACGGCGAAAGTCCACCTTCAGGAATTTTCGGCTCAGATGGGTATCGCGGAAGAAAACCAGCATCTGATTTTCGGGCGCCCCGAAACCGAAATTGACGCCATCGCTGCAGATATTGGTGCTGATCTTATCGTCGTCGGTTCTCACGGACGTCACGGTCTGGCGTTAATTCTGGGTTCCACTGCCAACGGTGTACTGCATGGCGCTCCCTGCGATGTTCTCGCTGTGAGAGTTGGCCTCAAGGAACTGAGCTGATCTTGCCTGTCCACCGGACCCTTTATGCAGGAAAGACGCTTTCACTGCTGGGTATAGCTCTCACTCTGATCCTGTGGGGTGAAAGTTCTGTTGCCGCATTCTCAGAGGCTGCCGGGGCTCGTTTCGACGAACGTCAGCAATACCGACAGGCGATTGATGCGCTTCGTCAGGGCCGCCGCTCTGAGGCGCGTCGTCTCTCTGCACAGCTGACCGACTATCCACTGTTTCCCTACCTCGAGTACTACCGTCTCGTGTACTCGATGAATCATCAGACACCCCAGGAAATCAATGCTTTTGTTACGCAATACGCAGATACTCCCCTTGTGGGACCTTTGCAGCGATCGTGGCTCACTTCACTGGCGCGTCGGGGACGATGGCAAACGTTTGCTGATCATTATGACGCCGACATCGCATCCACGACACTGACATGTCGATATGCACAGTCCCTCTATCAGACCTCCCAGATTGAAAAAGCCCATGAAGTCGCCGAACGCTTGTGGCTCAAAGGCAGCTCACAACCCGATGAATGTGATGAACCCTTCAAGAAACTACGTGACCGGGACGATTTCGAGGAACTCGCGTGGAAACGCGTCGTACTTGCGATGGCCGTCCCCAACACCAGCCTCGCAACCTATCTGAATCGTTTTCTGTCCGACAGGGACCGCCAACTTGCAACCTTACTGAGACAGATACACCGACGCTCGACCCTCGTGGTGGGGCACAAAAAGCTGACCGTTGACGACAAACGCAGCCGTGAAATTATCCAGCATGGCATCAAGCGTCTTGCCCGGCAGAATGGGACGGATGCCCTCGATGCACTCAACCACTACAGCCACTACCAGTTCACACAGGACGAGCTCAACTCGTTGTATGAGCAGATCGCGAGGCAACTGATCGTTCAGCGCGATCCGAACAATACAATTCCCCTGTTGCCCTTCGATATCAGTGGAGACGCAGATCTGCAGTCCAGGCTGATCAGGCTTTCGCTGTTCCGGCTCGACTGGAACGCGGTCATCGGGGGCATCGACGCGTTACCCATGGAAATGCAGTCCACACCCCGGTGGCAATTCTGGCGTGCACGTGCCCTGACTTCACGCGAAGGTCTACGTCACGGCGCTGAAGACATTGGGCAGCCAGGTATCGAGGGCCACATCGAACAAAACCGGCAGGAAGCACATCGTCTGCTGGTGCGGTTGGCCGTGCAACGCGATTTCTACGGTTTCAGGGCGGCCGACCTGCTGTCCTCAGAGTACAATTTTGCCGATGTACCCGGCGATATCTCTCGCGATCAATTACTCTCGCTGGAGGCGACCCCCGGAATACAACGCGCCTTCGAATTGCTCGCCCTTGGTGAGATAAGTCACGCGCGACGTGAATGGCACAGTATGACCACACAGTTCAGTACCCGCGAGAAGGAAATTGCCGCGCGTGTCGCTGCCAAATGGGGTTGGCATCATCAGGCTATCCGCTCCGCTGTAGACGCGCGCTCATGGGATGCACTTGCCATACGGTATCCCATCGCTTTCGAGGATGATTTCCTCAGCAACGCTCGCCGATGGGATATACCCGTGACACTCAGCCTGTCCGTTGCCAGGCAAGAGAGTATGTTCATGTCGGACGCCCGATCTCCAGCAGGTGCACTTGGCGTCATGCAGGTTATGCCGGCAACAGCACGCCTGACCGCCCGCCGTTTTGGCGTGAGTCACAAACATCAGGATCAGTTGCTCGATGCGAACCACAATATCAACCTGGGGTCGGCCTATCTTGGGATGATGCTGAGACGTTTCGACAACAATCGAATAGTCGCCAGCGCCGCGTACAACGCAGGCCCTGGTCGCGCAGACAGATGGATAAAACACCAGCTACCAGTCGATGTCTGGATCGAGACCATCCCGTTTACCGAGACCCGCAACTATGTACAACGCGTGCTGATGGGGGCTGCGATCTACTCAAGACACATCGGCGAACCCCAACCACTGATTTATGAACACGAGCTGGGATTGTTTTCTGAAGGACAGCCACCTCAGTTGGCCGACAGTGACGACCAGAACCCAGACGCCACTACCCTGTAATCGCTTGCATGTCAGTAAATCAAACCATGCAGATGACCGACATCGGAGCAAACCTGACCCACGACAGCTTTGATGCAGATCGTGATGAAGTTGTGCGTCGTGCCAGAGAGCTTGATATCGACATGGTAATTACCGGCGCCGACCCCGTTGGAAGTGAACGCGCCATTGAACTTGCCGAACAATACCGGTGTCGATGCACTGCGGGTATACATCCGCATCACGCAGACACTGCCGACGAGCATGCACTGACCAGGATTGCTGAAATGTCGAATCATCCCCTGGTCTGCGCGGTCGGAGAGACGGGACTCGACTATTTCAGGGACTTTTCGCCGCGCGACGCACAGCGGATGGTCTTCCAGGCGCATCTCGAAATCGCCGCGAAGAATGGCCTGCCGCTCTTCCTTCACGAACGTGACGCATCGGAGGACTTCATCAACATCCTCGAACAACACCGATCGCACCTCAATTATATTGTTGTGCACTGTTTCACCGGTTCCGCTGAGGCGCTGGCCGCCTATATTGAATTGGACTGCCATATAGGCATCACCGGCTGGCTTGCAGACGAACGTCGTGGTCAGCACCTGATCCCGCTGATTGAGACCATTCCACTGGATCGCCTGATGATAGAAACTGATGCGCCCTACCTGATGCCCAGAAACATCAAGCCAAAACCGAAAGATCGGCGCAATGAACCCGCGTACCTGCCCTGGGTCTGTCAGGCGGTTGCCAATGCGACCGGTGAGTCAACCGATGAGGTTGCGTCACGTACGCACGAGAACGCCCAGCGGTTTTTCGGCCTCAGCTGATGCAGGTCACTCTTTTCGGTACTTATGGCTGCCACCTCTGTGAACAGGCGCTTGCGCTTATCAGAGAGGTACAAAGTGAGCTGAACCTGACCATAGAAGAGGTTGATATCGCCAACGATGACGAAATGGTGAACCGTTATGGCATTCTTATCCCGGTACTGCGACACGACGGTCGTGAATTGAACTGGCCGTTTGATCAAGCCGATCTCAAACGATTTCTGACAGTAGATGCTGAGGGCGAGCGGAAGTGAACGCGACAGTGCAACTGGCTTCGAAGAACGTCCGCATCGCTGTGATCTGCGGAGGCAGCTCGAATGAAGCGGAAGTCTCACGTGTGTCGGGTACTGGGGTTGCTGACGCACTGCGCGAGAACTACACAGACGTCACCGTCCTGGAGCTCAATGCAGGACTGACAGCCGCGCTGCAACAACTCAATCCAGACGTCGTGTTTCCAATACTCCACGGACCACCTGGTGAGGATGGAACGATTCAGGGCTTCCTCGAAATCCTGAATATCCCTTATGTGGGCAGCGGTGTTCATGCAAGTGCGGTCGCCATGGATAAACCAGGTGCGAAGCTGGTGTTCGCAAACGCAGGGCTACCGCTCGCAGCCCAGGTGATTGTCGATGTGGACGATGACATCGACGAGACAGTGGCCGTCATAGACCGGCAGCTGGGTACCGACGTCGTCATTAAACCGGCGAATCAGGGCAGCGCGTTGGGCGTTCAGTTCGCCCGCAATCCCCAGGAAATCCGAGAAGCGATCCAAGCCGCAAGAAACACCTATGGTCTAGTACTCGTTGAATCCTGTATCGAGGGACGTGAAATCACGGTCGGCGTTCTCGACACCAAAACGCGACCGATCGCGTTTCCGGTGATCGAAATCGTCACTCCGGATACAACCTGGTATGACTTCGAGCATCGTTATACGCAGGGCCTCAGTGAGCACATTGTACCGGCACATCTACCCGACAACACCTTGACCAGACTCCAGGAAATGGCAATCCGGGCGCATGTTGCCCTTGGCTGTCGCGACCTTTCAAGAGCAGACTTCGTGGTCAGTGACGACCGGGAAGTGCTGCTCGAGGTGAATACGCTGCCGGGCATGACGCCTACCAGTTTGTACCCCGATGGCGCCGCTGCCTGGGGTCTCGACTTTGCGTCCCTGATGGTTCACCTCGCTGAACGGGCGATGGGCAGAGTTGGGACGCAGTAGACGGGCGAAACACGCCCACAAAAAAGGCGCCTTTCGGCGCCTTTTTGTTTCAAAGGACGAGGAATAAACTAGAGGTCGTAACCTCGCTCATTGTGTTGGTTCAAATCCAGTCCTTCTGTTTCTTCATCCTGCGACACGCGTAGTCCCAGCATAACGTCGACAAGCTTGAGCAGGATATATGTGGCGATGGCCGTATACACGCCGCTCACCAGGACACCCATGACCTGCACGCCGACCTGGTTGCCCATCGTCACGCCCTCTGCATAACCCTGACCGCTGAAGATACCGAGACTGGCACTGGCAAACACACCCGCCAGAACAGTACCCAGTGCGCCGCCAACACCGTGTACCGGCATCACGTCAAGTGAATCGTCGATGTGCAGCTTCTGTTTCAGAATGTTGGTTGCGTTGAAACAGATGAATCCTGCTGCGATACCAATGACCAGGCCGCCTGCAGGACCAACGAAACCAGACGCTGGAGTAATCGTTCCGAGTCCGGCGACCATTCCAGTGACCGCACCCAGCGCGCTGGGTTTACCAAATCGAACCCACTCGCAGACCATCCATGTCAACGCACCTGCGGATGCAGACATGTGAGTCACCAGCATGGCCATACCGGCGTCACCGTTGGCTGCCAGCGCCGAACCGGCGTTGAAACCGAACCAACCCACCCAGAGCATACCGGCACCTGTAATCGCCATAGTCATGTTATGGGGAGGCATCGGTGTTGTTGGAAATCCCTTTCGTGGTCCCATGACCAGTGCCGCGACCAGGGCTGCAACACCGGCTGTGACGTGGACCACCGTACCCCCTGCGAAGTCCAGTAGACCTGCTTCGCCGAGGAATCCGCCACCCCACACCCAGTGGGTGATCGGTGCGTAAACCACAACGACCCAGAGCCCGGAAAACAGCAACATTGAAGAGAAACGCATCCTTTCTGCGAATCCACCAACGATCAACGCCGGTGTGATGATCGCGAATGTCAGCTGGAACATGACGAATACGCTCTCTGGAATGTCCCCTGACAGGGTGTCTTCCTGAATATTCGCGAGGAAGAGATTGTTGAAGTCACCAATCCACGCATTGCCTTCGCCGAAGGCCAGTGAATAACCCACCACCAACCAGATCACTGAGACCAGACAGGTGATGGCGAAACACTGCATCAACACGCTGAGCACGTTCTTGACACGCACCAGTCCACCGTAGAACAACGACAATCCAGGGATTGTCATAAACAAGACAAGTGCGGTGGATGTGAGTATCCAGGATGTATTGGCGCCGCTGAGATCGTCGGCAAGGGCTAGAGGGCTGCACACCAGCAACCCGAGTAGCCCCAGGGCGGTGGTCGTGATTTTCTTCATGACTGTTTCCTTTACGTTGGGCCGTTAACTGACCACCGCACCGTCAACAGACGAACGGTGGAAGGTACGTACTCACCGCAAGCTGGTCATACGTACGATTATTATTGATAAATAAGCGTTGCCGGCCCCCTGCACAACAGCGCCCCTCTCCTATTAGTGTAAACCATTGTTTCAGCCCTTGCACTCCGACTGTGCACTATGTCGCAGCCCAAAATGCACTATCGGGACACGGTTTACTCCCTGCCCCTATCCTCCAGGGCACCTATGGCATCAGCGATCAGACCCGGCCCGCGGTATATAAAACCAGTATAAAGCTGCACCAGATTAGCACCGAGTGCAACCTTTTCGGCAGCGTGCTGCCCTCTTGTGATACCGCCAGCCCCGATCACTGCGATTCGACCCGCAGACTCTGCCGCGACAACTTCCAGGACTTGATTGGCTTGAAGCTTCAGGGGTGCCCCGCTGAGCCCGCCCGCTTCCTCACCATGTCTCCCGGAAACACCCTCTCGCGAGACCGTCGTGTTGCTGACGATCACCCCATCAATCTCAAACGCTATCAATTGTTGTGTCACGTCCACAGCTTCACTATCTGACATGTCCGGCGCTATCTTGACGACGAGAGGCACCCGACGTCCGCCCAGTCGCTCGTGGACTGCCTTCAGCCCTTCCAGCAACCGATTCAGTTCGTCATGGTGCTGCAGGTCTCTCAGGCCGGGTGTATTCGGCGATGAAATATTCACGGTTATATAGCTGGCGTGGTCGTAAACCCGTTCCATGCAGTAGCGATAGTCACCGAGCGCCGCATCCACTGGCGTATCACGGTTTTTGCCGATATTAATGCCGAGTAGTCCATCGAACCGCACCCGCTCCAGACGACGGACAAGAGCGTCGACGCCAACGTTGTTGAATCCCATACGGTTGATCAGCGCCTCATGTTCCGGGAGTCGAAACAGTCGTGGTTTCGGGTTGCCCGCCTGAGGTCTTGGCGTCACTGTTCCGATTTCGAGAAAGCCGAACCCAAGCGCACCCAAGCCATCGACGCAGATGCCATCCTTATCAAGACCTGCGGCCAGGCCCACAGGATTGGGAAACCGCAGTCCCATCACTTCAACCGGATGATCCGTGTTTCCAGGCCCGAACATCGACGCCAAGCCCAGGCGATCCAGCCCGTTCAGAGACCGCAACGTCACATCGTGCGCCAGTTCCGGCGGCAACAGAAAAAGCAGCTTACGCATCAGATCGTAGTTCAAGTGGTTCTTACGCCTTGAGGGTCATTCGATCAGTGAACCTGATCCTGCGCGCAGTATAGTCAAGAATTGGTCACAGTTCCGGCCCCGCGCTCAACTTCGCGCCCCCTGTGGTTGTAGTCATCCACCGAAATGATTAGCCTTGCCGGGCAGTCTCGACGGCGATGGTAGACATAGACAGAGCCTTCAGCCTTCGGTTGTGGACTTCAGCTTGTTGCGGGCCTTAGCTGCCTTATGGCGGAGCTTTGCCATATCGATGCAACCGATTGAAGCGGAACATGCCAGCAAGACGATGGTCTATTAGGGCATGAACACACAATACCAACGAGAATCACTTTCAGAGTCTTCTGACAACATGAGTGAACGGCAGCAATTACAGGATCTGCGAGCCTGGCTTGAGACCCAGATCATCGGGCAACCCGACTTGGTTCACCGGCTCCTGATTGCGATCCTGGCCGACGGCCATCTGCTCGTAGAAGGTGCGCCGGGACTCGCAAAAACCAAGGCCATCAAAACACTTGCAGGCGCGATTGAAGGAGAATTTCATCGCATACAGTTCACCCCGGACCTGCTACCAACTGACATTACGGGCACCGAAATCTATCGTGCAGAGTCCGGGACCTTTGAGTTCCAGAAGGGTCCGATTTTCCAAAATCTGATTCTCGCTGATGAAATCAATCGTGCACCAGCGAAAGTCCAGTCAGCATTGCTCGAATCCATGGCAGAGCGACAGGTCAGTTTTGGCCGACGCACCTTTCCACTGCCCGACCTCTTTCTTGTCATGGCCACCCAGAACCCCATCGAGCAGGAGGGAACCTACCCGCTCCCCGAAGCCCAACTGGATCGATTCCTTCTGCACGTCAACATTGACTATCCGGATGCCTCCTCCGAACGAAGTATTCTGCAACTGGTCAGGCAGGAGGCTCAGGGCAATGAAGGCGCCGGACCACCCGCCCTGTCCCAGGAGACGCTTTTCTCTGCACGCAAAACGTTGCTTACGATGCATATGACCCCCATCGTCGAAGAGTACATCGTCAACTTGACCCTGGCATCCAGGCAACCTGACGCTTACGGTGACGACCTCGCGAAATGGATCGAGTACGGCGTGTCCCCCCGAGGCACGATTGGCCTGGATATCTGCGCCAGAGCAAGCGCGTATCTTGCAGGTCGCGATTTTGTGACGCCTGACGATGTTCAGTCGGTTGTACATGATGTGTTCCGCCATCGACTGATCACCTCCTTCGAGGCTGAAGCAACCGGGATCGGCGCAGACACCATCATTGATCGTCTGCTGGAACAAGTCGCAACTGCCTGACCGGGTCACTGATCATGACGACATCACCGGCCCCACAGCTTTCGATCAAGGGGGGCGCGTATGTTTCTCTCGACGAGTTGATCCGCCTTCGCCATCTTGGCAGCGATTTCGAGTCGTTGCAGCGGCAGCGGAATCACAATCCACTGGCAGGGATGATTGCATCCCGTGTACATGGCCGCGGGATGGACTTCTCGGAGGTCCGCCAGTACGAACCCGGCGACGACGTTCGAACCATTGACTGGCGCGTGACTGCTCGAACCGGCAAAGCACACACAAAGGTTTTCCAGGAAGAAAAGGAACGACCCGTGCTGATTCTCACGGACCAGTCACACGCCATGTTTTTTGGGTCTGTGTTTGCGTTCAAGTCTGTCATCGCCGCGCAGGCCGCAGCCCTCATTGCGTGGTATGCGCTCTCACAGGGTGACTGCGTCGGCGGTATTGTGTTTGCCGACCGTGAAGATGACCAGTTCAGACCACGTCGCAATAAACGAACAGTACTGCGTATGTTGAACACCATCGCGGAATACAATCAAAGGCTGACACGGGACATCTCCGGTGATGGCTATCTTATGCGTGCCATCAGGAACGCCCGAGAGGTTTCCAAGCATGGTACGTCCATCTTCATTATCAGTGACTTCAGGTCACTTCCTGCCTCCGGTCTCGATCACCTGGAACACCTGTGCTCGCGACACGACGTCATGGCGGTCCACGTTGCTGATCCGCTTGAGTCAGAACTGCCACCCCCGGAACGTTATACGATCACTAACGGACTGAACCGCATCCAGATCAGCACGGACAACAACAATCGACAAGCCTTCAGGTCGGCGTACGAGGATCACGTCGCACACGTCAAGACCACGTTCGCCCGGATAGGTGCAGAATTCCTGACCCTGTCCACCAGTGACCCGATCGTTGACAGCTTGCATCGACGAGTCAAACCATGACGTCCGTACCTTCTCTGACATCTTCTCTAATGCCTCCTGCAATGCCATCTTCGATGCCTTCGGCAGACCCGCTCGCCCAGTTGCGCGATATTCATCTGCCTGGTGATATTGACAGTTGGGTGATGACGCCGGGCTGGTGGCTGCTCTTAGCACTCGCAAGCGCGGCGATGATCTTTGCCGCAGCTCGCTACCGAAAACACCAGCAGCAGGTCGCGTATCGATTGACCGCAATTGATCTTCTAAATGCGCTGGCCGCATCGATGCGCGAACACCAGAACACATCATTGTTTCTCCAACAGCTAACAACACTTCTGAAACAGGTGAGCCTGAGCAGTTATCCCCGGGCACAGGTCGCGGGACTGACTGGCATCGCATGGGTCGCGTTCCTTGACAAGTCCGGCGATACGTCCGAATTCTCCATGGGATCCGGACAGGCGCTTGTCGATGGCGGATATACGCCAGACAGCGAAGTTGATATCGAAGCGCTGACTGAATTGTGTCGACAGTGGATCAGGCATCACCGCGACAATGAAGGTCGCCAGGTTTCATTTTTCGTTCAGCGCCAGGCGAGGGCCCCTCGATGATCGAGTTGAGCTGGCCATGGTGCCTTGGGTTTCTGCCACTGCCGCTGCTCGCTTACTTCCTGTTACCGCGTGCTCGTCAGGCGGACGCCGCTCTCCACGTTCCCTTTTATAATGCAGTTTCGAACTTCGTCTCTGTTCGAGCAACGGATCATCGAACGACCATCACACGTTTGCTACTGGCTGCCATGTGGTTACTCTTGGTACTGGCCAGCGCGCGTCCCGTATGGATTGGGGACCCCATACAACTGCCGGCGAGTGGCCGCGACCTGATGGTAGCAGTGGACATCTCCGGATCCATGGGTCAGAACGACATGACGCTGGCAGGTGTCAGCGTGACACGATTGGATGCTGTCAAAAAAATTGCTGGAGATTTCATCGAGCAGCGTGCGGGAGACCGGCTCGGCCTCATACTGTTCGGCTCCAAACCCTATGAACAAACGCCTCTCACATTCGACCGCCACACCGTAGGTGCGCTACTCGACGAAACGCCCCTCGGCATTGCCGGTGGGAAAACTGCCATTGGTGACGCGATTGGTCTTGCGGTGAAACGACTGCGCGCTCGCCCCTCGGAACAGAGGGTCCTGATCCTGCTGACGGATGGTCGCAACAACTTTGGTGAGTTGACGCCCATGCAGGCTGCCGACATCGCCTCCACTGAATCAGTCCGAATCTATACCATTGCGTTTGGGGCGGAGCGGATGGTGATTCCGGGATTGATCATGGATCGCATGATCAATCCTTCTGCTGAACTGGACACAGAGACGCTTGCGGAGATCGCTGGAAAGACAGGCGGGTTGTATCGTCGCGCACGAAGTACCGAAGAACTCGCTGCGATCTACGCGGAACTGGACCAAGTAGAGCCGATTGAACTGGCATTTGAGACGTTTCGGCCGCAAAAGTCGTTGTATATCTGGCCGCTGTCCATGGCCTTGTTCATCAGTCTGGTAGTCGCAATTCTGCAGCCGCGTGTCATCGGGATGAGATTGCCCTCACTTGCGAACCTGAAACCTCGATCACAGGGTGCAGTGACCTCCGCATGATCGACATCCTCGCCAGTTTTCATTTCCTGCGTCCGCTGTGGTTTCTTGCCCTCATCCCCTGCGGATTGCTGGTCACCTTGTTGATTTTGCTCCGCAACCGGAAGAGCACCTGGGAGCAGTACATTTCACCGGACCTGTTGCCTCACCTGCTGGTATCCAACGACGAGCGCCAACACCTTTACCCGATCGCACTCCTCGTACTCGCCTGGCTTCTCTCAGTGCTGGCACTGGCCGGCCCGGTGTGGGAACGGCTACCGCAACCCATTGCTGAGCGAGTAAACGCACTGGTCATCATCGCTGATATGTCACGGTCCATGTACGCGACCGACGTCCGCCCCAACCGGCTGATACAGATGCGACGCAAACTTGCGGACCTCCTGGAACAACGACAGGAAGGCGTCACCGCGATGATTGTCTATGCCGGTGACGCCAACGTTGTAACGCCCCTGACAGACGACACCAGCAATATCGCCCTACTGCTCCCGTCGTTGTCTCCGAGTACACTTCGTAATATGGAAGGCATTGCCTGGTCACCCGGGAGTCGCCTGACACCCGCGTTGAGAATGGCCGTTCAACTGTTTCAGGACGCCGGTGTCACCAGCGGACGCATTCTCCTGGTCACCGATGAGATACGTGACTTCAGTGAGGCCCTGGAGGTCGCTCGTGAACACCAAGTGGCATTCCCACTTTCAGTACTTGCCGTGGGTACAGCAACAGGTGCGCCCATTCCGCTCCCACCCGTGGCAGATGAACCCACTACATTTTTGAAAGACAGGCAGGGTCTCCTGGTGATTCCACAGGTCGACGTCTCAAGGCTCAGCACGTTTGCGGAAAGCACCAATGGTCGATTCTCACAGATGACGCTGAACGACGCGGACACCAAATACCTGTTGTCAGCGGATCCGCTCGCACAGTTGGATGAGTTTCAGCTCACCGATGAACGTGACTTTGATGCCTGGATTGAAGAAGGGCCATGGCTTCTGCTTCTACTGGTGCCACTGGCGGCCCTGTCCTTTCGACGTGGATGGGTGATGAGCATCGCGTTGATCGTGGTATTGATTAAACCACCAGTGGTCTATGCTGGATGGTGGGAAGACCTCTGGCAGGGGCGCGATCAGCAGGCCATGAGTGCCTTGTCCAGCGGTGATGCAGCGGGTGCTGCCGAACTCTTTGATGACCCGGAGTGGCGAGCGGCTGCGCAGTACCGCAACGAGGACTTTACACAGGCAGAACAGACCTACCGTCGTGGCACCACGACAGCACACCAGTACAACCTAGGGAATACGCTCGCGAAGCAACAACGCCTGGAAGAAGCCATAGAAGCGTACGATCAGGTACTCGCAAAGGCCCCGGACCACGAGGACGCTGCACACAACAAAGCCATCGTCGAACAACTGCTGCAACAGCAAGATCAGCAGCAAGATCAG
>CENZ01034719.1_pt1 | contig 31682 bp, 26 predicted proteins | sample 361341 | NCBI WGS metagenome assembly CENZ01 (sample SAMEA2619782, study PRJEB7988) | marine metagenome | biome: marine biome (ENVO:00000447); feature: deep chlorophyll maximum layer (ENVO:xxxxxxxx); material: "saline water (ENVO:00002010), including plankton (ENVO:xxxxxxxx)" | depth 50 m
ACTAAAGCCTTTCATGCAGCCATCGAGATAGGAGCTCCGAGGATGAAGATATGGATATTTTTGCCGGCTTACAATGAGGAGGAATCACTCGAGCAATTATTGCCGAAATTACGCGAAACGATGGCTCAGTTGACAGATTATGAGTTAGTGATTGTTGTTTTAGATGACGGCAGCTCTGACCGAACTGCGCAAGTTGTTAAGGATGAGGCGGCGACACAACCCGTTATCCTAATCTCGCATTTAATCAACAGAGGGCTTGGAGAAACTGAGCGGGACGGATTTGAATATCTTGCTGCTCATTGTGAAGACGGCGACGTTATTATTCGATTTGATTGTGATGATACGCATGAGCCTGTTTACATTCGGTCAATGATCGATAAATTGGAGGAGGGCTATGATGTCGTGGGAACATCACGGTTTCAGCCTGGAGGATTCCAAATTGGAGTTAATTGGTACCGTAAGGGAATTAGTTATGCGGCTAATATATTCATGAGACTCATGTTCGGTATTCAGGGGATAAAAGATTATTCGTGCGGATTTCGTGCATATAGGGCTAACGTTATTAAAGACGCTGTAAAAATTTACGGTAATAGTTTCTTACAAATGCGTGGTTTCGGTTTCACATCAACCTTAGAGACTATAGTTAAAATTCATTTGCTGGGGTTTCGATTTGCTGAAGTTCCGTTTGGTCTCCGATACGATCAAAAAATAACTGAGAGTAAGATGGTTAGTTCGGTTACTATATTAGGGTACTTCATGATGGCCTTTCTGTATCATTTTCCTAGAAGCGGATGGAAAAAATGGCGTAGTTCACTTAGAGACGGGCGCGCTGAATCAGTAACGGAGGCTGAGAGTGCTTTCGCTAAGATAAGGAGTACCAAATCTATTCCCTCTCGTTTCGGAGCATGATTAAAATGGGTTTTCTAATAATTTCAGAAGACCGCTAAATTATGTGCGCCATATATGGAATAGTTGGTCCATCCGCTAATCTTCCCGGTAGAAAGGGTCAGGTTCAGGAAATGTCAGGCCTATTAGCTCATCGTGGACCTGATGGGGAGGGCAACGCTTCCGGTAAGGGATATCATTTCGGCCATAGGCGTTTAGCCATTATTGATATTGACCATGGATCACAGCCTATGATCTCAGATGACGGATCAGTTACGCTAATCTTTAATGGAGAGATATACAACTATCTAGAGTTACGTCAGGATTTAGTTAGAGATGGTGTTCGCTTTCGAACTCATTCGGATACAGAGGTATTGCTCCGCTGCTATGAGCGCTTTGGCGAAAAGATGCTTGAAAAGTTAAATGGTATGTTTGCATTCGCCTTGCTAGACGCTAGAAATAATCTATTTTTTGCCGCCCGTGATCATTTCGGAATTAAACCTTTCTATTATTCGCTCCTGGACGATGGCTCAATAGTTTTTGGTTCCGAAATTAAAGCTTTATTTTGCGTGCCGGAAATAAAGAAATTGCCAGACATGGCTGGACTTCATGAGTATTTAACCTTTCAATTTTGTCTTAATGATAAAACGTTGTTTAGTGGAATTAAAAAATTACTTCCAGCTCACAGCCTCAAACTTAACCTTTCAGACCAAAGCTTGAAAATACGTAAGTGGTGGCATCCATCGTTTGAAATTAACGAGAGTCTGAGTCCTGAGCAATTTAAAGATAAATTAAACTATTTGATACATGATTCAATAAAGAATCAGCTAAGGGGAGATGTGCCAGTCGGCGGACATTTAAGTGGTGGACTCGACTCTAGTATAGTCGTTGCATCTGCCTCTATGCATTATGGGGCTGGTTTTAAAAGTTTTACTGGTAAGTTTTCTGAAGGTGCACAATACGATGAAACTCAATTTGCTCGTATCGTTGCTGAGGCAACAAATTGTGAATATCACGAAATTACAATAACTTCACACGATGTTGAAGACTCGCTAAAGAAGCTTATGCATCATATGGACGAGCCGGCAGCTGGCCCAGGGCTCGTGCCTCAATATGTGGTTTCCAAATATGCTAAACAACATGTCTCGGTGGTTCTTGGCGGACAAGGTGGAGATGAGTTATTTGGAGGCTATGCGCGCTATTTGGTGGCGTATCTCGAACAATGTCTTAAAGGAGGGATATTCGAGACCCAGGAAGAGGGTACCCATATTGTTGATTTGGAGTCCATTATTCCTAATCTTCCAATGCTTAAAAATTATGTTCCACTGATGTCTAAGTTTTGGGGCTCTGGTTTGTTTGAGCCCATGGAACAGCGCTATTTCAAAATTTTAGATAAAGGCGAGCACCTGCGAGGAGTTATCCATAAAGATATTGTAAAAGATTTTGATAACGAATTACTTTGGAATAATTTTGAGGAGATTTTTTCTGGCTCGGGAAGTAAGTCATATTTAAATAAAATGACATATTTTGATCAAAACACGCTTCTTCCAGCATTACTGCAAGTAGAGGATAGGGTGAGTATGGCAGTATCATTGGAGTCGCGGGTGCCCATGCTGGACTACCGAATTGCGGAGCTTGCGGCCAGCATGCCACCAGCTATTAAATACGCAGGTGGTCGATCAAAGAATATGTTGAAAGAATCAATGGCGTCTATTTTGCCAAAGAAGATTATTTCTCGAGAAGATAAAATGGGATTTCCAGTGCCATTAAATGAGTGGTTGTCAGGGCCGTTAAAGGATTTTGTAGGGGATACGTTACTCAGTAGGAAGTCTCGCGAAAGAGGCTTATTTGATAGTGAAAAAATGAGTATTCTCTCTAAGAACGAATCCCAGTATGGGAGAGAAGTTTGGGGTGCTCTTTGTCTTGAGATGTGGTTTCAAAACTTTTTTGATACGGAGTAGATCATGAAAAAAACTGCACTCATAACTGGAGTTACCGGACAAGATGGCTCTTATCTTGCGGAATTTTTGTTAGACAAAGGGTATGAGGTCCATGGTGTAAAGCGTCGTAGCTCGATGTTTAATACGGGTCGCATAGATCACCTCTATCAGGATCCTCATATTACGGGGCGACGGTTCATTTTGCACCATGGAGATATGACCGATTCGTCAAGTTTGGTGCGTATCATTCAGGAGGTGCAGCCAGATGAAATTTATAATCTTGCCGCACAAAGTCATGTCGCAGTTTCATTTGAGGAGCCGGAATATACCGCCAACTCTGACGGATTAGGAACTCTGCGTGTTTTGGAAGCCATTCGTATTTTAGAGCTTGAAAATAAGACTCGATTTTATCAAGCTTCGACCTCGGAGCTTTACGGTTTGGTGCAAGAGACACCTCAAAAGGAAACTACGCCTTTTTATCCGCGATCACCCTATGCCGCAGCGAAGTTGTATGCCTACTGGATTACTGTTAATTATCGAGAGGCTTATGGCATGTATGCCTGTAATGGAATTTTATTTAATCACGAAAGTCCTTTGCGTGGAGAGACCTTTGTCACACGAAAGATTACAAGAGCTCTGTCTCGTATCAAGCTTGGACTTCAAACTTGTCTGTATTTAGGGAACTTAGATGCGAAGCGTGATTGGGGGCACGCCAAAGACTATGTTGAAATGCAATGGTTGATGTTGCAGCAAGATAAACCTGAAGATTTTGTCATAGCAACTGGCGAGCAATATAGCGTGAGGGATTTCGTAGATAAAGCCTCCAAACAGATCGGTATTGAGATTTTCTGGGAAGGAGAGGGGTTAGCTGAGCGTGGGTATGATAATGAGGGTAAATGTTTAGTTGCTGTTGATCCACGTTATTTTCGACCTACAGAAGTTGAGTCCTTGCTAGGGGATGCCAGCAAAGCTAAGAAAAAGCTTGGGTGGACTCCAAAAATTACATTTAAGGAATTAGTCGCTGAGATGATGTCAGCAGACTTAGCAGCTGCTGAGCGTGATCAATTAGTAAAGAAACACGGTTACTCTGCGTACGAATCTAACGAATAATTTTATGGAGAATGATGCGAAGATATTTGTTGCGGGTCATAAGGGCATGGTTGGATCTGCCATTATTCGGAAACTGGAGCGTTCTGGGTACTCAAATTTATTAACTGTTAGTCATGAGGATTTAGATCTTACCTGTCAGGCATCCGTAGAGGACTTCATACAAGAAGAGAATCCGGAATATATTTTTCTAGCCGCAGCTAAGGTGGGAGGTATTCATGCAAATAACATGTACCGAGCGGAATTTATTTATCAGAATTTGATGATAGAGGCTAATGTTTTGCATGCTGCTTGGCGCTCAGGTATCAAGAGGCTAATGTTTTTAGGCTCGAGTTGTATCTATCCTCGCGACTGTCCACAACCAATAAAGGAAGAGTATTTGCTAACGGGACCACTAGAGGAGACTAATGAGCCGTATGCTATTGCTAAGATTGCAGGCGTAAAATTGTGTGAGAGTTACAACAGGCAGTACGGTATGCAGTACTTATCTGTGATGCCGACGAACCTATATGGCCCTAATGATAACTATGACCTCCAAAATAGCCATGTGTTGCCGGCATTAATGCGCAAAGTGCATGAGGCTAAAATAGGTGGAAAGGAAACTTTTACAGTTTGGGGGTCGGGTAAACCCATGCGTGAATTCCTTCACGTTGATGATATGGCAGATGCTTGTGTGTTTCTGATGGAGCGAGCTGATATTCCAGGTGGATTATTTAATATTGGGGCCGGCGAGGACCTCTCAATAGAAGAGTTAGCTAGAACCGTAATGGATGTGGTGGGCTTTAAAGGAGAAATAGTTTTTGATGCAAGTAAGCCCGATGGAACGCCTCGCAAGTTGCTTGATGTAGAGCGAATGCATGATCTTGGATGGTCATCGACAATACCTCTAAGGCAAGGTTTGGAAGGAGTTTACGAGGATTTTCTTTCGTTAACCAAGCTAAATGACTAAGCCGGTAGTCACCGTTGCGATTCCCTCTCTTAATCAGGGTAAGTTTCTTGATGCGGCGTTATCTTCAGTTTTTAGTCAAGATGTTCCTTTAGAGGTCTTTGTTCTGGATGGCGGCTCAGAGGATAATTCGCTCGATGTGATAAAGAAATGGTCCTCCAGACTAAATGGGTGGCGTAGTTGCCCTGATGGTGGCCAAGCAGCCGCTATTAATGAGGGTGTCTCGATGGGAAGCGCACCTTTTGTGTGTTGGTTAAATAGTGACGATTGGTTCATGCCCGGAGGTTTAATAGCTTTGACTGATGCTTTGCGTGGCCCCAAAAAGCCGCCAGCAGTATACGCTCGAGCGTGGAATGTCGTGCAAAAAACCGGTAGGCGCACTCCAGTGTGGGTGGAGGCTTTCGATGAGAGTCGTCTAGCGATGCGCTGTATTGTTTCTCAGCCAGCAACCATGATTCGACGCGAGGTTTGGGAAAGCCTGGGAGGGTTGGACGATAAATTACATATGGCGATGGACTATGATTTATGGTGGCGTTTATTCAAACGGTTTGGCGCTATGCAATTTGTTGACGAATTCGTAGCTTGCAATCGTGACCATGACGCGACAAAAACTAGAAATCTGCGCGTGCGCCACTACAAGGAAGCGATGGCAGTGGTTCGACAGCACTACGGAAGAGTGCCTCTGAAATGGTGGTTGGCGCAGCCCTATTCGGTTTGGGCTAAATCGATATCAAGATAGAAATATTATTTTTGATGAGAGTACTTCATTTTTATAAAACTGCAGTTCCTGACACGCATGGCGGTGTCGAGCAGGTAATTGACCAGATCGCTCGAAGTGTGAGTGCATTAGGTATAAGCTCAGAAGTACTATCCCTTACTCGAGCTCGTGTACCACGAACGATCTCACAAAATGGCTACCTCGCTCATAGGGCGAGGCTTAATTTTGAACTGGCGTCAACAGGATTTTCTGCGTCAGCATTTCTCCGATTCTGGCAATTAGCGAAGAGAGCGGATGTGATTCATTACCATTTCCCATGGCCTTATATGGATGTGCTGCATTTCTTGGCAAGGGTTAAAAAACCTACAGTGGTTACATATCATTCCGATATTGTTCGGCAAAAATGTCTTTTGACATTGTATAAACCGGTACGCAACAGATTTTTAAATGATGTGAGCCGTATCGTAGCTACATCTCCAAATTATCTCGAAACAAGCGATGTTCTTAATCGGTTTAAGGACAAAGTTGATGTTATTCCCATCGGACTTGATGAGAAAACATACCCGGTTCCTTCCCACGAGAAGTTGACATATTGGAAAGAAAAATTCCGAACTAAATTTTACTTATTTGTTGGGGTTTTGCGCTACTACAAGGGATTACATATTTTGATGGAGGCCTTGAGGCAAACTAATTATCCGGTTGTTCTTGTTGGGACAGGGCCTACTGAGTTGGAGCTTAAGCGGCAAGCTAAGGAGTTAGGGTTAAAGAATGTACATTTTTTGGGGATTTTGCCTGAAATAGACAAGGTCGCATTATTAAAATTATGTTTCGGCGTACTCTTCCCCTCCCACTTGCGCTCCGAGGCATTCGGTGTGTCTCTTTTAGAGGGGGCGATGTATGGAAAGCCTTTGATATCTAGTGAAATTGGAACTGGTACTACGTTCATCAATGTTGCCAATGAGACCGGTTTAGTTGTCCCTCCTGGAAATCCTCACGAGTTGCGAGCAGCCATGCGCTATTTGTGGGAAAACCCTGACATAGCTTCAGAAATGGGTAGAAATGCCAGATTACGTTACTTGAAATGCTTTACGGCAACTCAAATGGCAAGTTCTTATGGCAGACTTTATGAGCGCGTGCTTGATGATGCTCATGCCTGATTAAAACGTTGTGGCGATTTTAGATGACTCTCCAAGGTCATTGCTTGTTCATTCAAGCTTGTGCGTGACTGGTGATCCAATTAACAAAATGGAGTGAGTGCAGTGTATAAATTTAGCTTTGCAAGAATTATGCCGAATATCCTACGCTCTTGGTGGGGCGCTAGTAAGAATATTGAAGGTATGTCCTTTAACCGGAATCTTGGTATTCAGCAAGATATCCAGCGTAAGTATCAATTTGATGGTGAGCTACTCGATTTTTTTTCTCGGAACGAAGGCCAGCCTGTTCACAAGTGGCACCATTACATCCCGTATTATGATCGTTATTTTTCTTCTTTTCGTCAGTCACCCGTCCGCTTCCTCGAGATCGGTGTGTTTCGTGGTGGTAGCTTAGCTATGTGGCGGAAATATTTTGGAGAGGAATCTATTATCTTCGGTATAGATAGTGACTCCAGTTGTGCAGAATTGAATGGTTACGCTGGACAGGTCCGTATTGGTTCGCAAGATGATCCTGATTTTTTAAGGCAAGTAGTGCGAGAAATGGGAGGGGTTGATATAGTGCTTGATGACGGGAGTCACCAAACTAAGCATCAGATCGAGTCTTTTGAAATTCTATTTCCTGAGATGAGTGAAGGAGGCGTGTATATGATTGAAGATTTACATACGTCATACTGGCGGGGTTATGGTGGCGGTTACAACCGACGATCAAATTTTTTTGGATTTTCGTCTGATATGATTAACGACATGCATCACTGGTGGCACTTCAATCGACTAAAGTATCCTGAATTAAAAGACATGTGTACTGGAGTCCATGTTCATGATTCAATTGCAGTGTTTGAGAAGGGGCGTGCTTACGAACCTACTCACTCGCTAGTCCCGTAATTTAAAACTATGATTCATTGGCTACGAAAATGATTGGATTTAAATTTTTTTATCTTTTAATGCGTTTATGAGAATAATATTATTGACGATTGGAGGGATCATAATCGGTTGGTTATTGGTCCAAGTGTTGAAGGGGCGAAGAGAACCATTGAGTCGCACCGCTTCGATTGGCGTCACCGTCATTCGGCTTTTAAGCTATATGATTATAGGTGCTGCAGTCATTTTTATTGTCTTCCTAGGGTGGCAAGAATTAACTAGAAACTAAGCCTTATTGCTTGCATATATATTCAACCAAATCAAAGCCTAGCGAGTCAGGTGAGGCATTGTCCCAGCGGTCTGAGCGTTTCGGCATACCAGATTCCCCTTCACCCATCGACTCGGAAAAAGTGTTAACCGAGAGCATTTTATATTGCCTTTCTTCGCAACTGATTTGAAAAAGTACCTTCGCTGAGCGGTATCCTTCGGGTTGCTGCTCGATGAAATTGTAGAGCGCCCAAGCGTATATACCCTCAGGTTGAGCATTTAGGGACTGAACATCTGTGTAGGTGTAGAAAACTTCCCCCTCGTTTATTTTTGTCCATTCCCCATACGCGATCCCTGGCGATATGAGAATTAAGAAGTACGCCGTCGATAATATTTTTTTCATCTTGATGATGGTTCGTCTGATATATGATTTTAAGAAAGAATCTCTTTAGAAATATTGTCGATGACAATCGGATTGTTGTAGAAGCTAATTTCTGGCTTTGAATATCTTTGGGTGAGCCACTCAATTCGTTCGCTATCAAACCAATTTTGTGCGTTCTCTAACGTATCAAAACAGTAAACACCGCCTGCTGTATTGCTTTTTATGTCAGAGAGGTAGTTTTTACGAATTAGCCCGGGAGTGTCTTGGTATAGGCCCGTTGATTCCATGAACTTTTCTTTTAGAATCGATTCGGTTATGTCGGAAGATATTTTAAAAGTAACAATTACAATAAACATATCAATGGCACTTTATTTCGTTTGAAAAAATGAAATTTTAAAATATTTGAAAATTCATACTATTCAACTGTCACAGACTTAGCTAAATTTCGAGGTTTATCCACATCCGTCCCTTTAACTAAAGCGACATGGTATGCGAGTAGTTGCAAAGGGATGGAATGCAGGATAGGACTAAGGTGGCCGAGGTGTTCGGTCATTTTCATTATGTGTAACCCCTCTGTTTCATCGAGGTTCGAATCAGCATCCGCGAAGACATATAGTTCACCTCCACGTGCACGAACTTCCGATAAATTTGACTTTAATTTCTCAAGTAGTAGGTCATTTGGCGCTACTGCGACTACAGGAGTGTCGCCGTCAACGAGTGCTAAAGGCCCGTGTTTTAATTCACCGGCAGGATAACCCTCAGCGTGGATATAAGAAATTTCTTTTAATTTTAACGCGCCTTCAAGTGCAATGGGGTAGTGAATACCTCGACCCAAAAATAATGCGTTATGTTTCTTAGCGATACTCTTTGCCCAATGAATAATTTTTGGTTCCATATTCAATACTAGATTGAGGGCTGCAGGTAAATGTCTCAGCCCTGTCAGTAGTGAGTTTTCTAGATCTTCGTTGAGTTTCCCTTTAAGTTTTGCAATTACTAGAGTGAGTAAGTAAAGGGATCCCAGTTGGGTAGTGAATGCTTTGGTTGATGCGACTCCAATTTCTGGGCCCGCTCGTGTTAAGAACTTCAGTTTCGTCCCTCGAATGATAGAGGACTCTGGCACGTTACAGATACTGAGCGTTTTTTCTTGGCCAAGACGCTTTGCATATTCTAATGCTGCAATCGTATCTGCGGTCTCACCTGATTGTGAGATAACGACGATGAGGGTATTGGGGTTTACAATCGGTTTGCGGTAGCGATATTCAGACGCAATTTCTACGAAGACCGGTAATTGCGCAAGCTCTTCGAGCCAATATTTTGCTGTCAGTCCTGAGTGGTAGCTCGTACCGCAAGCAATAATGGTTATAGAGTCTATAGTTTTTAAGATTGAGGGCGCCTCTGTGCCAAAAAGTTCAGGAGTGATTGCGTTAGAGCCCGTTACCATTTCTAGTGTCGCGGCTAGTGCTCCAGGTTGTTCAAAAATTTCCTTTTGCATGTAATGGTCAAATTGACCTAACTCGACTTGGTCCGATGATAGTTCGCTTTCATAGATATCTCTTTCTACGGTTGTTCCATTAGCATCAAAAAATGTTGGACCATCGACTGTGACTTCTGCTAGATCGCCATCTTCCATGAAAATCATGCGTTTAGTGCGCTTTAGGAGCGCTGAGGAATCACTCGCGCAATAGACTTCATCATTCCCCAAGCCTATTAATAAGGGAGCGCCACGTCGCGCGAGGATAATTCTATTTTTAGATTGCTCGCTAATCACCGCCAGGGCAAATGCACCCACTAATTCGGAAACTGTATAGCGTACTGCGGTAAGTAGATCGGGCGTGTTTTCAAAGTGTTTATGTATAAGGTGCGCAATGACCTCACTATCTGTGTCCGACGTGAATTCATACCCTTGATTGATAAGTTCTCGCCTGAGCAATTCATGGTTTTCAATAATGCCATTATGAACAAGTGCGAGACCATCTCGACTGATGTGAGGGTGTGCATTACGCTCAAGGGCTGCACCATGGGTCGCCCAGCGTGTATGCGCTATGCCCAGGTGCGACCTCATGTTGAGCGAACTTACTTTTTCAGACAGTTCACTGACGCGGCCGCTATTTCGGACTCGATTTAATTTTTCATTGATTACCGCGAGTCCGGCTGAATCGTAACCGCGATATTCAAGTCTCAGTAGACCATCAATTAAAAAGGGAACGATATTTTTATTTGAAACGGCGGCGACAATTCCACACATTCTGATATTTACCTAAAAGTTTTTACTTTGTTGTTTTTGTTGGTCGCTTCCAATCAGCGATAAACGTTTGTTTGGTGCGAGACAACGCAAGACCACCAGGTGGTACGTCTTTGGTGACTGTGCTTCCGGCTGCGATAGTGCTTCCAGCCCCAACAGTAACTGGCGCAACAAGTTGAGTATCTGAGCCTATGAATACGTTGTCTTCTATTATTGTTTGATGCTTATTTGCACCATCGTAATTACATGTAATAGTCCCGGCTCCCACATTGACCGAAGCGCCGATCTTGGCGTCACCAATATACGAGAGGTGATTTGCTTTTGCGTCAACGTCGAGCGTCGAAGCTTTAATCTCAACAAAGTTACCTATTTTGGCGCGTGTTTGTGATTCCGTTCCGGGTCGAATTCTTGCATAAGGCCCAATCTCATTGAGGCTTCCTATTGCCGCACCATCGATATGAGAGAACGCCCTTATCGTAGAATTATCCTTAATGATTGAGTTTCGAATTATCACGTGAGATTCAATAGTGATATTTTTCCCGAGCGTTACGTCACCCTCAAATATGCATCCGACGTCTATTGAAACATCAGCTCCGCAGGTAAGCGTCCCGCGTACATCAATACGCTTTGGGTCTGAAATTGTTGTGCCGGCCTCCATGAGGCGATAAGCATATTCTAATTGATAGTCCCTCTCTAATTCGGCTAGCTGTTTTTTACTATTCACGCCTTTAGCTTCGAATCTTAATGAAGGTGCTACCGTTTTTACTGATCGGTGTTCATTTGATGCGTACTCAACAATATCAGTGAGATAGTATTCTTTGTTAGTGTTGTTATTTGTTAAATTATTTAGAAACTGTTTAAGTAAAGTTGTGTTAACGCAAAAAATACCTGTATTAATTTCTCGAGTTAATTTTTGTTTTTGATTGGCATCCTTCTCTTCAATAATCATGCGGGGTGTTCCATCATCATCCCGAATAATGCGGCCATAGCCAGTTGGGTCTTCGACTGTTTCTGTCAATACAGAAACATCTGCGGAAGATGCCGCAAGCTTTTTGATCGAGCCAGGTTGAATGCAAGGAACATCCCCCAACAATATGAGCGTTCTAGATGAGGTTAGGTGCCCGCTGGCTTGAGCAACAGCATGGCCTGTGCCTAGCTGTTTTTTTTGAGATACAAACGCTAAGGGGGCCTGCGTGTAACATTCGCGGATAGCCGCCTCCGCATGGCCTACAACAACAATAATTTTCTTCGGGTTGAGAGTTTTTGCAGTATCAATGACATGTTCCAAAAGCGGCTTTCCAGCGAGTTGATGCATCACTTTAGGTTGTATTGATTTCATCCGAGTGCCTTTGCCCGCAGCAAGAATGACCACATCAATGTTATTCATAGAGATATATTCAATTGGTTTATTCGCCCGATTATCGCATAGCGGCTCCAACTTAGCTCTGAGAAGAGGGGTAATGCTCTCCTATTTTGTCCCATAAAGTTGTTGAATGAGATTCTCCATAGTTTTTGAGGTTTTAGTGAGTGATTCATGATTCATAATAATAACAACTGAAAGTGTGCGACCTTGAGGTAAATGCAGGTATCCAGCTATAGACCTCACGCCTTCAAGGTAACCGGTTTTAAGGTGAGCTTTCGCGTTTGCGGGACTAAGGCGAAATCTAGTACCGAGTGTGCCGTCGACACCGGGGATGGATAAAGACGAGACAAATTCAGGCATGGATGGGTCGGTCCATGCCATTTTTAAGATTTCGGATATTAGTGAGACAGTAGTTCGGCCGTTGCGAGATAGCCCTGATCCGTTATCGATGAACAGTCCTCTGGCATCTAGTTCCCGGGCTTTTGCCCAATTCTCTAGGATCAATCTTGATTGCGTTAAATCGGCTGCTGGGCTCTGTTGCGCGGATAACGTTAAAAAAATATTTCGAGCAGCGATGTTACTACTCCATTTATTTGTTAGGCGCAGTGCTGACGCAATGGGCTCAGAGGTTGATGATAAAAGTGGTACCGCGGATTCTGGTGTTTGGCCATCCAGAATCTGTCCCCTTAGCGTTCCTCCCAGAGAAATCCACTCAGACAAGAACGCATTCTCAAAATATGACGAAGGAGATAAGAAACTATATTGGCGTTGCTTAATCCCGCATGCCGCGGGATAAGAGCCTCGAAAATAAATGATTTGATTCTCGATTGCGGGATTTTTTGGCCAGCTAGCGCAGGGCCTATTCACTAACTTAAGTTGGTTAGAGATGGGGGCATTTAGGGGCGAGCTGATTAAGTCAATAGTCTTATTTTCGTAGTTGGGGATAAAGTGAATATCGAAGACGTTCGCGTTAATTGGCAGAGCGTCGGATCCTGCGTTATAGGGTCGTAATGGTTCTTCGTCAAATTGTGCAGGATCATGAGCTTCAGATGGGAAGCTCGATCGGTCAACGTAAACATTCCCGTCGATAGACCGAATTCCGCTATCGTAAATTTTCTTCAAAAGCGAATTAAATCTGTTCAGATCAATTGTCGGGTCCCCGCTACCGCGGAAATAAAGATCACCGTTTAGTATTCTATTTTCTCTGGTTCCGTTTATTAGTATGTCAGTTTTCCACCGAAACCCTAAGCCAAGCAGGTCGATAGCGGCTTTTGTGGTGACCAGCTTCATCACGGAGGCGGGATTAAGCGGTGTGTGTTGGTTTCCTGTGAAAATTGTCTCACCTTTGGTGATATCGTCGATTCGAACAGCAAAGCCTGTTGGGTAATTTTTGACTAAATGTTCTAGGCGGGATTGCAACGTTTCGGGCAAATTGAGTTTGTCTCCCAGAGATGTATGGGGAACCAGTAGTGATAATATGAATATAAATCGCACCATGATCAGTAAATATTCTCAACTGTGTAAAAATCATTCATAAATATAAAAATCACATATAACAATAAGTATTTAAATATAGTAAGCACTTACTATGATGGCTATTATTATAAAATATTTAGCCACTAATTCAAGCTTAACACTTGAAAAGCTACGGTTTGATCCCATATCATTAGCACTCATTGATGTCGAGTGCTAGTAATGCCGCTCGATTGAAGGTTTTTTCTAGTTGCTTAACTAAGCGACTAGAACCATTTTAACTGTAAACAAAGTTTTAGGAGACATCACATATGAAAATCCGTCCCCTGCACGATCGAGTGATCGTCAAGCGACTCGAAGAAGAGCGTACAACTGCGTCAGGCATTGTTATTCCTGATTCCGCCGCCGAAAAACCAGATACCGGTGAGGTCGTTGCTATTGGAACCGGCAAAGTTCTCGATGATGGAAAAAATAAGGCGCTGGATGTAAAACCTGGCGACAAAGTTATATTCGGTAAGTACTCAGGTCAAACGGTCAAAGTCGATGGTGAAGAGCTTCTCGTGATGCGCGAGGAAGACATTATGGGCGTGCTTGAGTAAGACTTCGTCCTAAATACATCGAATAATTAAAGTTTTAAGGAGCTAAATCATGGCAGCTAAAGAAGTAAAATTTCGCGACGCCGCACGAGCAAAAATTGTTGCTGGAGTGAACGTGTTAGCGGACGCAGTTAAGGTAACCCTAGGCCCCAAAGGCCGTAACGTCGTACTTGAGCGTTCTTTTGGCGCACCTACCATCACAAAGGATGGTGTTTCTGTTGCGAAAGAAATTGAGCTTAAAGACAAGTTCGAAAATATGGGTGCGCAAATGGTCAAGGAAGTTGCATCGAAGACGTCAGACGTCGCGGGTGATGGAACCACTACAGCTACCGTTCTTGCGCAGTCAATCGTTCAAGAGGGCATGAAATTTGTGGCGGCAGGAATGAACCCAATGGACCTTAAGCGAGGCATTGATAAAGCGGTAACCGCGGTTGTGGCAGAGCTTCAGACAATCTCAAAGCCGTGCACAACCAGTAAAGAAATTGCACAGGTTGGCTCCATCTCAGCTAACTCAGACCCAGAAATTGGTCAGATTATCGCTGATGCAATGGATAAGGTCGGTAAAGAGGGCGTTATCACTGTTGAAGACGGTTCTGGTTTACAAAGTGAGCTTGAAGTCGTAGAGGGTATGCAATTCGATAGAGGGTATCTCTCTCCTTACTTCGTGAATAATGCAGACAAACAAATGGTGAACTTAGAAAACCCATACATTTTGCTTCACGATAAGAAAGTATCAAACATTCGTGATCTACTTCCAGTGCTTGAACTTGTATCCAAGTCTGGGCGGCCATTACTCATCATCGCTGAAGATGTTGAGGGCGAGGCGCTAGCAACTCTTGTTGTTAATAATATTCGTGGAATTCTAAAAGTCGCAGCGGTTAAGGCGCCTGGGTTTGGTGATCGTCGTAAGGCGATGCTTGAAGATATTGCAATTCTTACCGGTGGCGCAGTTATTGCTGAAGAGGTCGGGTTAAATTTAGAGAAAGCAACCTTAGACGATTTGGGTGAGGCTAAGAAAATCGAAATCGGCAAAGAAGAGACTACGATCATTGACGGGGCGGGCCAACAGGGTGACATTGAAGGGCGAGTTAAAGCCATTCGGAGTCAGATTGAAGAATCCACCAGTGACTATGATCGTGAAAAGCTTCAAGAGCGTGTTGCTAAGCTTGCTGGCGGTGTCGCGCTAGTCAAGGTTGGTGCAGCTACTGAAGTTGAAATGAAAGAGAAAAAAGCTCGGGTTGAAGATGCGCTTCACGCTACTCGAGCTGCAGTTGAGGAGGGTATCGTGGCTGGTGGTGGTACCGCACTCGTTCGAGCGCGGTCTGCGATTGATAAGCTAACCGGGGACAATTCCGACCAAGATGCTGGTATTCGCATTGTTGCTCGGGCTTTGGAAGAGCCACTCAGAACCATCGCGCAAAACGCTGGTGACGAGGCTTCTGTTGTGCTTAACAAGGTTGTTGAATCAAAAACCAATACCGGTTACAACGCTGCCACGGGTGAATACGGTGACCTAGTCGAGATGGGTGTACTTGATCCAACTAAAGTGACTCGATCGGCGCTGCAAAATGCTGCGTCTGTTGCTGCACTGATCCTTACTACGGATGCTATGGTCGCTGAAACGGCTAAGGAAGAGGGCCCAGCTGGCGGTGGTATGCCAGATATGGGTGGTATGGGTGGTATGGGCGGTATGGGCGGCATGATGTAAGCAATTTGCCACATATCGCTTTGATAAAAACGCCAGATGTTTTGTCTGGCGTTTTTTTTTGCCTGATTATAAAGTCGAACGTATTGGATTTAGGGTGTTATCATCGATACATAAATATAAAAGTAATTAAGATACTGAGATAACGTTTTTACAAATATTGGGGGGGGGTATGAAAAACGCTCAAGACTATTGGCGAGCAAACGTAAGCATTTTATTGAAATGCCTGGTCGTGTGGTTTGTCTGTTCTTATTTGTTTGGAATTATTCTTGTGGACCAACTTAACGCTATTTCACTTGGTGGTTACCAATTAGGATTTTGGTTTGCACAACAAGGTTCAATTTACGTCTTTCTCATTTTAATTTTTTACTATGTCAAACGCATGAATCGCTTAGATCGTGAATTTGATGTGGACGAACAGTAAGGGGCGCTGACATGGATCTTACAACGATTACGTATATCATTGTTGGCCTTACTTTCGCTCTTTATATCGGGATTGCCGTAGCAGCCCGGGCGGGTAGTACCAGCGAATTTTATGTGGCGGGAAAGGGCGTTAATCCTGTACTAAATGGTATGGCGACAGCGGCCGATTGGATGTCCGCCGCTTCATTTATATCATTAGCCGGTCTTATAGCGTTCAACGGATATGACGCCTCAGCTTATCTAATGGGATGGACGGGGGGCTATGTATTACTGGCGTTGCTCTTAGCCCCGTACCTAAGAAAGTTTGGAAAATTTACGGTCCCAGAGTTTATTGGGGATCGATTTTATTCGAGAACAGCTCGAATCATCGCTGTGATTTGTTTGATCGTCGCGTCAATAACCTACGTTATTGGGCAGATGAAGGGGGTTGGTGTCGCGTTTTCGAGGTTCTTGGATGTGGGTTACGATACCGGGCTCCTGGTGGGCATGTTAATCGTTTTCTTTTATGCAGTCCTTGGTGGCATGAAGGGAATTACGTATACGCAAATTGCTCAGTATGTCGTGCTGATTTTCGCTTATACCGTCCCAGCAGTCTTTATTTCTTTGCAGATTACGGATAATCCATTACCACAATTAGGGCTCGGAAGTTCGGTTGCGGACGGAACGCCTTTGCTTGCAAAGCTTGATCAAGTATTGGTTGAAATCGGATTTGCAGAATACACATTGCAACAGGGAACATCGCTCAATATGATCGCGTTGACGTTATCACTAATGATCGGAACGGCGGGGTTACCACATGTAATTGTTCGTTTCTTCACAGTACCTAAGGTCAAGGATGCACGTTCTTCTGCCGGTTGGGCTTTAGTGTTCATCGCAATTCTATATACGACAGCTCCAGCGGTCGGTGCGATGTCATTTTTTAATCTAATCAACACGATTCAACCTGGTGAAACTGGTCAGCCAGAAAGTAATTTGGTGTACGAGGAGCGTCCTGAATGGTTTAAGAAGTGGGAGACCACAGGTCTGCTTCAGTTTGAAGATAAAAATGGTGATGGCCGAATTCAATACTACAACGACAAAAATACCGACTTTGCCGAAACGGCGAAGGAATATGGTTGGAATGGAAATGAATTGGTAAAAGTTGATCGAGATATTATGGTGCTTGCAAACCCTGAAATCGCTAACTTGCCCAATTGGGTTGTAGCCTTAGTGGTTGCTGGCGGTCTTGCGGCGGCGTTGTCCACCGCGGCCGGATTGCTTTTGGCAATTTCTTCTGCGGTTTCCCACGATCTCATGAAGGGAGTGTTTGCGCCTAATATTTCTGAAAAGACTGAGTTGATGGCGGCCAGAATTTCTATGGCTGTTGCAATCGCGGTAGCAGGCTATTTAGGGCTAAATCCGCCAGGTTTTGCAGCTCAAGTGGTAGCCCTCGCGTTTGGTTTGGCAGCAGCATCGATATTTCCTGCTTTAATGATGGGTATTTTTAATAAACGGATGAATAGCCAAGGCGCTATTGTTGGAATGGTAATTGGTCTCTTAAGTACGTTGACTTATATATTCGTCTTCAAAGGCTGGTTTTTCATTCCCGGGACGAATAATTTAGCAAATACGCCTGATAATTGGCTATTTGGTATCCAGCCAGAGGCTTTCGGTGCTGTGGGGGCGTTACTTAATTTTGGTTCTGCCTGGATCGTTTCTAAATTTACCACAGCGCCGCCAGCACACATCCAAGCTTTGGTTGAGGATATCCGTGTCCCTCGTGGTTCAGGGTCGGCGACAGGACACTAGGTGTAGTATTTACAACGGATATTGATAGTCTAGAAACTATCCTATCAATATCCGTTATTTTTTTGGGCGATGAGTTTGTGAATAATTTTTGGCGAAATTTCAATAGCCATTCTTATGGGCGGGCAGAATTGATTTCGAGCATAGTTTTCTTTATGCCCGTCTTTTTTTTGACAGTCAAAAGTTGGGTGACAACTAGTCTTTTTTTACTTTTTCTCATCTGTTGTTGGCCAATTATTAGAAATTGGACTTATTACTTTAGTAACCGAAGTAAGCAGTTTTGGGTGTTGCTTGTATGTTTGGTCTTGCCATTTTTTTCTGAATTATTTGCCCAGATTGGTAGGGGACAGATCATTGGTTCTAGTTTAGATGGCCCTTCAAGGATGATTCTGGCGGCAGGTGTTTTTGTATATTTATCCAGATTTGATTCGATGAAACTGATTCAGTGCCTGAGTTATGGTGCAGCTTTTGGTGTGATCGGTGTGCTTCTGTCGCTAGTTATTTTTCCTAATGATTATTGGGGTTGGCGAGCCGCAACTTACTTCGTAGATCCAATTACGCTTCCATGTTTTACAATCGGTTTGCTTGGGCTGACTCTCTTTTGGGGTAGAAAAGTATTTCCAGGACGTATTGACGTATTCTTTAAGGTTGTCCTGACTATTATTGCCGCATATATCGCGGTTGAGTCTTGGTCAAGGAGTTCATTCGTCGCACTCGCTTGTTTGCTAACTGTCTATGTGATGTATTGTTTTCGACACTCTTTTAAAACCCAAGTGATTGGGCTAATAGGACTGATAATAGTACTCACACTCGTTTATTTTATTTCGGATATTGTGCATGACAGAGTTAATGAATCTGTTCGGGGAGTAGTGGCATTTTTATTTCAAGATGACAGTGGTGTTCAGCGGACTTCAAGTGGCCAGAGAATTATTTTGGGGCTGATAGATATTCATTTAATAAAGAGCAACCCATTCTTTGGCTTTGGAGATCGGTCGTCATTGCCTCCTTATGAGGAGTTATCGCTAATGGTTCCGTTGTTGAACAGAGAAATATACGATATTAAGGTTTTGGCTGGCTCTCATTCTGAGCTGTTAGCGCAACCGGTTCGTCAGGGTCTCATGTTCGGCGTGTTAACACTTTGTAGTCTGTTTTTCTATCCACTCTATCTACTTCTTTGGAAATATAGGAACCTGACTTTTGCTGTTGGAAGTCCTTTGGCGGTTGGTCTCGGTATGATTGTTCCTATTGTCGCATCCTCTCTCACTATCCAAGTGTTTAATTTGAAAATGACCACCTCCTTTTATGGGGTTTGTTTGGCTATTTTCTTTGCATATTTATGTTGGTATGTTGAAAATAAGCCCGCTGGTTCTGTGATGTAATCCCATTTTATGGGTGGGGGCTATTTCCGGCCAATGATTTTTGATGTAGACTCCTCAGCGAAAATTTAAGTTCGCATCATGAAGTTGATGTGAATAGCTAATTTGGCCAAGTAGCTCAGTTGGTAGAGCAGAGGACTGAAAATCCTTGTGTCGGTGGTTCGATTCCGCCCTTGGCCACCATTACTAAGCTAGTCTTCCGAAAGTGATTCGCGCAAGATTTTAATTGATGGTATAAACTTGAATTTAAGTTGTTTGGTTGTGGATACAGCTTCCGTCATGAGTATCGAGTTTTATTATCTTTTAAGCCATTTTGCTTAATGGCGGTAGCGTACCTTGTTCAAATACATTAGGGTGGCTCTTATATTTCCTCGCAAAACTAATTTTTGAAATATTTAAAAACATACGTCTTGTGGAGGCATTCAGTGGATCATTTTGTTTAATGTGGCTGAAAGTACAGCCGAGGGTCTAAATAGAGTTGTCATCCCTGGTTGATCTTTAATTATCTCCTGTTATCATCCGCACTTCTGATTGAGTTATCTCAAGTCTCTATTTTTAAGAGGTAATCGAGTTGAAAATCACTATTGTTGGAGCCGGTTACGTGGGCCTCTCTAATGGAATACTGTTAGCCAAGAGTGAAGACGTGATGTGTCTGGATGTGGATCGGGTGAAAGTTGATTTGCTCAACGCCAAGAAACTGCCGAATGCTGAATCGGAATTGCAGGATCATCTTCGACTAACTGCTTTGAGACTTCAAGCGACAACGGATAAGCAAACTGCCTACTTGAATGCTGACTATGTCATTATCGCCACTCCTACTGACTACGATGAAAAAACAAATTATTTTGACACTAGTTCGGTAGATGGTGCGATTTTAGATGCTTTGCGTTTAAATGAGAACGCTACTATTGTGATTAAGTCCACAGTGCCTGTTGGATACACGGAAGCAATAAAGAAGAAACTAGGCACTCAAAATATATTATTTTCTCCAGAGTTTTTGCGAGAAGATAAGGCTTTACAAGATAATTTCTATCCATCGAGAATCGTGGTGGGAGAACGCTCAGCACGTGGGCTTGCATTCGCTGAATTGCTTAAGAAAAATGCGTTAATAAAAGATATTCCAATACTGCTCACAGAATCAACGGAGGCTGAGGCCATTAAGTTATTTGCTAATACATACCTTGCAATGCGAGTGGCTTACTTCAATGAACTTGATACTTACGCTGCGACCCATGGTCTGGATCCGAGAGATATAGTGGAGGGCGTTTGCCTAGATCCTAGGATAGGGGGCAAATACAATAATCCTAGTTTTGGATATGGGGGATATTGCTTGCCAAAAGACAGCAAGCAATTGCTTGCTAATTATCGTGACGTACCTCAGGTTTTGATAAAGGCTATTGTTGAATCTAATTCGACACGCAAAGATTTTATTTCTGATGACATAATCGCGAAAACCCCTAAAGTGGTTGGTATCTATCGACTAATCATGAAAGCTGGTTCGGGTAATTTTCGATCGTCCAGTGTACAAGGCATAATGAAGCGCTTGAAGGCGAAAGGCATTGAAGTAATTGTTTATGAGCCACTGATAAGTGCAGAATATTTTTATAATTCAAAAGTGGTTGATAATCTGGATTTGTTCAAAGTTAAGGCTGACATAATCGTAGCAAATAGACTTTCTGAAGACCTTCATGACGTATCAAGCAAAGTATATAGCCGAGATTTGTTTGGGGGTGATTCTTGAAAAGAATTTTGGTGACCGGAGCTTCCGGCTTTATTGGCGCCCAACTAGTATCGTCTCTCTTGAAGCGTGGAGACGTCGTATTGGGAATGGATAATCATAATAATTATTATGATCCCGATCTCAAGGAAGCTAGATTAGCAAGAAATCTCTCGCACACGCATTACGACCATATGCGTATGGACATAGCAGACCGAGATGAAGTCACAAGAGCCTTTAAAGAATATAGGCCTGATTGTGTCGTTAACCTCGCAGCCCAAGCTGGTGTTCGCTATTCAATAGAAAATCCACATGCATATATTGAAAGTAACATTGTTGGCTTCATAAATGTTTTAGAAGGGTGTAGACACAATGGCGTCGGCCACTTAGTTTACGCGAGCAGTTCAAGCGTTTATGGCGCTAATACTCAGATGCCTTTTTCTATCAATCAAAGCGTAAACCACCCATTGTCATTGTATGCTGCTAGTAAAAAGAGTAATGAATTAATGGCTCATGCTTACAGTCATCTATACAGTTTACCCACCACCGGACTACGTTTCTTCACTGTTTATGGCCCTTGGGGTCGCCCGGACATGGCCTTATTTAAATTTACCAAAGCCATTCTTGAGGGCAAAACAATACAAGTGTTCAATTATGGGAAACACAAACGAGATTTTACTTACATCGACGATATAGTTGAGGGGGTTGTGAGGGTGATTGATAGGCCCGCGTCGTCGAGCTCTACATGGTCCGGAGCCTCCCCAGACCCGGGGTCAAGTAGCGCTCCTTGGTGTGTTCACAATATTGGCAATAGTAAGCCAGTGGAGTTATTACGGTACATCCAAGCGATTGAAGATTCTTTGGGGATGGAAGCGCGATATGAGCTTTTACCATTGCAGCCAGGTGATGTGCCTGACACTCATGCAGATGTTAGTGCGCTAACAAATGATTTCGGATATAGGCCAACTACTTCGATTGATACGGGCGTTAAAAATTTTGTATCTTGGTATTTGGATTATTATAAAAATTAGAGACTATGAATGTCCTTTTGACAGGTGGTTTGGGATACATCGGTAGCCACACGGCCGTTGTGTTGTCGCATTTAGGAAATCAAATTACCTTATATGACAATTTATCGAATAGCACTGAGATCGTTGCTAAAAATATTGAGAAAATCTGTGGGCAAAAAATTAATTTTGTGAAAGGCGATGTTCGTAACACTGAGACACTTAAACATGTGCTGACCTCGTTCAAGATTGATTCCGTTATTCACTTTGCAGGCTCCAAGTCGGTTGCTGAATCAGTGAAAGAACCAATAGAGTATTACGATAATAATGTACAGAGTACGATTAGCTTGCTATGCGCTATGCGGTTAGCGCAGGTTAAATCGCTTGTATTTAGCAGTAGTGCTACGGTTTATGGTGATCCGCTATATCTGCCGTTTGACGAACAGCACCCCACTAATCCGATTAGCCCATATGGGCGTAGCAAACTTCATATCGAGGAAATGCTTGCAGATGTGGCTGCGTCAGACTCAGAGTGGTGTATTGCCTGTTTGCGTTATTTCAATCCCGTTGGGGCTCATGATAGCGGATTGATTGGGGAGAATCCGAAGGGTATTCCTAGTAATCTCATGCCTTATATTGCGCAAGTAGCTTCTGGATTGCGAGAAGTGTTAAATGTGTTCGGTAACGATTATCCTACCCGGGACGGAACAGGTGTTCGCGACTATGTTCACGTCATGGATATAGCCGATGGTCATGCTGCTGCGCTCACTTATCTGCGTAAACATCCAAGTTGGCAATCGATTAATCTTGGTACTGGCCAAGGGTATAGTGTTCTTGAAATTATCGATGCGTTTGAGGTGGCATCTGGTAAGAGTATTCCGTTTCGAGTTGTACCCAGACGTGCTGGCGATATAGCTGAATTTTACTCTAGTACGATAATAGCGCAGCGTGAGCTGAAGTGGAAAGCAAGCCGTGATTTGATAAATATGTGTGCTAGCACATGGAAATTTCAAACGCAACTTACAAAAAGTTAGAAGACCAATTTCATCACAGTTCTGCTGGATTTAGCTGATTTAAATAATCTTTAAAATTTCATATGCTTCTACCGACAAATAGTCCTAGTTGTTGGAGCAACCAGTGTCATGTAACATACTCGGCATTTTAAATATATATTCTTTTTACATTAAAAAATGGCGAATTCGATTCAGTATATTTCTATTTTTAATGAAAAAATACGGTGTAGAAAGCGCGATTCATGATCGGCGTTTTTAACAAAGGTAGGTTCGAATTAACGCACTTTCGTGCTACGTCGGTTGTCGTTCCGATATCGAAGAATAACAGCAGGGATAATAGATGAAAATATTGGGGCTAAACCTCGGTTACATGGCAACCGCGTCAATCTACATTGACGGTGTTCTTGACTCCTGTTTGTCTCAAGAGCGCTTTTCTAGAAAAAAAAATGATGAATCTTATCCAAAGGAAGCAATTGAGTACTGTTGCTTGCGCGCTGGGATAAAGTCAGGTAACGAAATAGATTGCGTTGCCATTGGGTCAACTGAGCATGATCTATGGCATCGGTTAGGCCGCTACTACTCAGGTTTTAATATAGAAGACCGAATGAACGAACAACATAGTTACTGGAAACCAGTTCTGTGTGATGGCCAAGAGATCGCATGGCAAGATTTGTATGCAGAGCGACTCGATTTTGAGCAATATCCAGGTACTTGGAGGGCATTAGCTGAGAACCTTTCTGGCGAGCACTTTTATACGGATGAAGATCAGCGAAAAATACGTGAACATATAGTAACTACGATAGAGGAACATATTGGGGTCCCGGGCGATCGATTCCAATTTGTGGACCACCACACCGCGCATGCAGCATACGCTTATTACGCGAGTCCATTTCGTGATGGCCAAACGCTCGTCTTGACTCTTGACGCATTTGGCGACGGTAACAGTGCCTCAATCTCAATTGGCGATGATGGGAAACTGGAAAGAATTAAAACTATTTCTCACCGTGACTTCCAGGTCGCGAGAATTTACAGGTATATCACTCTTTTACTTGGTATGAAGCCTGATGAACATGAGTATAAGGTAATGGGTTTGGCACCTTACGCGAAGCCGCAGATATATTCTAAGGCTTATGAGGTTTTTCGCGAAACGATGTACGTTGATGGGCTTGATTTTAAGTTTCGCGATAGACCAAAGGATCTTTATCACCACTTCAGAGAAAAACTTGAGGGGCTGCGTTTTGACGGAATTGCTGGCGGGTTGCAGAAATATGTTGAGGAGCTCATTTGTGAATGGGTCAAAAATGTAGTCGCCAAATACGGCATACGTCGAATCGTACTTGCAGGTGGTGTTGTCATGAATATCAAGGCTATCCAAAAGTTGTCTGAGCTAGATTGTATCGATCAAATCTTTGTTCCTCCTAGCCCCGGTGATGAATCTCTTGGTATGGGAGCCGCTTTTCATTGTGCAAAAGCTTTAGGAGAGTCCTCCATCCGACCGCTCGATAATGCTTACCTTGGTACCGATATTGATGCTGATGAAGTTCAAGAGCTATTAAATGACATACAAAAAAGAGGCGAGACCCGCTATATTGTGACTAGGGACGTCGACCCAGCAGCAGTTGCTAAAAAGTTAGCGCAAGGGCGAGTGATAGCCCGATGTGCTGGGCGGATGGAGTTCGGCGCGAGGTCCTTGGGAAATCGATCAATTATCGCAGATCCGAGATCAGATAAGATGATCCGAACAATAAATGACAAAATAAAAAACCGCGACTTCTGGATGCCTTTTGCGCCTGCGATTCTAGTCGAATTCGCCGACAAGTACTTAAAAAATCCAAAAAAATTGTCTGCACCTTATATGACGATTGCATTTGAGACGCATGACATCGCACAAAAAGATTTGGCTGCAGGGATTCATCCGGTCGATCATACTGCCCGACCCCAACTGGTGGATAGTGAACAAAATTCAGAGTTCCATGCGCTGATATCGGAGTTCAACGCTATTACTGGTGTTGGCGGTGTTCTGAACACCTCGTTTAATCTTCACGGTGAACCGATTGTTCGCTCAGCTAAGGACGCGTATCGGGTTTTTGAGCTTACCGACATAGACGATCTTTGGGTTGGTCAAGTACTAATTAGTAAAATGTAGAGGTTTTTCGAAATTTTTTGGTTACAGGGCTCCTTCTTGTCCAACAAACGTAAAGATGTATAGCATTCAATCACCTACCTTCTCAGCCGATTGCTTGTTTAATGAATTTTTAATTTTTATAGACCAAGGCCTAGTGTTTTAAATACTTGTTTATGACGAAATCACGTAGATCACGATCAGACGAAAAGATTGGAAGAATTCCTCTATTCAAGGTTTTCATGCCTCCCGAGGCAGCTGAGATGATGGCTGAAACGCTAGACAGTGGCTTTCTTGCGGAGGGGAAAAAAGTTGAGGCATTTGCTGAGCGAATAGCCCAATTCATTGGTAACCCAAGAGTGGTTCCGGTAAATTCATGTACGATGGCACTGACGATTGCTTTTAAGTTGTCAGGAGTAGGGCCTGGCGCTGAGGTGATTTCAACACCTTTAACGTGTATCGCTGGTAATGAGCCAATTCGTATGTTGGGCGGCCGACCAGTATGGGCTGATGTTGATCGGTCTACTGGTATGGTGACAGCGGAGACTATAGAACCCTTGATTTCGTCGCAAACTAGAGCCATCTATCTCGTGCATAAGGAAGGTGCGCCGGCTGAGATAGAGAGTATTTATGCCCTAGCAAAAGATCATGGGTTGCGCGTTATCGAAGATGCTGCTCATGCCTTTGGAGCAAAACGACGCACTCACCGTATCGGTGCTATTGGTGATTTCGTTTGTTTTTCGTTTCAGGCCATAAAACATATTACTACGGGTGATGGAGGTGCTTTGCTCTGCAGTAACAATATGGATTACGAACTTGCAAAAAAAGCTAAGTGGTTCGGGATAGATCGAGATGCTCGTGAGGGGCGAGATGTTTGGCATGAGGATATCCCTGATTGGGGGTTTAAGGGCAACATGAATGATATAGCTGGCACCTTAGGTTTAGCGCAAATAAAGCATATTGAATGGATTTTAGAACGCTTTCATCAAAACGGGCGCCGCTATGATGCTCTACTAGAGAATACGCCAGGTATCAAGATTCTTCGCCGTGACCCACTGGATTACCAAACTTACTGGGGTTACACGGTATTAGTGGAGAACCGTAATACTGTTATTGATGCGCTTGACGAAGCTGGTATTGATGCCGCACAGATTCATGTAAGAAACGATCGCTACTCAATGTTTACGTCTGATAGCCGGGAATTACCCAATACCGACTGGTTTGATGACCGGGAACTTTCTATTCCCTGTGGATGGTGGCTCAAAGAGGATGATCAAGCGCGTATAATCGAGATTTTAAAAAAGGTGGCTCGATGAAGGTAATGACCATACTTGGCACGAGGCCTGAAATTATTCGTCTGGCTGCGATTATTAAGATGCTCGATAAACATTGCGAGCATTTGCTCGTTCATACGGGCCAGAACTATGACAGAAACCTAAACTCCGTCTTCTTCGAGGAACTTGACTTACGGCAACCCGATTACATCTTAGAGACGAAGTCTGACACTCTACAAGGTCAAATTGCTAGGATCATCGAGAAAACTGGTGATGTGATGGATCTTGAAAGGCCAGATGCGATAGTGATTTTGGGAGACACTAACTCGGGCTTATCAGTGATTTGTGCTAAACGAAAGAAAATCCCTATTTTCCATATAGAGGCTGGCGATCGTTCCTTTGATAATGATGTTCCTGAAGAGTTGAATCGTCGTATTATTGATCATGCTAGCGATGTCAATCTGGCTTATACTGAGCACAGCCGTCGCAACTTGCTGCGTGAAGGTCTGCATCCTCGTGATGTCATGGTTGTTGGCAGTCCAGTTTGTGAGGTGTATAAAACCATGAGAGAAAAGTTCTCTGAGAGTACTATCTTGGCTGAACTCGGAATCAAGCCTCACAACTTTTTTACCGCAAGCATTCATCGAGAGGAGAACGTCGACAAGGGCGGCGCACTTGATACTCTAGTAGATACGCTAAATAGCCTCGCAGAGGCTTATAACTTTCCGATTATTGTCAGTACACATCCCCGTACCCGTCGTAGGTTAGAGCAACAGCGGTTGCTAGAGCGCAGTAATCCTCTGATTAATTGGCATGAGCCTTTCGGCCTAATAGATTTTATTCGTTTGCAGATGGAGGCGTGTTGTGTGATCTCTGACAGTGGAACGATACATGAAGATTCTGCCATCCTGGGTTTCCCAGCTATTGCTATTCGTAAGTCAACGGAAAAGCAAGAATCTCTAGAGGCCGGCCACTGCCCCATCACTGGGTTAAATAAGGAGGACGTGCTGAGGACAGTCAAATTAGTGATCGAAGACGGAATAAATACAAGTCGGTCCCCCGCTCCCGAAGCATATCTTCAGCAGGAGGTGTCAAAAAAAATTGTACGTATTATCATTGGTATGGGACGTGTGATCGATGAGCAGGTATGGGGAGCTAAAGACAACAAGTTTGTCTAGGGATTAGGAAATGATTAGAAAAAAATCTTGGGATATGGCTTGCGGCATTGAAGATCTAGAGGTCCATAGTGACGACAGAGGCATTTTATACGAGGCATTACGGTTCTCATCACAAGCTATTCCGCAGGGCGGACAGATATATGTTTATACCGTCGCTCCAGGAGCTCGCCGTGGTGATCACTTTCATCAGCACAAATCTGAATGGTTTACTTGCGTTTCGGGTCAGTTAAGGCTCTTAATGAAAACTAAAGATGGCGATCGATTCGATGAGCAGCTCGATTCAGATTCGCCTAGGTTGGTTTTTGCTGGGCCGGGTACGTCTCATGCGGTAGTCAATGAGACAGAGAAAGAAGCCGTAATCATTGCTTATGCATCGAAGGAATTTGACTCGGCTGACCCTGATACCATTATGGAACTTGCGAATTGAGTGGATATGACCGAGCTAATTGGTAAGACCATTATGATCACCGGTGGAACAGGGTCTTTTGGGAGGGCTGTATTGAACCGGTTGCTATCTGAAAACGAAGTTGCGGGTATTGTTGTTTTCAGTCGTGATGAGAAAAAACAGCACGATATGCGCCTTGCATTTAATAATCCAAAAATCCAATTTGAGATTGGCGATGTTCGCGATGAAAGGCGGGTCATGCGCGCCATGCGCGGAGTAGACATGGTCTTTCATGCTGCTGCGATGAAGCAGGTACCGTCATGTGAATTCTTTCCAATGGAGGCTGTTCAAACAAATATCATAGGGACGAACAATGTGATCGATGCAGCCTTGCATCATAGTGTCGAGCGATTGGTGGTTCTAAGCACAGACAAAGCAGCCTACCCCGTAAATGCTATGGGGTGTAGCAAAATGATGATGGAAAAACTTATGATTGCGAGGGCTCAGGCTCAAAAAGCAAGCGACCCATCCATCATGTGTGGCGTACGCTACGGTAATGTTTTGTATTCACGTGGATCGGTAGTGCCATTATTTGTAGATCAAATACAGCGCGGCGTTTCTCTTACGGCGACGCATCTGGGTATGACCCGATTCTTGATGCCGCTAAGTGATGCCATCGATTTAGTACTTCATGCTTTGAGAAATGGAAGAAATGGAGATATGTTTATTCGTAAAGCGCCAGCTTGTGAGATTGGCGATCTTGCGCAGGCCTGTCTAAACCTTTTTGGCGCGAGTAATGCGGTCGAGATTATTGGTATCCGAGCAGGGGAAAAAATGCATGAGACATTGGCTACGGCTGAGGAAGTTGCGCGAGCGGATGATCAAGGAGAATACTGGCGTATTCCTTGTGACACAGGTCAAAGTTTCGACAAATACTTTGTAAGAGGGACCGCTCAGATTGGGAATACTCCACCCTTCGATTCCAAGAATGCCTCTCGTCTTTCCGTAAACGAAGTTCAGAATCTATTGCTTTCCCTTCCAGAAATATCCACCATTTTGAATTAAACATAGCACCCATTGGATAAACGATAATGATCGTATCGAATATTCAATCTCCTTCCCAGGTAACTCCGGAAGAGGTTGTCGTAATGTGTTCTATAAAAGAGCAATATTGGCCTCACTCCATGGAGTCACAATTGAAGTGGTGGGAAAGATATACCGGCAAAGATGACGTTCTTATTACTCTGGTAAATGACGGTTCAATCCTAGCGTTTTTGCGGTTGCGAAAAGGCAGTATCCTGTCGAATGGCGAATGTCTGGTTGCACTATGTGCTACTGAAGTGTGTGTGTCTAAGGAGTACCGCGGACAGGGTCGAGGAAAACAACTGTTAGGTGCGGCAACGACGTATATTAATCGTGTAGGCGTTAATTTGGGGTATTTACTTTGTTGGAGTTCTCAAGTTGAGTTCTATCGTGCTTGTGACTGGAGCCAACTTATTGCTATTCAAATCGAGTCTACAAATACACATAAAAGCCGTACTCTTACTGCGGACGAGAGATGTATGGTCTATGATCCACACAGTCGGTTAAATGGTCAGATAACCTTGGTTGGCGATCAGTTTTAGTATCGACTATTCTTGCTTTAATTAACTAGAAAACCCGTATTGAACTCCAGTATATTTAAAAAAATTGTTGGTAGTCGTGAAATTAAGAACGGGTCGCTACTCGGGTTCGGTCATGTTTTGACTCTTTTACTTGGTTTAGGTAGTACGATCGTCTGGACAAGATGGATGCCAATAGAAATGTACGGGCAATTCAAGGTAGTGATAGGAGTCATAAGTTTTGCTGGAGCGTTTTGCTCGCTAGGTATAGGCCAGATTGCTTTGATGTCGGCATCCAAAGGTGCTGACGGAAACCTTGGTCCTCTAATTCGTAAGAAATTCCTGGCGAACTGGTTTGGATCGTCAGTGATAATGTGCGTGGCGGCTTATTATTTTTTCTTGCGAGAAGACTCTATCGAATTAGCCTATGGCCTTGCATTAGCAGCCTTGATATTTCCTCTATACAACATTGCTGACTTGTGGCCAGGTTGGTTTAATGGCAAGTCAAGATTTTTATGGTTAGCTAGCGGTAGATCGCTTAACGGTGGACTGTTATTTTTTGCCGTTGTTGTATTAGCCTTGTTTGACGTGAGCAGTATATGGTTAGTTATTAGTATGATTATGTTATCAATTTCATTGCTTAACATTTGGTTACTTAATAAAGCGCTGACGTTGAGACAAAATTCTGATTACGATAGTAGTCTTTTGAAATTCGGCCGACATGCGAGTATAGCTTTGATGTTCTCGAGCATACTCGCACTCGACGTGGTTTTTTTAGAGAATTTCCATACGCTGGAGGTTGTCGCTGTCTATAGCGTCTCCTTGGTGTTACCGGGCCTGTTGAAAGCTGTTTTCGGTATTGTTGGGCAAGTCGCTGCCCCAAAGATCTATTCGACTGATTCACCGGTAGAGTTATGGAAGTATTTTAAAAAGAAATTTATTTGGTTAACTTTGGGGTTCACTCTTTTAGGGACTTTAGGTTTCTTGACTATCCCCTTCATTGTCCCTTTACTTTTTTCTGAGGAGTATATGGTTGCTGGCATTTATGCCAAATGGCTGTGGCTAGTAATTTGTTGCTCGGGATCATTTAGTTATTTGGGATTAGCTTTATTGGCGACCAAGAGACCAAAATATACTTACATCCCAAATGTGGGAGCGCCAGCGGTAACAGTCCTTTTGTGGATTGCATTAATTGAATATGGTGCTGCAGGGATGATTTGTGCTCGATGCGTTCAGGCAATCCTGTTATCTATGTATTATGTAATCGCGTTTTCAAATCTCCTGGATGCATTCCGTGCTCGCTCGTAGTCTGTCCGCCCACGAATATGCCTAAACTATGCTCATAAAATTTATTAGAAATTATTTAATAACTTTAACGTTGGGTTTTCTAGCCAAACGAGTAGGATCATCCTTTGATTATTATTTTGATAAATCCATCAGAAATAAATATGGAGTGGAAGAGACGTTTTTCGTGGCTGAAGATGGACGAAAAATTCCCGTTTACAGAGATTACAGATATACCGTTAAGCCCGGGTGGAAATATTTTCGAGGCCTACATATTTTGTCGGTCTTGAGTTCTCGCGGGAAGATTGATCCTACTGAGAAGAAGTTTTTGAGTAAAGCTATTGGAAAACGAACCATAAATTCAAGTCTTGCTGAAATCAATCTTATCGCCAGAAATTGTGTCAGAAAAAACAGAGCTTTTTTTATCGAGGGCTCGGAAGATAAAGATGGACTGCCTGAGTTTTTACCTGATGATCATTTAATAAAGCGAACCATCAATTCGTTTCGAAGCCACCACGCTTCGATGTTTAAAAAATTATCTGCAGCTAATGTATACATCGCTCCTAAGCGTGCTTCCGTTCTGGAGATTGGCTATATATCCGGCGGACATTCCATTCAAGCGTTTGAGCAATTGGGTTTCGAAGCTTATGGAATAGACAACTACTACGGCGATATTGCAAACGAAACGTCTTTACATGAACATATTAAACAGGTTACCCAGTCGAATGTTAATTATGTGCGAGGCGATATTACTCGACGAACATCTTTCCCTTCACAGAGCTTTGATATTGTTTATTCTGTAAGTGTACTTGAGCACATCCAAGATCTAGAGGCGGCTTTCGTTGAAATGTATCGACTGCTGAAACCTGGGGGGGCGATAG
>CENZ01134408.1_pt1 | contig 31612 bp, 30 predicted proteins | sample 361341 | NCBI WGS metagenome assembly CENZ01 (sample SAMEA2619782, study PRJEB7988) | marine metagenome | biome: marine biome (ENVO:00000447); feature: deep chlorophyll maximum layer (ENVO:xxxxxxxx); material: "saline water (ENVO:00002010), including plankton (ENVO:xxxxxxxx)" | depth 50 m
TGGGCGTGAGTCATCGTGACTCCCTTGGAAGGCCCTGTCGTGCCAGAGGTGTAAAAAACGCCCATCAGGTCTCGATAACCTGGAGGTTTGCCTTCAAATATTGTCTCGTCCAGCAGGTCGAGATATTGATAAACCTCATAGCGACTTGAAACCTGCTCCCATACCTGCTCTGGGCTCTCTTCTTCCCCTATGATGAGAATCACCCGCTTAAGATGCAGCAAATCATCAGCCACATCGACGAGTTGCTGCAGAAATTCCGGCTCAATCGCGATTGTCTCGGCACGCGAATCGTTAATCAGGTAGGCAAATATATTGCCTCGGTAGTGGGTATTGACGGGGACCAGTGGCACGCCACATTTGGACAGCGCGCACCAGAGAAAAACCTGCTCGACACGATTTTGTGACATGCAGAGTACGGTGTCCCCAGATGTGAGACCAATTCGGCTGAGGCCCTGAGCAAGCCTGCCTGACAGCGCATCGACTTGCTGATAACTGAATGCCTGATCCCCTGTAAGAATCCAGGGCCTGTCGGGACGATGTTGCGCCTGATAACTGAGAACGGTTGGCAGATCATGATGACGCTGGTCATCAAGAAACCCCATCGCTAGCGCCCTTTAAACTTTGGCTTTCGTTTCTCTGAAAACGCCTGCACTGCCTCACCGTAATCCTCGGAGTAGACTAAGGTGGCAATAGTCTGCTTCTCAAGATTTAGCGCAGTTTCAAAGTCAGCTTCGGTGGATTGCGTTACCATTCTTTTATGGTGAATCACCGCCATCGGTGCGCGAGACATAACCACACGGGCCAGCCGCTCTGCTTCTTTTTCTTCTTCGCCCACAGGGACCAACTTATTCACGAGGCCAATCCGGTACGCTTCATCGGCATCTATGAACTCCCCTGTTAGCATCAGCTCTCTTGCCTTGTTCAAGCCCACAATCATCGGCAAGAGCTTGGTCGCTCCACCTGTAATCGTCATGCCAGCATTGCTCTCTGGAAAACCAAAGACTGCATCCTTTGCAGCAACAATCATGTCGGAATCTATTGAGATTTCGAACCCAGCGCCCACGGCATAGCCACGCACCGCTGCGATCACCACTTTTGGGGCGCGACGAATGATTCTGGGGATCTCCTGCAGATTCTCGGTAATATCCTCAACAATATCGAGAATCGGATGAATCTCGCCGGATTGAATTTGAGGATACTCCTCAAGCGCAGCCTTCAGGTCATCTCCCGCCGAAAATGCTGGCCCCACACTGGAAAGAATAATGGCCTTAACAGCCTTATCCTCAGCGGCCTCCTTCAGGGTTTTGACAAAATGCCGACATTCGTCGGCATCGAAGGCGTTCAGGATCTCGGGTTTATTGAACCTAATCCACGCGATTCCGTCTTTCACCTCATACAAGAGCGCACTCATGATCCCTCTCCCTTAACGATTGCGTTATCTAACTAATATGGCAACCCATATCGTACTGGATTGCTAGGCACGTCCGCTGGCTTGTAGGCTCATTTATTAACTCGGCATGAGTCTGTGACCCTCAATTTACCCTTCAATTAAGAATGTCATGACTACATTTTTACGATGTCTTGGTGCCTACAAAAGCCGAAGGATAGCCAAACAAGGATGCCGATCCTCCGGTATGGAGAAACACGATACGCTCGCCTTTCTTATATTGGCCCTTTCGAATCAGATCAATCATCCCCGCTGCCCCCTTCGCGGAATACACAGGATCGAGCAGGATTCCTTCGAGTTTCGCAAACATTTCAATTGCCTCGATGCCGGCGTCGGTCGGAATCCCATAACCATCGCCCACGTAATCTGAGTTGGCGACAATATCTGCCCCACTGACGATCCCGTGGCAGCCGATAAGATCCGCTGTGCCTTCAGCGAGCTTCAGAACATTTTTTTCCTGAGTCTCTTTTTCGGCCCGGACTGAAATCCCATAGACAGGAATCTGTGCATTCAGCGCCTTCAATCCCGTGACAAGGCCCGCCTGGGTCCCCGTGCTGCCAGTTGCGTGGACGATATGATCGATGACGAGGTCCCGATCATTCGCTTGCCCGACCAACTCCAGGGCGCAATTGGCGTAACCCAACGCACCCGTTGTATTGGAGCCCCCTCCGGGGATGGTATAGACCTTCCTCCCCTGCTCCCGAAACGCCTGGGCAACCGCCTCCATCTCTGCATTCATGTCAAGCCCAGGGCCGCGCCGCTCATAAGTCGCCCCGTGCAAAACATCAAGCAACACGTTGCCGTTATGGTTGTAGCTCTCTTCTTTGTAACCGGTACGGTCTTCCAGCAAAAGGTGGCAGTCCATTCCCAACTTGGCGGAAAAAGCAGCAGTCTGGCGTGCATGGTTTGATTGGGTGGCGCCCTGGGTGATAACAAGGTCTGCCCCCCAGGCCTTGGCCTCTGCCATCAGGAATTCTAGTTTTCGAGTCTTATTTCCTCCAGTCGAAAGACCCGTACAGTCATCACGCTTAATCCAGATCTCTGGCCCGCCCAGTGCTTCGGTGAGGCGATCCATTCGCTCTAGAGGCGTGGGAAGATGCGCAAGAAAAATACGGGGGAAACGGGCTAGGTGCATTGAAAAATCTCCTCAAATTATGAAAAACGAGTATTAGACAGGGTTCCCAGGATTTCAAATGCAAATTAGGGCCTAAAATATGCGCTAAAAGCAACTTAGAGAAATAGAGAAATCATGAGACTCGACTGGCTCGAAGACATATTAGCGGTGATCGAGACCGGCTCCTTCGTGGAAGCTGCCAAGCGTCGTTTCTTATCCCAGCCGGCCTTCTCTCGGCGTATCCGAATGATCGAGCAGTACGTAGGGAGTGAGCTTTTTGATCGAACCAAAAAGCCCGTTCAGCTTAAGTCTGCGGTCTACGGCCAACAGTCAGAAATCCGCGAACTCGTTGTCAAACTTCACGAGCTTCGTAACAACCTGGGAAATCAGCATCAGGATCGAGACAATCAGATCATCATCGCGAGCCAACACGCAATCACCACTTCAGTAGCTCCCACCCTCATCAAGAATCTAGCAACAATAAACGGCTTAACTACTCTTCTCCGATCTGCAAACCGGGATGAATGCTATGCCCTGCTGATAAAAAAACAGGTCGAACTGATTTTGATTTATCATTCCGAAAGTGATGAATTACCCGAGCAGCAAGATTTCTTCCAGAAACATGAGCTCGCGAGAGAACGGTTAATTCCGGTTTGCTTGAAGTCTGAGCGAGCATTAATCGCTCAGCAGCAACAACGCAAAGGATGGATTCCGGTTGTAAGCTATCCTTCCGACTCTTTTCTTGGTCAGGTTTTAGAGCGAGAGATTTTTTTTCGGCTACGGTCAGAACTATCTATTCACCGGGTTGCGGAAACGTCGTTGACACTTGCGATCTTACCGATGACCCTTGCAGGCGTTGGCGTTGGATGGTTACCCGACACGCTGGTTGCGCCGGAGCTAAAGAGTGGGGCATTAGTTGACCTGAGCGAAGAGTTTCCCTGTTGTGAGCTCAGAGTAATGGCGATCGGTCTCAAGAGTACCGAATCAGCGCGTAGCCTATCTGCTTGGGAAACCGTCGTGGCCTCTGCTCAAAGCTAGCTCAGAACGGCTTTAGTCAAACTGAATCTTCTTTTATAAACTCGCGTATAAGCCTATTCACGAGTTTCGGGTTCTCCATGTGCACATTATGTGCGCATTCCTCGACCACTTCGATCTTGACGTCCGGAATCCCCTCAAGAAACTGTTGCTGCTGATTCCAGTCATACGAGCGATCCTCACGAGCCCAGATCACCAACGTTGGAGCGCGAATCCTGCCGAGTTGTTCTCGACCATCCCATTTTTCCCAGGCATCTAGGCTCGCCAAAGCGGCCTCACGCGTCGCCTTGGCGCCCTCGGAAAGAGATAACAACAACCCTTCTGCCGAATCCGGATTGACAAACCAGGTTCGCGCAATTCCTTTTCGCACACTCTCAAGACCCTCGCTCATGATCTTCTGTCTCGATTCGCTTATCGGTTCAAACCGATTCGGCAACACTCCTATGGGCCCCGTGCCTAAACAAATAAGTTTCCTTACTCGCTCCGGCCTGGTCGCAGCCATTTCTTGAACCACCATACCGCCCATAGAGTGGCCGAGCAGATTAACCTCTTCAATTCCCAGATGATCCAATAAGTTACAAATATTTTCGACGTTCCCAGGTATTGATGAGGAAGGTTTGATCGCCGCACTTTCTCCATAGCCGGCAAGAGAAGGCATGATGAGATCAAAAGAATTTTGGAGTTCCTCCTGGAATCGCCACATCAGTTGCCCGCCAAGATATCCGTGGACAAGTACCAATGGCACCCCATGACCAATTCTTTTGTACGATAGGAGATCCATACCAAATTGCTACTGACTCACGTGTTTGCTGCTAAACACGCTTTTTCCCTTGAATGACCCTGTCGAGTATCAGGGCACAGAATAGGATCGCGATCCCGGCCAGGATTCCCTGACCCACGTTCGCATACTGAAGCGCTTCCAGCACATCCTGACCGAGACCTTTGGCGCCAATAAGTGACGCGACTACAACCATCGCCAGGCTCAGCATGACGGTTTGATTGACCCCCGCAAGAATAGTTGGCATCGCAAGGGGGAGGTCCACTTTTGTCAAAAGAAACCATTTGGACGCACCATAAGCGATCGCTGCCTCGCGAATTGTCTCAGGTACTCCCTTTAGTCCAAGCACCGTTAGGCGCACCACCGGCGTCCCTCCAAAAATCATGGTGATGATGACGGCCGCCACTTTACCCGTCCCGAAAAATGCGATTACCGGAATCATAAAAACGAAAGCCGGCATCGTCTGCATGAAGTCCATAATGGGTCGTATGAACGCGTAGAACCTGGGCCGAGTCGAGCAATAAATGCCCAGAGGTATACCTATCGTAATACTCAAGATGGCTGCCGTTCCCAGCAGCGCCAAAGTTGTCATTGCCTTGATCCAGAATCCCAGCAAGCCCATGTATGCAAGAAACGCGACCGAATAAATTGCGGCTCTTGGGCCAGCCGAAAGACCTGTCATCACCGCAATTGCGCCAATAACAACAATCCATGGCGTCTTCACAAAAAGCATCTCCAAAGAGTCCAGGACACTTCTGATCCCAATTGTGATGGCCGTAAAAATGGCATCGCCTTTTACCACCGCATAGTCAAACCCATTCTCGACCCCGTCTATCGACAAGAGGCGAATATCGGGATGGGTTGGAAAATCTGCAAAAAGCGCTACTAGATTGGGGAAACTGTAATGAATGGTCGATAACACGATTATGGTGATCGCAAAAACCGTACTCGACACAAAATTGAGCATCATCATTCCAGGACTGATGGATCTATCAGAAACCCATTCAGAGAATCGTTTTTCCAAGATCGTATTCGCTGATACCCCCTGAAAGATTCTTATTGCTAGAAAGAGAACGATACCCCCAACAGCAATCCACAACCCAAGTGCCTCAATGCGCTGCGCCTCTTGCAGATAGCCCGCAATAGAATCTTCCAAGGACTTGATAGTTCTTTCGAATACATCGACTTTGTCTGAATTGGATTCGATTGCTGCCTCGAGTTGTTTTTGCCGAAAGTCAATGGTCGACTGAATCTGGTCAATCTTTTGGTATGCCTCCGCACTGATATTGCCGAACAGCCCCCTTATCACCTGAACAATGGCAAAGGTTTCAATCAGTAGAAATGCGAGTGCCCAATTCCAGATATTTCGAATCCCAAACCAGATTGATCCAAAAAGCAGCGCAGCCAGGTTTAGAGAAAATACGAAACGGGTGCTATTGTTGATCTTCTGAAATTCTCTGACGTAATAATCAGGGCGAGTCTTGACGAACTCGTGAATTTGATCGGGATCGATAAAGTCGTTGTCAGTCATCACGATTTTCAACAATTGAGGCAAGGACATCGTGCTGACTGACTACGCCAACAGTCTGACCCCCTCCATCCACGATCACTACGGGCTGTTTGCTAGAAACAAGACTATCCACGAGTCGACTCAGAACATCGTCTTCTCTCATGCGGACACAATTTTGCGGGATCGGCCCATTAAGGCTCTTAAACATATTAATGGGCGTCATGATAGAGCCCGCTTTCACGACCTCTAGTCTTGAAATTCCCTTCACAAAATCCGCAACATAGTCGTCTTCCGGATCCATAATAATTTCTTCCGGAGTCCCCACCTGGATCACCTTCCCATCGCGCATAATGGCGATACGATGGCCAACCTTGACCGCTTCATCAAGGTCATGCGTGATAAAGACGGTCGTCTTTTTCAACTGCCGAGACAACTTAATGAACTCTACCTGAAGCTGCCTTCGGATTAGAGGATCCAGCGCGCTGAACGGCTCATCCATCAACAATATCTCTGGATCTGCGGCGAGGGCTCTGGCTAGACCCACTCTTTGCTGCATACCCCCGGAGAGTTCATGGGCAAATTTGCTACCCCATCCGCCGAGTTCGACGATATTAAGAATATCGTTTGCTTTTTTATACCGTTGATTCTTATTTATGCCTCTGATTTCGAGAGGCAGAGCGATATTGTCGATGACAGATCGATGAGGCATTAGAGCGAAGTTCTGGAACACCATCCCGATCTTTTTGTTGCGAAATGTCTGTAACGCCTCACGCTCAAGCGCCATGACATCCTGCCCGTCGACCAGAATCTTTCCGAGCGTTGGCTCGAGAAGACGGTTTATGTGTCGGACGAGGGTTGACTTGCCACTCCCCGACAGACCCATGACACAGAATATTTCACCGGGATTAACATTAAATGAAACATCGAAAACCCCAATAACGGCGTTATATCTCTCGAGCGCCTCCTGCTTGGAAATTTTCTGCTTCGTTACTGCGTCGAGCACCTCGGCAGAAGTATTTCCAAATATCTTTGAGACGTTTTGAATCTCAATAAAACTACCGGAGCTTTCTAATGACATTTGCACGTAAAAAAACCGGCGCCAATTGACGCCGGTTCAATTATAGGAGTGCCTTTGTTACAGGCCTAGCCAGCCGTCTACAGTCTTTGGATTCTGTGCCATCCAATCTCGTGCGACCTCCGCCGGATCCCGTTTATTCACCGAGACCTCATAAGCAAGCCATGAGACATCATCCGACGTCAGTTGGAAGTTATTAAAGAACTCCACGATAGCGGGAGACTTTGACTCGAGAGAAGTGCCCCAACCGATCTGGATTTGCTTTAATGCATCTTTTGAGGCTACGTAGGATTTTGTGTACCAGTCAGGATCCGCTTTTGGCTGAATCATTTTATATTTTTCAGGATCGTATGCCGGCTCACTTAGCATCACGATATCAGCCATACCCCAGATCGCATGAGGTTTGTAGCAGTAAAACGCGTACCCTTCGCCCTTTTTTATTGAATCCAGCACCCGAGCATTTTTAACCGCCTCAGCAGCACGAATAGGCTCGATACCAGAATCATATAACTTGTAGTCTCTGAGTTTGACCTGATTGACGTTCGCCGACGCCCAGCCGTCTGCACCGATCCAAAATTCGCCTTTATCATTCCCATCGCTGTCCATAGCCGCGACAACTTCAGGCCGGCCAAGGTCAAAGATAGAAGTAATGTTCATCTTTTTCGCAAAATCCTGTGACACACAGTAGCCCTGGTTTCCCTCATAACTCTTTTTGCTTAGCTTGAGAGTACCTTTTGGGACAAGGTCATTGGTGTAGGCTTCCTGGTTGGGCAACCAGATATCCGGGTGGACTTCAATCTCACCTTTGCTTCGATCGATTGCTGCATAGATAGATGTGTTATTGCCCGGGATAATGTCGGCTTCCCCACCCATCTTATCGGTCACTACCGCTGCCAACAGATTTGCAATAGCGGTCGCGCCTGTCCAGCCTGGATCTCCAATATTGACCTGCTCCGCATAGCTTGCCGTTGAGGCGGAGAAAACCAGAGCTGCACCTATGGCGGTTTTCTTCAAATACTTCATATCTCACTCCTTAACTTAGGTTGTCTTGAACCGTAGAGGCTCTGTTACTCACGATTAGTAGTGGAAAGTAACTGAAATGAGTATTAAATACCTTTTAGGGGATTTCAAATGCAAATTCGTCCCCTTTATATGCGCGTTTTGCATTTTTACTGATTTGAAACAGAGGCATCCAAAAGTGGCGCTAATTTCATTGTCTGCTGTCCTGACACAAATACACTCCTCAATGCCTCGATCCAGAGATTGTCTAGACAAATACTCGGAGGAGTATGGCTCTCTATATTCGGGACCTGTTCATGAGTCGCCTCTAACCGGAGGGAGGATTTCACCAGAATAGGGCCGCTTTTACTATTATTAGCACCATAAGGCTTGCTATAAGTTGAGCCCCTGATAACTGCTATAGCGAATTTTTTAAGGAATCAAAACATGGCGAATAACGTTTTTCGATTGATGCCGGACGGAGACCCTGTAACAGGCATGGGGCCGTCCGATATGATCGACACCTCTGCATTTACAACCTCCGACCACAATGAGACCAACCACACTTTTTTTCAGACGGATGACAATTCCATCCTGAGCGGTGTGTGGGAGTGTGCGCCCTGCCGTGAAGATATCGAGGCTTATCCTGTACATGAAATGATGACCGTGATCTCAGGCTCCGTGACCATGACCAATGCAGATGGTTCGTCGGACACCTTTACTGCTGGAGACACGTTCTTTATCGCCAAAGGGACCCAATGTGTTTGGGAAGTGACCGAGACTCTTCGAAAGTTCTACATGATCGCTGAATAACGTAGATGACCTTCCCTCAGTTTCTTGTTGTCGTCAGCGGCCTACTGATGTTCTGGGGGGGTTATGGCTATCTGCGTGATACCCTTGCAGGCAGGACGAAGCCCAACCGGATATCCTGGTCACTCTGGGCTTTGGCCCCTCTGATCAGTCTTGGTGCAGCGTTTGATGCGGATGCCGATGTTTGGGCTTCGATCAGGGTATTGATCGGTGGAGTGGTTCCCGGCGTCATCTTTCTTGCTTCTTTTATAAACAAGAAGAGTTACTGGCGTCTGGGACGCTTCGACTGGTTCTGTGGCGGACTTTCCCTGGCAGCACTGGTTTTCTGGCAGCTGGCCGACTCTCCCCTGCTCGCAGTTCTGCTCGCGACGACCGCCAATACACTGGCAACTGTCCCGACGTTTTGGAAAGCGTGGAACTATCCCGAAACTGAATCCCGCCTGATTTTTATAACGAGCTTTTTAAGCGCCATCCTGATCATTCCAGCCATCCCGGTCTGGACAATCGCCAATTCTGCTTTTCAGATCGGGCTGATGGCGACTACCGGGGCGCTACTGGTCGCGATTTACCGAAAGGACCTTGGTATACGGCAAACGATTTAATCTCAACCTGACCGCAATCTTGCTCTCGATTACTGCCCATTGGGAAAAAGCACTCGCTTACGTACGCTCCGGGATATCGACTCGCTTGCCCCTTGGAATCTCGGCGTCAGGATCGTAAAAAGGAAGAGAGGCGAGCGTGCCTTCATGCAGTTCGCCATCAACACATCCTACCCGCACAGCGGCCCCTTCCTTTGAGTCAGGATCATCCATCAGGGCATATCCGATCCCATGCTTTAGAAAGGGTGAAAACGCACCCGCAGTAATGACACCACAGGGTTGACCTGACAACTCCACCTCAGCACCAATGTGAGGTTCTGCTGAAGGACAGATAATGCCGAACAGCCGGGTCTCGCGAGAAGCATTGACTAGCGCCTCCTTGCCCATGAAATCGGCTTTCTCAAGATCCACAAAACGCCCGAGGCCGACGTCAAACGGTGTCGTGAATCGGTCAAAATCTGATCCTGCGTTCAGAATTCCCGCCTCGATTCGACGAATGTGCATCGAATCAAGTCCATGCAGGCTGATTCCGTAGGGCGCGCCTTTGATCTGAAGATGGTGCCATAACGCTTGAGCATCATGATGGGGCTCCGTATAGAACTCCCACCCCAGCTCGTTGGTATAACCGGTTCGTGAAATGACCACCTCTTGATTGCCAAAAGTGGCCCGGGCGATCCCAAAATATCCGAAGGGCTTGGGCATACCGTCATCCGAAGCGGCCTCAAGCACTTTCATTGAAAGCGGGCCCTGCACCTGAGAGACATAGATGTCAGGATCAGAAATCGTGACATCCATTCCACGAGCATGCGATCGCGCCCAGCTATAAAAGTCCCCATCCGCCTGGGCATACCAGAAGAGATCGTTCGCCAGGCGAAGCACCACCCCATCTGTAATCATCCCGCCGTCTTCGTAGCAAGAAATGCCGTAGCCGCATCGACCCGGTTTCAGCTTTGTGAAGTCTTTGGTGAAAAGCAGATCAAGAAGACGCTCCGCATCCGGACCCTCGAACTGTAGGGGATATTCGCCCGTGTTCAGCACCGCTGCCTTCTGGCGCAGCAGCCAGTAACCCTCCTCGGTATCAATCTTGTCAAACTCACAAGCCATCAAGCGCCGGTTGTAAACCGTATAACGCGGTCCAAAAGGCCTTTCGATTTCGTGATAAGGATGCCGGTCTAGACCAAAATCCCAACCGGCGCCCGGTATCGTGCTTACGAGGTCCCGGCTCCTGCCGTCACTGGATGCCATCACGCTGTCCTGAAGTAATGTTTAAGTTCCGGAGGAAGTGTAATCCGGCGCGCTCTGACTGCACAACAAAGGGCTTGGCAAACTGTTTCACATAATCCTCTGATTCAGGACCGTACGTGTCCTATGTTTGCCGGCTATTTCAGATAAACTGCTTTGATCCGCTGATGGTTTAGACCCTTCACCCAATTCTGCAGCTGAGAATGTTCGGATCCATGCTGTGACTTTGTCGGTAATGTTTCTTGTCCTGGTGGCGGCGCTGCTGCATGCCTCCTGGAACGCCTTTGTAAAAGCGGGCAACGACAAACTGCTGAGTATCGGCCTCATGCATGCCTGCTCCGGGCTGCTGGGTCTTTGCCTTCTGCCCTTTTTTCCCTTGCCTGATCCGGCCTCTTGGCCCTATATCGCACTTTCGGTGGCGTTACATTGGGGTTATTACCTCTTTCTCATTAACGGCTATAAACATGGGGATCTTGGAGTGGTTTATCCGTTGGCCCGGGGCAGCGCGCCTCTGCTGATCGCCGTATCCGGGACACTGGTCGCCGGTGAGCACTTTCCCCCACTCGCGATGGCAGGCCTTGCCGTGGCCAGCGTTGGCATCGTCAGTCTCAGTTTTGAAGACGGCCTGCCGCGCCAAGGCGCGCTCAAACCGATCTTCTTTGCTTTTGGAACCGCACTTTGGATCACGGCCTTCACCCTGTCCGATGGCTTAGGCGTCCGCCAGGCAGGCACGGAACTCAGTTACATTCTTTGGCTGTTCGTGCTGGAGGCGGCAACCTTCTGTCCGCTCGTCATCGTTATGCGAAGAACCACATGGAGACCCTACTACCTGGCACATTGGCGTGGCCTCTGGTTCAGTGGCCTGGTTTCTGCAATGGCCTATGGACTGGTGATCTATGTCATGAGTACGCATCCCCTGGCCTGGGTGTCAGCACTACGCGAGACTAGCGTGGTCATCGCCGTCCTCATTGGGGCATTTTTCCTGAAAGAGCGCCACCTGCTCTATCGGGTGACGGCGGCCCTGATCGTCGTTGGCGGAATCGTCCTGATGAGTGCATCGATGTAAGGGAGGCTCAGGATCGAGATCCGGCGCCCTGGCCCGAAACGGCTTCGCCTCTGCGGTTGATTTTTCACGGAACTCAGGCGTAACCTCTCTGTCGTAGAAGAACCACCATTCCCGTTTTCTTACAGTGGCGTTCTAAGTTCACAAGTTTCGCGCAGTAGATCAGGAGTCATTCATGGCCAGTGTTCCCGAGAAAGCAAATGTCGTCATTATCGGTATCGGCGGCATCGTTGGCTCGTCCGTCGCCCACCACCTGATTGCCAAGGGCTGGACGGACATTGTCGGGATAGACAAATCCTCGGTACCCACCGACATCGGGTCCACCTCTCATGCGTCGGATTTCTGTTACATGACGGCCCATGACAACATGACCTGCTACACCACACGCTATAGCGTGGAGTTCTATGACGCGATGGGTCACTACAGCCGCGTCGGCGGCCTTGAAGTCGCCCGGCATGATGACGATGAACGAATGGCCGAACTCAAGCGCAAAGTCAGTTCAGGAAGGGCCTTTGGCACCAACGTGAAAATGATCAGCGCTGAAGAAACCAAAGAGAAGATGCCGCTTATCGAACAGGACATGGTTCAGGGCGCCATGTGGGATCCGGATGCCGGTCTGGTCATTCCCCGCTCACAGACGGTTGCCGGCAAACTGGTCGATCAGGCAGAGGCGAGCGGCGAATTGAAGGTCTTTCAGAACACCGAGGCCACTGGCCTCAAGATCGCTGAAGGCCGCATCCAGGCAGTAGAAACCAGTCGCGGTACGATTGCTGCCGACGCCGTTGTCGTCTGCGCAGGTCTGTGGGGTCGACTGGTTGCACAGATGGCGGGAGAAGACCTTCCGATCATGCCTGTTGACCATCCACTTTCTTTTTTTGGTCCCTACGAAGAGTTCGCCGGCACCGGCAAGGAGATCGGATACCCGCTTTTACGTGATCAGGGCAATTCTGCGTACCTGCGTGACACGGGCGACCCCACCACAGCTGAAGGCGGGCAGATCGAATGGGGTTATTACGAAGAAAAAGATCCGAGACTGGTTCACCCCAAAGATCTCCTCGAAAAAGGCGAATCCCATTGGTCGCCCTCGCAACGTGACCTCGAGCTTGAGCAGATCATCGAACCTTTGGAGCGGGCGATGGAACTGACGCCCATCCTTGGCGAACTTGGCTGGAACGAAAGACATTCCTTTAACGGCCTGCTGCAGGTTACTGCCGATGGCGGCCCTTCGATCGGCGAGTCACCGAAAACTCGGGGGCTCTGGTACGCCGAAGCGGTATGGGTCAAGGATGGCCCAGGTGTCGCCAAGGTCCTCGTCGATATGATGACGGACGGGGTTGCCGAGATGGACATCAACAGCATCGACATAGCGCGCTATTACGCGATGCAGAAAACGCCCGAATACATTCGGGGGCGCTGTTACGAAAGCGCTTTCAAAATCTATAACCCTGCAGTTCATAACCGCGAACCCTATACGCAGGGCCGTGGTCTGCGCCGCAGTCCCTTCTGGCAGCGCGAAGAGGAACTGGGTGGCTACTTTATGGAACTCGCGGGCTGGGAGCGGGCGCATGGCTATGCAGCCAACGAACACCTGCTTGAAAAATACGCTGACCAGGTTCCGGTACGGGAGAACAAATGGGATAACCGGCATTTCTGGCGGGTCTCAAACGCAGAGCATCTGGCGATGTCAGAGGGCGTCGGCATGATCAACCTGTCACATTTCGCCGTGTATGACGTCAGCGGCAATGATGCCGAAACACTTATGGAATACGCCTGCGTCGCCAAGGTCGGAGGCACCACCGCGATCGGAAAAGGAATCTATACCCACTTCCTGGATCAGGAGGGCGGAGTCCGTGCCGACCTGACCGTGCTGCGCCTTGCGGAAGATCGTTTCCGAATCGTCGATGGTGCTGATGCCGGTAACCGTGACTGCGTGTGGCTGCAGCGGATGGCGCAAGACCATAACTGGAGTGTCTTCATTGAGGACCGCAGCGATCATATGGCCTGTCTTGGTCTGTGGGGGCCGAATGCACTCAAGATCATTCAGGCTGTCGCGGATGCGCCTGAGGAAATGGATCCGTCGAACTTCCCTTTTGCGACAACAAAAGAAATCACCGTACGGGGGATCCCGGTACTCGCTTTTCGGATTTCCTACGTCGGTGAATCCGGCTGGGAACTGCATGTTCCCTTCAGCTATGGGATGTCATTGTGGGACCTGATTTTTGAGCAAGGCGCGACACCGGTCGGCGTGGAAACCTACGCAAATTCAAGACGCCTGGAAAAGAGTTTCCGTCTTCAAAATGCCGATCTTCTTACTGAATACAACCTAATCGAGGCGGGGCTTGCCCGTCCGACCGTTAAGGAAGCTGATTTTCATGGCAAGTCTGCGTATGTGGCGCAGCGGGAACTGGCGTCCCAGCCCGCTTACTTGTGCACCCTTACCATGACAGATAACCAGGACAAAGTCGGGGTGGAGCGCTACCCGGTGGGTATCTGCCCTGTCGTGGATCCGGACTCCGGCGAGGTTCTGGTCGATGCACTGGGGCGACGGTCTTACACCACCAGTATCGCTTTTGGCCCATCAGTTGGCAAAAACATTGCGCTCGCCTATCTTCCCAAAGAGTATGCAGAGGAAGGCCGCGAACTCCTGCTTGAGTACTTCGACGAGCCCTTTCCCGTCAAAGTTGAAGCAGTCGGCTGCAAAGGGCTTTACGATCCTGAGAACCTGCTGCCGAGGCAATAGATCCGGCAGATTCACAGGAAAGCCAAGTCACGTCGTCATTTACCTGGAGAACCCTCAGATGGATGATTCACTTCAAGAGGCGCTCGGCTCGGTGCCGCCTTTTAGTCAGTATGACTTAAAAGATCTCGCCGCAGAGCGGCTCGGAGGCCTCACCAACCGTAACTTCCTGGTGCAGTCTCCCGACGGACGATTCGTACTTCGCCTGGCGGGAGAAGGAACAGAGGATTACATTGACCGAGCGCGTGAGCAGAAAAATGCACAAATCGCCTCCGATGTCGGGGTCAACGCAGAGATTCTCTTTTTCGACTCAAGCACAGGCACGATGGTTACCCGCTATATCGAAAATGCGATCACTCTCGATATCGAACGATTCAGGGATGCAGCGGTGCTGGAGCGGACGGGGCGTGCATTTCGACGCCTTCATGACAGTCCGAAACCTTTCGAAGGAGACTTTAATCTCTTCGAGCAAATTGATCAGTACCTTGAGGTAGTCAGCCAACTCGAAGCGCAGTTGCCAGAAGGTTATTCCTCGGTGCAGGAAAGTGGCGACGCCGTGCGCAATGCGCTTGCAAGACATACCCTTCCTTCAGCACCCTGCCACTGCGATCCGATGGTCGAAAACTGTATCGACGATGGAAATCAGGTTTTCGTCATCGACTTTGAGTATGGGGGCAATAACGATCCCATGTGGGATCTGGGCGACCTCTCGGTCGAGGGAGATTTCTCCCCTGAGCAGGAGGACATTCTGCTCGCTGCCTACTTCGGCCATGACCCGGATCCTTTTGATGTAGGCCGGATGGTTATGTATAAGGCCATGTGCGATCTCCTTTGGACACTGTGGGGAGTTGTTCAGCATGCCAACCAGAATCCGGCCGATGATTTTTGGGCATATGCGGTGGGCCGACTGCAGCGATGCCGAACCCTGATGGCGACCGACGCTTTTTCTGCGCACCTTGCAGCTGTTGAAAATGGCCCTGGCTCATAACAACGCCAGCACAGGCAAAGCCTTTCTGGATTCCGGCCAATACTCGCACGAATCCATCCTCAAGTACGAACAGGTTTACGGCAGAACTTTTGTCAGCCCGGGCGGCAGGGGCTGCGCCATCGAACTCATCGAGAAACTTGACCTTAAACCAGGCAGTCGCGTTCTTGATGTGGGATGCGGCATCGGGGGAAGTGCATTCCTCATGAAGCAGAAATTTAATCTTGAGGTCGACGCCATTGACTTGTCGGACAACATGTTGGACCTCGCCGAGATGCGGCTCGCCGAAGCAGGACTTACCGGCCAGGTGTCGTTGGCCAATAAAAATTGCCTGGAGATTGCAACGAAAGACGCTTACGACGGCATCTATAGTCGAGACGTATTCCTTCACATCAAAGAGAAAAAGCAGCTCTTTGCAAGACTTTTTCACGCTCTTAAGCCTTCAGGAAAACTCCTGTTCACCGACTACTGCTGCGCAGAGGGGCCTTTTTCTGAGGATTTCAAGCAGTACATCAGCCAAAGAAACTATCACCTGTGCAGCGTGTCTGAATACCAGGCCTTAATTGAGGAAGCTGGGTTTAAAGGGGTGGAGGCCGCAGATGTCACAAAGCAGTTCATCGATTTCAGCGAGGCCGAACTCAAAACGATCCAGACTCTGGATATCGACCAGAATGTCCGCGAGGAGCTAACGAAGGATTGGCAACGAAAAATCGACCGCGCCCGAAGCGGTGCTCAGCGATGGGGCAGAGTCGTCGGCAGAAAACCCGCTGAAACCATCGACTAGAGGCTACTGATCTCCATCCCGCTTAGGCGAAGTGCGGACGCGACAACCGGAAACTCATCCGGGTGTACTTCGACTTTGATTCCCACAAAGACTGCACCAAAATCATCGAAACGCGCGTACTCAAACCGCCGCGACACCTTCAAAGACTTAAACACCTGTTGCAGTAACGAACAAATCTGCACGCTCTCAGGGCCGCAAAAGTAAAGTCCGGCATCCTGCTCACGATAAATAAGATGCCCACCGGAAAGGTCGATGGCCTGGCGAACATTGATCTTTTGTCTGTACTTTCGCAGCATGGGCCTGACGGGGCTTCTCGCTAAGTTGGATATCGACGGCTTGAGTTTTTCGCCACCCTAACAAGCAGTTGGGGCAAAGTCTATATTTGGTTGCTGTTTTAATTGATTGATGTTTTAAATTGTGTCGCCTTACAATGACCAGCTCGTGACACTAAATTCACGCGATTTGCATAGGCAATAACACATCAACCTCTCGATCGAATCGCCCATGAAGACCTCAGACGCAAAAGGAAATTACACGACCGTTGACTGGCGGCCATCACCGGATGTCATCGCACAACTCGGGTCATCGCCCGAAGCGCAAGCGACTGTCGATCAGGTTGATCTTTATCAACGTGAGGGCGTTATCCTGATTCGTGGGCTGTTTTCCGACTGGGTCGATCGGCTCAGGGCGGGACTGCAGCGCAACATGGATCAGTCCGATGACTATGCGTTTCCCTGCGACAGCGTCGCGCCTGGCGGTGGAGGAAGGTTTTTCGACAGTTACTGCAACTGGCACAGAATCCCTGAATACGCCGCTTTTGTCTCAGAATCACCGGCTGCCTGTCTGGCAGCCCAATTTATGCGGTCTTCCCGGGCCCAGCTTTTTCACGAACATGTATTCTGCAAGGAACCCGGCACCCAAACGGCAACGCCATGGCACCATGATCTCCCCTACTACTGTGTCGATGGACGTCAGAACGTGAGCGTGTATGTTTCTCTTGACGCAACACCTGCGGAGACGGCCGTTCGCTTCTTGGCGGGATCCCACAGGAGCAGCCAGCTGTACTTCCCCCGCCATTTTGTTGACGGCTCTGATTATGTCCAGGATGACAAAACCATGGCTTCAGTCACACAGCTTGAAGCATCCTTCCGCGAAGAAGACATCCGCCGCTTTGCCCTAGAGCCAGGAGACGCCCTGCTTTTTGATTTCCGCACTTTGCACGGCACGACCGATGCGCCGATCAAGGCACGTCGACGGGCGTTTTCGACACGGTGGCTCGGTGACGACATGGTCTACTGCGAACGCGCCGGTGAGACTTCTCCTCCCTTGGAGGATCTTGGTGTCACGCCTGGAGCGCCCATGCCGGAGTCGATGTTTCCGACACTGTGGCAAGGGACTGCTGCAAGCTGAGAAACCAGCTCAGTTTGGACGATGCTGATGCGGATCACCCCGATTACAGGAACAATAGGGGCGGAACTCTCTGGCCTTGATCTCAAACAGCCGATCTCCGAGGACCTTGAGCAGGCGCTTCGGGCCGCCCTTGATACGCACCTGGTGTTGGTCATTAAGGATCAGTTTCTTGATGCAGCTCAGCACCGTCTGTTATCTGAAGTCTTCGGCAAACCGATGGTCAATCCCTACGCTCCGGGTAAAGCCCCCCATCCGGAGATGACCCACGTGATCAAAGAAGCGGATGACGCGGCCGGCGTTTTTGGTGGCGGATGGCATACCGACCTCAGTTTTTTTGACCAGCCGCCCAATGGCTCAGTGTTGTGCGCGCTTGAGGTGCCTCCCTTTGGTGGGGATACGCTGTTTTCGAACCAACAGGCTGCCTGGGATGGGCTCGCGGCGCCGCTTCGAGAGATTCTCAATGAGCGAAAGCTGATCCATGTGGGAAAGCCCTACGGCATCAAATGGGCACCGCCCATTGAGGAACAATCCATGAAGGGCAGTTCCCTTCGAAACGATCCCGATGCCGACCGGGAACGGTTTCACCCAGCCGTTCTGACGCATCCCGTCACCAACCGCCGCGCGCTCTACCTCAACCCCACGTATACCCTGCGACTGGAGGGAATGAGCGAGGAAGAAAGCCGTCCCATCCTTGATGCACTGTTTCAGCATACGACCCAGCCTGAATACTGTTGCCGACTGCGCTGGTCCGAGGGAATGGTGGCAATCTGGGACAACTTTTCCACCCAGCACTATGCGGTGAATGATTATTACGGATACCGTCGTGAGATGCGGCGTACCGCATTCTCCGGCTACTCAATATCAGACTATTCGCCACACTGAGACACCCCGTGCAGATCGAGCCCTTACACAAAGACTTTGGCGCATGCATCCGAGGCGTCACGTTGAGCGGTATGACGGATCCCGAAACACTGATATTGGTGCGCCAGGCCATCGATGAGTATTCGCTGCTGTGTTTTCCAGATCAGGATATGAGCGATGAGAAGCAACTTGCCTTCACAAAATTGCTTGGCACACCGGAAGCCGAACATGTGCTTTACGGAAGCACCGGCGAGGTAAGTTACTTCGGCACCGTAGGCAACGTGAAGGATGACGGCAGCCTGCAGGATCAAACGAACGCACGCTATCAAAGCGGCAACCAGTTATGGCACTCGGACTCGTCTTTCCGTGAGACTCCGTCGTTTGTCTCGATTCTGCACGCCCATGAGGTGCCTGCGGTGGGCGGGGAGACGGAATTTGTCAGCATGCGATCGGGTTATCAGCGTTTATCTCAGGATGAGCAACAGCGTCTGGCGTCAATGCACGTTATCCACGACTATGTTTTCTCGCGCAGCGCGGTCGCCCCCGTTAACCCCAATCATGCGGCATCCCTGCCGCCGGTCATGCACCCGATGGTGCGCACCAATCCGGGAAACGGTCATAACAACTACTACATCGGATCTCACGCGCGTTCCATTGTTGGAATGTCTGGCGTTGAAAGCCGCGAGCTGCTCGACCAATTACTCCAACACACGACTGAGTCGGCGCACATCATCCGCCACGCTTGGGCAGCAGGACAGACCGTGATCTGGGACAACCGATGCTTGCTGCATCGTGGAGCCGGTTATGATGCTGCCCGCTGGCGTCGACGGATGCGCCAGACTCGGGTCGTGGGAAATGAGAAAGGCGTCATTCACACAATCCCTGTCTGACAGTTTTGGTCTTCGGATCACTGCAAGCGGTCAGACGGCGTGACGGGATGACCCGCGAGACCTGAATTCTGCAAATGATCTTCCAAGCACAGCACAGATCACCAAAGCGCCTCCGACCAGAGTCCAGCGGGAGGGGCTCTCGTTAACGAAGAGCCACACCCACACCGGCCCCAACGCGAACTCCAGCAGCATGAAGATCGTCAGCTCCGCAGCCACAATGTGCCTTGACGCCACAATGAAGCAGGCGCTGGTAAATCCGGACATAACACCGCCCCATAGCAGACAAAGCCATAGATCCTGACGGGAGATCTCGAGTTCGCCCTGGCGCATCAGCGCCACCACCGCCATGATGATAAGCGTGGAAATCAGTATCGCCGGCAACATATCGACCTGACGGTTGCGCCTGACCAGCACGGCATAAATCGAAAAGCTGAGAGTCGTCAGCAAGGCCATGACGTTCCCATAGGCAGCGCCGATGGTAAAGCCCTCGCCGATCATGATGACGATACCTGCAAAGGCGACGACCATCGTGATAAGCGTTGCTGAACTGGGACGTTCCTTCAGAAAGATCCAGGCGAGGCCTGCTGTCACGAAGGGAATAGCGGCCAGGACAAATAACGTATTGGCCACGGTAGTATGGGTGAGTGACTGCAAAAACGTGATCGCGGCAGCCGCCAGCATTATCCCCGCGATGATCCCCGACCATCCTACGCTGATCACCCGAACAATGGTGGCGCCCCGGTAACGCACCACCAGCAGTACCATGACCGCACACATCAGAAACATGCCGCGGTAAAAATTCATCACGAGAGGGCCGACTTCCAGAATCCGGACAATTAAGCCTGAAAAACTGATCACGACAGAACTTGCGATCATCAGGAGAATCGCCAGTTTTCGCATATCGGAATTCATGGACTGTTTCGCTCTGGTTTATCCAGTGCGCGGCTTCCCTCCACCTTTGAGCTGCGCAATACAATACAGATCGTCGCCCAAACACCATTGCTCCACGACCAGAGAATCCTGGATACGATAGATGGAAATCTCTTCAAATTGCACTTTTTTTCCTGTGGCCGCAATCCCCAGATACTCTTTATGCTGGGTTCCCGTTGAACAATAGCGGGTCACCACCTTGTCGGGTGTGACGACCATATCCAACACGTCCTCGTGCCAGTCGGGAAAGATACTTCGGGTGTGAAGAATCGCTTCTTTGATCTGAGCGTGCCCGCTGGAGGCAGGACCCCAACCTTTCGCCCAGTGCACTGCACAGTTTTCTCCGTAAATCTCCGGGATCTGCTCAACGCTGCCGCTGTTCCAGATATCGTGAAGCGCCAGAATCAACTGTCGACTGGCTTGCGTACTCATGATCGCCCTTTTTTGGGCCTGATCTGCTTTCGTATCATGGTCGGCTCATGCACAATGCTGATTCATGGCAGAGAGTTTTAGCATGACCAGTCCGTTGTTGTCTCTAGATCAGAACGAATGGGAAGCCCTGTGTGACGGCTGCGGCCGTTGCTGTCTTGTTAAGCTGGAGGATGAGGACACCGGCAAGGTGCATTACACCAATGTGGCCTGCCGTTTCCTCGATACCGAGACCTGTCGCTGCACGGACTACGCCAATCGATGCACCATCCAGCCCGACTGCGTGAAGTTATCCCCGGATAACCTGTCGCTTCTGGACATCATGCCTTCTACGTGCGCCTATCGCCTGATGCATGAGGGCCGCAGGTCTTTGATGGATCCCGATTCGCTGAAGGTGAGTGGTCATACTGTTTCAGAAACACAGATCCCGGAAGACGCCTTGCAGGATTACGTGATTGACTGGATAACGACGACGGACTAGCTCTGGCGGCCACGTCGTCGCGCCGCCGGAGACTGCCGTTACGAATTCAGAGCCTGCGACACGGCCTCAATGTGGTCAGGACCCAGACCGCAACAGCCGCCGATCAACCGAACTCCGTCATTCGCCCATAAAACGGCATTCTCAGCCAACGTTGCTGGATCAATGACGTCAACAAAATTCCAGTTTGGCATCATGAATTCGCCCGATTCGGGATAGACCCCTACAGGCCCCTTCCAATGACTGCGCACCACTTCAAGTGCCGCACCGACGTCGGAAACCGGGGTATGCATGACGTTAACAATTGCTGCGGGATATCGGGAAACCACTTTCACGACCTCTTCGAAATCACGCTCCGGATATCCGAACGATGACAGCCTGTCTTGATCTCGATGTCGACGTGCACTGACGCCCAGCCATACCGGAAGCCCAATACGAAAAACCGCCTCGACAACAGCATCCGACAGTTCTGCTCTCTCACACATTTCTACAGCAAGCATCTCGACCCCGGCCTCGGCCAGAATCTCGGCCTGCTCCGCTGCTGCCTGCCCCACCACCTCAGGCGAGTTCCAGGCGGGATGCTCATCGTATGACCACTCACAGATAGAGCCGACCAGCGCAACCGATGAGGTGGCGGCAGTATCGCGGGCTTGGCGCGCGAGCTCCACTGCCTTGAGGTTGACGTTTCTTACTTCGGCACCAAGATCTCCCGGCTCCAGCATATGTCTGGCTGAAGAAAACGTATTGGTGATAATAGCTTCCGCGCCAGCCCGGATATAGCGTTCGTGCACGTCGCGAACCTTATCGGGATGCGACAACATGGCGCGGGCACTCCAGACCTTGCCATCCATCGGGACACCGGATTTCTCAAGTTCGGTTCCCATACCGCCATCAATCAGGATGGGCGCGCCTTCGCCAGACAATCTTCGTTGTACCCAGGAGGGATCTGTCATCGGACTTTCTCAATTACTTCTTGATTCATCTAAAGCTCTTGGGCCAGTTCAACCGATTATGCCCAATTTCCCGCAGCCGCTTCTATTGTTTCTCGGTAGGGCCAAATTTCAGAAAGTCCGGCGCCAATTGATCGACCATCAAGAAAAGAACGTTCATCGACTTCATTGCTCTAAGAGTCTACTCAGAATCAGGACCCTGCCGGAAATATCCCAGGCATACCAATGAACCCGGGAATTCTTTTGACTCGGTCTGTCCATCGGCGGACAGCAGCAAACTCTTGCCTTGAGATTCCGCCCTCTTCAGACAGTGCTACATAAGGGAAGCAGGCAATTTCCGCCAGCGAAGGATGCCTGCCACGACAAATCCACTCCAACTGCTGCTGCTCCTGAAACCATAGATGTTCATCTAGAATCCGCAAAAGTTCATGGCCACCGGTCTGACACTTTTCTAGATCAAAATCAAAAAAGAATGTTGTCGCGAGTCGGGCGGATGAGATTGTGGCTGTTAGGCTGTCTGCAAATGATAGCCACTGCGCGATCTCCCCGGTCTGACTCGCATCATGGCTCGGATACCAGTTACCGCTGGAGTCATATTTCGTTGCGATATAGACAAGAATGGCTTGCGCGTCCCGCAGCCTAAAGTCATCGTCATCAATTACCGGCAACTGTCCTAGGGGATTGATTTCTTTGAACCACGCCGACTTGTGTTCTTTGCTGGGATAGAACTCTACGGCAACTGATTCATACTCAATACCCAAGATATTGAGGAACCACCTGATCTTGAAACAGTTTCCGGATAACTCGTAGTCGTATAACTTAAGCAAGAGGCGACCCTAGATATCGAGTATCAGTTCATCCGAACTGGATCTTGAAACACAAGTGGCAATCCAGTTTCCTTGTTGTTTCTCAATTTCCGTGAGGCAAACATCCTGATGGACCGGGTTGCCCAACAGTACCTTAACAACACACGTGCCGCAGGCGCCCTGTTCGCAGGATGACGGCACGTCGATGTCATTTTCCTGAAGCACCTGGAGAATAGTTTTTCCCTGAGGGATCGCCAAAACCTTATTCGACCGACTCAATACCACCCGGAACGCTATACCAAGGTCGATAGTATTTGGATTCTCAAAATACTCAGTGTGGACCATTTTCTCAGAGATCCCTTGCTCCTTGGATACGCACTGCACCATGTCCAGCATGGGTGGCGGCCCACAGACATAGATCTGGGTGGTCGGGTCACACTTCTCAAGAATCTCCGAAACCTGATCCTGGGTGTGTCCTACTGACAAACCAACATGAAGGTTTGCATTCTGCTCGAAAGCGCTCACCTCTGAAGCAAACGCGGTATGGCCTTCGGAGCGCACAAAGTAATGCAGCACAAAATCCAGGTTTACGTGACTCAAGGTCTTCGCCATCGACAGTATTGGCGTAATGCCTATCCCCCCGGCAATCAGAACGGTATTCACCGCATCACGCCGCAAGGGAAACCGGTTTTTTGGAAACGATATTTCTACCTCGTCACCCTGTTGTAGCTCATCGTGTATATGACGTGACACTCCGCCGCCCGCTTCCTCACGCTTAACACCGATGAGGTATCGCCCCGTCTCGGCTGGCCCATTCACAAGGGAATACTGCGCGGCATGTTTACCTGGTAAACAAATATCGATATGTGCACCTGGCTGAGCCCCGGGCAGCATTCCTTTTATCGGGCTCAATTCCAACGCGACAACTCCATAAGCCTCCTGGCGCTTTTTAGAGACGCGCACCTTGAGCATCTGCGTGGACGGTGCGCGGAGATAGTTGCTGGGTTTAACTGGTTTCGTTATTTTGCCGGGACAATCCGATATCTTTTCGGTATCGCGAAAGACGGTTAACCCATCCGATTCGATGTGATCCCGCATCTCGTTAAGAGCGCTGCTAAAGAAGCGCAACAACGGTAAAGGCTCGGCGAGTGCTTGATCACCGCTCAATACTCCCCGAATGACTGATCGATCTTCATCCACGGGCTGAATAAAGAAAGTCAAAGACGCATCTGGCAAATCCGCAAACTGTCTTACCTCGACGTGCATCGGCCCACTACTCATGACTTCAATCTGAGAATCATTAGCTGGACCGAATTCGTCAAAGCGCTTGGCCCTGTGCTGCAGTTGATTGCAGACAGTCTGCATCGATGCATTGACGGAAACTGCCCGAAGCGGGACCGTAACGTGATTTTCGAGTGCTTCAATGGCGGGCACCGGAGGCTGATCGGCCAAAGTAGTCCAGACCAGGCCGTACTTTTCAATCGAAGGAAACGTACGATTTGTCAGAGTCGGGGCCGGGGAATCTCCCGGATGAGCCGGGATATAGGTACAGGACCCGGTCCGATTTGCGTAGCACCATCCATGGTACTGGCACCGCAACTGTGCGCCATCGTTCGTTCCGATAGTCAATCGAACCCCACGATGCAGGCACCGGTTCTGCCAAATGTTTACAAAACCATCATCGGCCCGCCAGATTGCTAGCTCCTGACCCGGCAAACACCCATGAAACACGTGGCGCGGAACCAGGTCAGTACCCGAAGCAACGGGAATCCACTCCTTTGAGGCGTCACCGTTCAAATAGAGCATTCCGTCAAGTTGCCTGTGCACCCGGTATCACTCCATAACGGACGCCGCCGCTTGCGAGCCATTTTCTGTAAGCCACGGCGACGCGGTCTGCACGGATCGAAATCTCATCCAGCGGATCTAAGGGGAGTTTCTTCGGGAACTGGTTCTCGAGAATCGGCTTATCCTGTCCAAAAATCATCTGTTGAAAAAGACGAATAGAGGTATCGCTGCTTTCCGGATCAACAATACTCATCATGGTGTGGGCCCGAATTCTCTCTTCGCTCTCAGGCTGCACAAAAATGGTGATCACATCCCGTCGGGATTCGTCAAAGGGACAGGACTTGTAAAGGATTGCACAAAACGGATGCGGAACCCGATACACATACTCTGTAACAACACCCCCAACGGAACCCACTGCTGCCTGTGGCTGAAAAAAAAGACATTCGGTCGCAACAATCTCGTTAGGCTCATCAGATACCGTAACCTGGTAATCGACCACCTCCGTATGCGGCTCTATTCCGAGCAAGCCAGTATGGACAAACGGGAAATGTCCCATATCCAGAAAGTTTTCGATCGCTCTCGGCGCAGATACTTCTACGCCAAACACTCCCGTACACACATTACGTCGATCCGGTTCATGATATTCCGGAATATCGAAAAGCAGCTGAGGATTTGGGCCGATGCAAGCCCACACAAACCCGAATTGCACCTGCGAATGCAGATCCTCTGCCTGACGATCAGGGCCGCGTTGCTGATCTGCCAACCTTACAGACACCTTACCTTCCGACAGCCGCTCGCAAAGAACCGCTTGGTCGAGAAGTTGCGTATAAACCGGAACGCCTCCCTCTTCCAGGTCTTCAAGGGCGAACAACGGGTGCCAACAACTGTAAGTGCTGCAACTCTTCGCTATTTCGAGACTATTCAAGGCAGGTTCGACTCAAGAAAAAGAACGACCGATATTCGGATGCCCCTTTTCAGATCAAGACTTCTTCGTATCTGGATACGATGTATTCCCCTGACGTTACAGGAGCATGTTTAGACGCCTCACCGTTCTCGAGGCAACTGGGAATACAGTCAATATTGGTCTCATAATCTGGCGCCGCAAAAAAGACCATTGAATTCCGCTGGTTTCCAGATCTGTTTATTACCCGATGCACGGTCGATACATATTTTCCGTTGGTCCATCTCTCTAACATATCCCCGACATTGACGAGAAACGTATCCGGGATGGGTAAGGCATCTATCCAGATTCCGTCCCTTCTCAAGGCCTGCAGCCCACCATTGCTGTCCTGCCAAAGAATCGTAAAGCAATCAAAATCCGAATGTGCTCCCGTCCCAATTTGATCCTCGTCCAGAACTTCTTTCTGAGGCGGATACTGCAATAGTCTGCATATGTCTAGCGGCGTCTTGAGGTGCTGTAAAAAGAATTCAGGATCGAGGTCAAGTGATTGGGCAAACGCATCGTAGAGCGTTCGACTCAACATGGTCATCTCCTCAAAGTACGCCATCATGACGGTCCGGAAATCTTCGGGATACTCGGGCCACTGATTGGGGCCATATAGCCCTCCCTTTAACTGACAGAGCGGGTCATCCTTATCGACTTCAACGGATAGATCGAAGGTTTCTTTTAAGTCTCCTTTTGCAACTGAACTGTTCTTTTCCCCAAATAAAGGAATGTAACCGCGGTTGGACGACGAACCGGATACTTCGATTAACATCTTTGTTTCTTCGCTTTGTTTGAAAAATTCACCACTGACGCGCTGTGCATCAGCAATGATGGAATCAGGAACGCCATGGTTCTTAACATAGAAAAAGCCGATCTCCTGACAGGCAGTCGATACCTGTTCTGCTAGAAGCACTTTACCCACCTCATCCTCAGACCACATTGGACCGAGATCAATCACAGGGATTTCCTCGTCCGCCATTTGCACGGACGACAAACCGGGAGTCAAATCAGATACCTCCCGAGTTTCGATACCCGTATTGATTTTGTCTTTAGCGCTCATAGTGTTACTCGGTCAGAAGTAAATCGTTTGCACTCCCTCTCAGTGTCGGTCCTGTCTGGCATACGGTATTCCAAGGTTCGCAGGTTCCTGAGACCGTTTCTCATCGAATTTCGATGCAACCACCAGCACCCCCAATGTTGTCAGGTAAGGCAACATCATCATCAGGTAAATCGGAACATCCATTCCTGTAGCCTGCACGCGGGGGATAAGCGCCTCAATGGCTCCAAAAAGCAGCGCACCCAATATCGCTTGCCTCGGATTCCACCGGGCAAATATCACCAACCCGATCGCTATCCATCCTCGGCCAGCGACCATACCTTCAACCCATATGAAACTGGAGGCCAGCGCAAGATACCCGCCGGCGAGACCGCAAAACGCTCCGCCAACCACCACAGCCAAAAATCGTGCGGCAATTACATTGATTCCATTCGCATCAGCAGTCGATGGACTCTCCCCGACTGCTCTGAACCTCAAACCGCTTACAGAACGATACATCCACCACCATACAAGAACAGCAAACAGGAACGAGAGATAGGTTAACGTGTTCTGCTGAAATATCACCGGACCTACAACCGGGAGGTCTGAGAGAAACCAAAGATCGACCTCGCGGAAACCGGGAAGCGTCTGACCGACGATGTCCCTACCGAGGAGACCCGTCACGCCAGCTCCCAAGGCAACCAGAATTAATCCGCTTACCACTTGGTCACACCTGAGTACCACTGTTAAACCGCCAAATATTGCCGCCATCGTGGCGCCCGATATAACAGCAGCAGCAATCCCCAGCAAAGGAGATGAAAACGCCAGACTGACGAGGGCCCCCGCTAATGCGCCACATGCCATCATGCCTTCCGCTCCCAGGTTCAGAACCCCCGCTCTCTCATTGATGATCAGCCCCAGCGCTGCAAGTAGCAACGGCGCCGCATACGACGGCGTTGCGCTGAGCCAGTAAATAATGAATTCCATCGGTATGAAAATTACTGTTGTGAGGTCTGCCGACTCTGTTCTTCGTTAATTTGACGGTTAAGCAAACCGGACACTTTGATCCTGACCCTATATGCACTGAAAAATTCAACGGAGATAACACTGCCAAGAATAATCGCCTGGACTACCAAGATCAGGGAGAGCGGCAGTTGATAAAACGCTTTCAGGGTCTCTCCCGCGGTAAACAACCCTGCAACCAGGAACGACACGGGTACGACAGCTATCGGATTAAATCGCGCCAAGAATGCAATCAGAATTGCACTAAACGTAAGATCATGAATCACGTACTGGGTAAGACGATACTCCTGTCCCGCAACGACCACAAAACCCGCTAACCCACAAAGGCCGCCACCAATCAAGACCGTCAGAATCACAACAATCGGCACGGGTAGCCCCGACGCCCGCGCTCCTTTGGGACTCAACCCGATTGCCGAAAGAAAGAAACCAAAACGATGGGCCAACATGAGATAACTTACAAGCGACGCGCATCCGAGCGCAATCCAGACTCCGGTGTGGACATGACCAAATCCAATTCTCTGTAGCCGCTCGCTGCTCTCGTCAAACGTCACTGATACCGGCCAACTGGTTGAGGGATCCCTCCAGTCACCGTAAAGAAAATGCTGGGCTACCAGAAACGCTACGTACGTGAGCATCAATGTAGAAATCACTTCATTAACACCCAGCCGCATCTTTAAGAAGACAGGCACTCCTACCCAAACCGCACCAGCAATAATCGCGGCACAGGCCATAATAAGAAGCCGAAACGACGGATCACCAACGTCATATATTGCGATCCCACTTGCTGCGATCGCACCCAACCACGCCTGCCCGTCAATTCCGATATTCCAGAACCGTAGTTTCAGAACAATTGCGGATGCGAGTCCTACCAAAAGCAATGGGGTAGCTGTGGAGATCGTCTGAGCGAGACCTCGGTTACTGATAAAACTATATAGAACAAACTCTCGGACAATGCCCTTGAAGTCCACGCCATTGAGCATCAACAATGTTGTTGCCAAAGCAAGGCCGATAGCTATTCCCGATATTAGACAAACCGCCTTTAGCCAAAAAGGCGAGTACTGCCTGGGCATCAGCTCAAAAGGGTTAGACATGTCCTGCCATCAACTCACCTATTCGAGACCGACTGATCTCCGAGGGATAAAAGGGTCCATGAAACGCTTCGCGGCTCATAACGCCAATTCGCGAGGAAAGGGTTAACACCTCATCGAGATCTTCACTGATCAATAGGCAAGCGGCGCCATTTTTTACAGCACGACGGATAGCATCGTGAACCGCGGAATACGCACGTATATCTAGTCCCCGTGTCGGGGAATGCGCTATCAGAACGGATGCCTCCGTATCCAACTCCCGGGCAAGAAGTAACTTTTGCGCGTTACCTCCTGAAAGTAAGCGGGTCTTTGAATTTACTGTCCCCCCTCTGATGTTGCTCGACTGGAATAATGCTTTCGCATTTTGGCGCATGACCCGGCGAGACAACCACCACCTTCCGCCAAAATCACTCGTTGCGACTTTAGTCAAGGCCAAGTTCTCAAAGTTCTGCAGGTCAGCGATCAATGCGAAACCTGCTCTATCCGCTGGAATTAATCGGAATCCGTGTTGGCGACGTTTGGTTATGCTCGCATTCGACAGATCATCTTGATCCACGGTGATACTACCGCTCTCTATATCGATTAGCCCAATCAAGGCCTGGGTTAGTTCAGTCTGTCCGTTACCACCAACCCCTGCGATACCTAGAACTTCTCCGGGAAACACTTCAAAACTAAGACGTTCCTGACCATGTTTCTTGGCAGGGAATTTTATCGACACCTCCTGTAACTTCAGCCTGGGTCTCTCTGCAGTTCGAGACGACGTTTGATTAAGCGCGGACTCCAACGGATCCCGCCCCTCTCCAACCATCGCTGTCGCGAGATCGCTCCTGTTCAAACCTTCTAGCGGAACACCATCAATGACGGTTTTACCAGAGCGCATCACAGTTACATGATCTGCAAACTCCGTCACTTCATTAAGACGATGTGTAATTAATACGACCGCTTTACCTTGAGAGGCCAAACGTTTCAAAAGGCCGAGGACATTGGCTGCCTCCTGATCGGTAAGCACCGCCGTCGGCTCGTCCAGAATCAATATATCCGCCCCAAGCAGCATCAACTTGGTGATCTCGATACGTTGACGCTCCGCAACAGAAAGAGCGCTTATTCTCGCCTGAACATCTATCGAAAACCCAATGCTCTCGGCAGCTTCTTTCGCCCGTTTTGAAATGTCGCCTATTGAACTAATTCCAATCCGATCTCCGCACGACAGCAGAACGTTCTCTGCAACCGTGAATGACTCGATAAGCTTGAAATGCTGGTGCACCATCCCGATGCCGAGCGTGCCTGCATGTTGCGGATCCGGAATGGTTAACTGTTGACCATCAATACAAATCTGGCCGTCGTCTGCGGTATACAACCCGCAGACGACGTTCATCAGCGTCGACTTCCCCGCGCCATTCTCCCCAAGAAGGGCGTGCAATTCCCCCCAATCAACGCTGAAGTTCGCGTTGACCAGCGCTTTCTGCTGATCGAAACTCTTGCTTACATTCTTTAAGGAGAGCGCAGTCGTATGATTACGCTGTGCCATACAGATCAGTCAGGCATCGTGCCAATCACCCCTTCGACAAAGTAGTCCATTCCCCATAAACCTCCGTCATCCATTACTGAGCCGGAGGGTATTACTACCTCCCCATTCTGCTTATTGACTGGACCAGAATAGGGATTAAAACTTCCATCGGACATACTCTGCCGCGCCTTCGCGATCTTTTTCTGAACATCCTGCGGTACTGCATCGCTCAAGGGAGTGATATCTGCCAACGCAATCTCCATACCCGCCAACGGCAATCCTTTACTTACCCAATTTGCTGAGGACATGCGTTTAATCGCATCGATGTAGTAGTTTTCCCAGTTGAAGACAACAGAAGTCAGATGGCCATTTGGCCCAGCTGCTGACATGTCGTTCTGAAATCCGATTGAATAGGCGCCAGCCGCTTCGGCAGCGACGACTACCGCTGTAGATGACATATTACATGCAATCACATCCGCGCCCTGCTCCAACATCGCTTCAGCTGCCTGTTTTTCTTTTACTGGGTCATACCAACTGTTTGCAAAAGTCGCTATAACTTCTATCTCAGGATTGATTGAGCGGGCTCCCCGGGTGAAAGCGTTGATATCCCAGTTAACAACGGAAACCGGAAAACCAGCAACGATGCCGATCTTGTTTGATTTTGATACAGCACCTGCCGCCATTCCAGCGAGATACCAAGGTTCATAAGTCCGGGCATAGAAGGTCTCAAGGTTATCTGCTGCGGTTACCCCTGCTGCATTCATAAACGCAACATTTGGATTCGCTTCTGCGGCCTCCAATAGGCCGTCACCAAACCCGTAACTGGTGCCAATGATGATGTTAAACCCGCGATCCAGATACAGATCAACAACCTGCCTCACACCTTCTGCTGTCTCAGGAACGTTTTCTACATAGGCAATATCCAGATCTAAAGCTTTCGCTGCATTGGCGCGACCCCTTTCATGCGCCTCGGTCCAACCACCATCATTCTTAGGCGAGAAGTATATGAATGCGACTTTTGGGTCTCCTTCAATCGTTACCCCCGCACTTGCCGCCGCAGACACAAACACTGCCAACACCATCGCTACTATTTTTTTTGCACTTAGCATACTACCCTCCTAAAGGTTCATTTAAATGTACGCGGGACCTTTTAAACGATTTATGGGAAAGCAGAATAATAAACTGTTCCCATCTCTCACAACACCAGTCTCGCGCTCTTTTTCCTTAACGACTATTACTGCTACTTTCCAGTCTCTGCAAAAAAAGCCCCCCGGAGGGGGCGTCAATAGGAGAGT
>CENZ01054539.1_pt1 | contig 31586 bp, 27 predicted proteins | sample 361341 | NCBI WGS metagenome assembly CENZ01 (sample SAMEA2619782, study PRJEB7988) | marine metagenome | biome: marine biome (ENVO:00000447); feature: deep chlorophyll maximum layer (ENVO:xxxxxxxx); material: "saline water (ENVO:00002010), including plankton (ENVO:xxxxxxxx)" | depth 50 m
AGAGTCTATTTCTGGAAGTGTTAGTGTTTCTGGTTCTTCAACCGTTGAACCAATTTCAACCCGTGTAAAGGAAACATACAACGACGCAGTTTCCGGCGATGTTGAAATCACTGTAAACGGACCTGGTACATCAGCAGGATTTAGAGAGTTCTGCCCAGGTAACACTGACATTAATGATGCCAGTCGTGCTATCAAAGATAAAGAGAAAGATGATTGCGTTCCTTATGTAGAACTTAAAGTTGCCTTTGATGGAATTGCTGTCATGGTCAACCCAGACAATCCTCTCGAATGCGTAAGCAAGGATGACCTGTATGCAATAGCTGGTCCGGAATCAGAAGGAAATACATGGGAAGAAGCACAAGCTCTTGCCTCTTCACTTGGTTCCACCACAACAGGGTGGCCTTCTTCAGGAACTATTGATGTTATTGCTCCAGGAACCGAATCAGGTACCTATGGATCATTCATTGAAATTGTTCTTGAGAAGAAAGCTGAAGCACGAGGAGAAGAAGGTGCCTTTACTCTTGTTCAAGATGAGAATGGTGACGATATCTTGATTAGAACTGACTATGCAGGACAACCTGATGACAATGTCATCATTGAAGGTATTAATAGCTCTGCCAATGGATTTGGTTGGGTTGGTTTCGCTTTCGCTGCTGCTGCAGGAGATGCTGTCAAGGTTCTTGATGTACTCAATCCAGACACAGGAGAGTGTGTAACCCCGTCATTAGCAACTATTGCAGACGGAAGCTACCCAGTAAGCCGTTCACTTTATATCTACGTCAACACTGACAAAGCTGCTTCAAACCCAGCTCTGGTCTCATACGTAGACTACTACCTAGGTGATGGATACCAAGATGGTGTCGAAAATGCGTTCGGACCCGGTGTTGGATACGTAGCTCTTCCAGCTGATATCAAAGCCGAAACAGACGCAGCTTGGGCTGGTAGATAGCGAATCAAGAGAATTAATTATCAAGATTTATAAAATTGTACAATGATACAGCAAAGTCTTGAAAAGTATGATGAGATCGGGACTGGGGGAACTCAGTCCCGATCAAACATTTGGAGCATAGGGTGGATACAAAGCTAAACGGATCATCTCAACTAAGCCTGAACGATTTAACTGGTTCTCCAGCACGTGTGAAAAGGGAACGATTCGTAAGTGTAGGATTTAGAACAACCGCATACGTTTCGTTACTAGTTAGTGTGTTGATCGTCCTCTCGCTAGTCTTTGAAGCTTGGACTTTTATGAGCGGTATTCAGATTGGATGGCTTTGGGGCGATCAATGGGCTCCACCCTTCAATGAATATGACCTGAAAACGCCACTCGTCGGGTCTCTGATAGTAACCGGAATAGCGATGATTGTCGCAATACCAATAGGTTTAGCTTCCGCGATCTATCTGTCCGAATACGCAAAACCAGTCGTAAGGAAATGGCTTAAACCTTTACTTGAAATATTGGCTGGAATTCCATCAGTAGTACTTGGATTTTTTGCTTTACGTTGGATTACCCCAAATATTGTTCAAAACATTAACGCTGATGCACCAGGCTTCACTTTGGCTGCCGCGGGCATTGGCGTTGGCATTCTTACAATTCCCCTAATCGCATCGGTATCTGAAGATGCTTTAGCTGCAGTTCCTTCATCTCTTCGAGAAGCCTCTGCGGGACTTGGAGCAAAGCGGGTTACAACAACAATTCGGATAACAATACCTGCAGCTATCTCAGGGCTAGTAGCTGCCTTCATCATTGGAATTTCGCGAGCAATCGGTGAGACAATGGTTGTATTTCTTGCTGCCGGCGGGGGCGGTAACCAAGCACAATTTACAGCGTCAGCATTTGAATCTGGAACAGTTGTAACAGCTGCCATGGCAGCGACTACTGCTCCCTCAGACCGGCTTTCAGAAGGTGTAGCCCTGCAAAGCCTATATTTCCTTGGCTTACTTTTATTCGTAATAACACTTCTACTTAATCTCGTAGCTGACCGTTTCGTTCGTAGAGTAAGAATGGTTTATTAGGACGCGTATGGCTTTATCGACTCTCAATTCAGGCGCAGAATACGCGAAATCAAAAATCGCTAAAGATCTTGAAGGTAACTCATTTGACTTTGCTGGATTTCTTTTTAGGGCAAGTCTTTTTCTCGGTTTAGGACTCGGAGTAGTCATCCTCGGGGCAGTTCTTTGGGATGTGATTGGTGACGGTTCCGGATTCCTTTTAGATCGTGGGTGGGATTTCATTACAGGGAATGCAAGCAGTCGCGCTAATACATACGGTATTTTTGAAGGACTTCGCGGAACTTTCTGGATAGGAGTTTTCGTTGTTGTCTTTGCGTTTCCAATAGGAATAGGTGCGGCAATATATCTCGAAGAATATGCACCAGATACCCGCCTCACTCGATTTATTGAACTTAATATCCGCAATCTTGCTGGTGTGCCATCAGTTGTGTACGGGGTTCTCGGACTCGCAATCTTTGTAAGAGCCCTTGACGGCTTCTACCCAAATTCAATAGAAAAGCATTTAGGTTCAACAACAGCAGCTGCAGGTTCAACACTAGCTATTCTCGTCTTACCTATAGTTATCATCACTTCAGCAGAAGCGATACGAGCAGTTCCACAAGCTTTACGGGAAGGTGGCTACGGTGTTGGAGCAACAAAGTGGGAAGTCATCAAACACCATGTGCTCCCGTATGCAGCTCCGGGGATCTTCACCGGGACCCTGTTATCTTTAGCAAGGGCACTAGGAGAAGCAGCTCCCTTGATTCTTGTGGGTGGTGTTTTAGGATCGTTGGGACCACGGAGTTCTCTATTTGAACTCGAGCAACTTGGTGAGCGATTCACTGCAATGCCACTCATGATCACCCAACTAGCTAAAAAACCAGCCTTTATCGGTGACTGGAATTCAGCTACTGCAGGGGCAATTCTCGTATTGCTAGTGGTTGTAATATCCGCCAATATAGTAGCCATACTTCTCAGGAATTACTTTGAGAAGAAAAGAACGAATTAATCAAGGGATAATTTATGGAAGTAAATTCTGATGAAATACCGTTAAGCGAAAATAACATATTTGAAGTTTCTGAACTGAACGTTTACTACAGCGATTTTCGTGCGGTCAAAGACGTCAATATGGAGATTTCCACCAATGAAATTACCGCTTTCATAGGACCTTCAGGTTGCGGGAAAACAACTATGCTACGAAGCTTCAACCGTATGAACGACCTGATACCTACAGCACGAGTTACGGGTGACCTTAGATATCGTGGAGTAGATTTATACGACAAAGCAGTTGACCCCGTAGAAGTAAGAAGACGAATAGGTATGGTTTTCCAAAAACCAAACCCCTTCCCAAAATCAATCTATGACAACGTAGCATACGGTCCTAAAATATCTGGCCAAGTTAGTAAAGGATCAGAGATGGACGATCTCGTAGAAACCTCTCTTAAAAAAGCTGCGTTGTGGGATGAAGTAAAGGATCGATTGAAAAGCTCAGCCTTAGGTATGTCAGGTGGGCAGCAACAAAGGTTATGCATAGCTAGGGCAATAGCTACAAATCCAGACGTTGTGCTTATGGATGAGCCTTGTTCTGCACTTGATCCAATAGCTACAGGAAGAATTGAAGAATTAATGGCTCAACTAAAAGACGAATATTCAATAGTTATCGTTACGCATAATATGCAACAAGCAGCTCGTGTATCAGACAAAACGGCGTTCTTTTCAGTTGAAATAATGGAAGATAGTGACATGCGGACAGGAATATTAGTTGAGTTCGGAAACACAGATATTATTTTTTCGAATCCAAATGATGAACGTACTGAAAATTATGTCACTGGTCGATTTGGCTAGACAGAAAGGGTTATAACGTGACCGAAGAATTACGAAAAACATTTCATGAAGAGTTGGAATCTATAAAAAACGGAATCATCAGAATGGCTGGTCGGGTCTCAGAAGCAATTGTAAGAGGAACAGATGCGTTCTTGGCCGGTGACATGGCAGAAGCTGAATCTTTGATCGGGAATGATGATGTGATTGATGCAATGTCAATTGAGCTAGAGGAGCGTTGTTATCAAGTTCTAGCGCTTCAACAACCCATGGCCTCAGATCTACGAGCGATTACGGGAGCTCTATGGATTAATGGAGAAATAGAACGCTGTGGTGACCTCATGTCTAATATCTGCAAAGCAGCACGCCGCATGCACGGAAGTACAATCAACCCCTCTATAAGAGGCCTTATCCAGCAGATGAGTGATGAAGCAGGACGACTTTTCCGACTGTCAATAGACTCCTATATCGAAGGAGATTCCGGTCTAGCATCAGCTCTAGATGACATTGATGATCGTTTAGATGAACTTAATGAAGAAACTACTAAAGCTGTTTTATCAGAACATACGAATAGTGAAACGGAATTGAAAGTTTCTGTGCAACTTGCGCTTGTTTGCCGTTACTACGAACGAATAGGTGACCACTCAGTAAACATCGGTGAGCGAGTTTCTTATATTGTAAATGGCTGGATGCCAGAGAACACCGGAGCAATCAGGGCTCAACATCGTATTGAAAAAAACATAGGCGCCAAGGAGTTAGACGGGGATAGTTGATGAAAATGTTTCACCTTTTTCAAGTTAGGAAAAAAGTTTGACTTCGCTAATCCTCGCCCTTGTACTCATGATCGCTGCGTTTGCAGTGGTTCTAAAGCAAAAGAATGAAAGAAAAAACGCCCTAAAAGCGATAGACGAAATGTCGAAAACTCTAGAACTTGATGAAACAATAGAATCAGAAACTATCCAAGAAGCATCACGAAGACTTACTAGGTCAGCACATCGCATAAGAGAAACTAATCTCAACTTAAATAAACTACAAAGTCAATTAACGTCGTCATTGGATTCGCTTAACTACGGAATTGCAATTTATGGGAAAAATGACCAACTAGTTTTCCAAAACCCTTATGCATCTTCTTTCCTCTCAGGGATTCACTCTGGGGCCCTCATAGCCGATGCGATAGATCAAATGTTTGAGAGTCGTCAGGGACAGGAAATTGTTGATCAAGAATTAGATATTTATGAAAGCTCTCATCCCGCATCAGACGTTCGCTCGAGAAAGAAGACCTTTTATCTCCTTCTTCGCAAACTCACACTAGATAACCATGAGATCGGATCTGTGGTAACGATTGAGGACATCTCTGAACAAGAAAGATTGGAAGCTGTTAGGAGAGACTTCATATCTAATATAAGCCATGAGATTAAAACACCTATCGGAGCAATATCTTTACTTACAGAAACATTAATAGAGAATCCAGATATTGAGCTCGTGCAGAAATTTGCTCCCAATATTCTTGAAGAGACTGACCGCTTATCTGAAACTATAGATGATCTCTTAGCGCTAAGCCAGATAGAACATGGATCGAGAGATTCATTTGAAGAACTAGACTTAATACAATGCTTAGTCCAAGCCCAGGAAAGAGTGCGGACTTTTGCACAACAGAACAAGATTACTATTCACGCAACAATGCCCTCTAAGCCGCTAGTCATTCATGGGGATCACCTTCAACTCACATCTGCCTTTTATAACCTCTTAGAAAATGGTGTGAAGTACAGCAAAGCCCACGAGGGCAAAATACAAATAGAAGTTAGCGAACATAATAGCTCTATTGAAGTTTTAATTCGAGACAACGGTATTGGTATACCGACAAAAGACCTCGACCGTATTTTCGAACGATTTTACTGTGTCGATAAAAGCCACTCAGGTAGAGGAGTCGGACTTGGTTTGGCGATAGTTCGCCATGTTGTTGTAAACCATGAAGGAGCGATTCGCGTTGAATCGACTGAAGGGGCAGGAAGCACATTTTTAATACAATTCCCAACCAATACAGAAAGTTCTGAAAAGAATATCAATTTAGATTCTCTTTCGTTGGTGGGAGAAAATGAGGTAACACTATCATGAACCAAAATGCCCCAAGAGTCCTTGTTGTTGAGGATGAACCAAGCTTTGTAGAAGCATTAAAAGTTGGATTAATCCAAGAGGGTTTCCAAGTTGATGTAGCTGAAGATGGCTTAATGGCTTTAGAGTTATTCAAAACTTTGAAACCTGATCTTATACTTTTGGATGTAATGTTGCCGAAAATGTCTGGTTTTGATGTTTGTAGAGAGATTCGATCAAAGTCAAGAGTCCCAATTGTAATGGTTACTGCTAGAGGTGAAGAAATAGACACTGTTGTAGGCCTTGAGGTTGGTGCAGATGATTACATCACGAAACCATACAGGCTAAGAGAAGTCGTAGCTAGGATGCGGTCACTGCTTCGACGATCAAATTGGTCCGATGATACCGAAGCTCTTAACGAAGGTAGAAAAATAATGGTTGGTGACATACGAGTTGACACTGACAAATATGAGGTTGAAGTACGCAACGAAATAGTTGATTTTCCATTGAAAGAATTTGAATTACTTCTACTTCTCCTTGAGAACGCCGGAAGAGTACTCACAAGGGATGTTCTGATTGACCGGGTTTGGGGATTCGACTACGTAGGTGATACGAAAACACTTGACGTTCACATAAAACGTTTACGCTCAAAAGTTGAAAAGGACCCAAGCAAACCACAGTCAATAATCACCGTTCGGGGCGTCGGATATAAGTTTGTAAATACCGACCGACCATAAACAGATCCTAAGCAAATTTTATGCGCTTTACTTATGTAACTCCTAGACTTGTTACGTGGATGACAACGTTGAAACACAACCTGATTTCTTCAAAGGCGAAGTAAGCACATCAGCTGCGAAAACAAATAAAGGTAAATTTGTTGTGTCACCGTTCGTCCGGTTAAGTCGCGTCCACGCGTTATGTGCGGCCGGAGATGCAATGATCACGGTTGCTCTCGCCGGCTCATTGTTTTTCTCTATTGATCCAAGCGCCGCTCGTTGGAGAGTCGGCTTGTATTTAGCACTGACTATCGCCCCGTTCGCTGTAGTCAGCCCTCTTATCGGTCCGGTAATAGATCGTTACGCAGGCGGTCGACGATTAATGATTCTTGCTATAAACCTCGGGCGGGTACTTACCGCAGCGCTTATGGTGGCGAATTTAGATTCACTTTTCTTATTTCCACTGGCATTCACAATGCTCGTACTGCAGAAAAGTTACGCAATCGCTAAAGCCGCTCTTGTACCAACAACAGTAAAAACGCATGAAGAACTTGTTGGAAAAAATGCCCGACTCGCTTTCCTTTCTGGAATAGCTGGATTTTCAGGGGCTGCGCCTTCAGCTTTAGCTCAATTAATCGGAGGTCCAGAATGGTCTGTAATCTTGGCAGCTATAACGTTCTCTTTCGCTGTCATAGCATCGTTTAGGCTTCCGAAAACAAAAATCGTAACTAACGACGACGAAGAAGAGCAAGAACAAGAAAGAGAAGAACTCAGATCAGAAGGAATAACGAGAGCTTCAAATGGAATGGGTGTTCTAAGAGGAGTGATAGGTTTTTTCACATTTCTTGTAGCATTCGCCTACAGGGGAGGCACTGATGACCTTGATCTCTCTGGAGTAGGAACATCAGTAGGAGTTAAATTACATGAAGAACTTCTAGCGACGGACGTTGGTGCTGACGGCACCTCAGCAATAGCACTTGGGGCAGTTGTCGCATTCAGTGTTATCGGAGGGTTGTGTGGTTCAATACTAGCCCCCAGGTTACGTGCCCGAACTAGCGAAGAAAGGATGCTCCTTGGCGCACTCTTCACAGTGACCACCGCAGCCATACTTGGTACATGGAGTGGTGGAATAAGCGGAGCCCTTCTCGTTGGTTTTGCAGTAGGTATTTCAGTAAGTTCCGGAAAGCTAGCATTTGATTCAATCGTCCAACGCGACGCCCCAGATGCCAATTACGGCCGTTCATTTGCACGATTTGAAACACGATTCCAACTTATGTGGGTATTTGGGGCACTTATCCCGGTTATTTTTACACTTCCAGCTCGCCTCGGTTTTCTCGTTCTATCTATTGCAGCCGGACTCGCCGCGCTTTCCTACATGTTCGGAGCAAACAGTGAAACATCTAGTTCGCCTGAAACCACTTTCAGCGTCGTAAAAAATCTGCTCAAAAACAAAAAAAGTGAAAAACTACAAGAGACCGTAGAGATTGAAAAAGAAATTTCCCCAGACCAAACAATAACTGAAAGAGAAATCTTTACCCCATACCCGCAAGATGAAGATGACGATAATTTAAAACTATTCTGAACTCTAACTTTCGTTAGGCAAGTCAATGCGGGCAAGCCATAGACCCGGGGCATCAACTTCATTAGGAGTAGGAAAATTCTTACGGTCACTCCAAAGCCTACCCAGTTCGTTCGCGTCAGATCTCTCAACAACACCTTCGATAAATGCGTTGCCACGATCAAATTGTTCTTGAGTTAATTCAAGCCCCAACATCCGTTCAATAAAACGATCTGAAGGGGAAGCTTCAACACGTTGCCGTCTGATCGCTTCTGTAATTTGGCTATAGGAACCAATCAAACCATTCCCTACACTGTCCATGATGTAATCAACGTACCCGACGATAACAGCGATAACAGCATGTAATTCCGGCAACATCCGTAGCTGCGATTCACTTTGAATAGCGCCTAAAACTACTTCTGGGCTGCCTAAAGAACGTTGTAAGTCTTCAAGAGCAGATGGCGAACTCATATCTATATCGAGCAGTTTTTCTTCTAAACCCGAAGGGTTACTTTCAAATCCGCTCACGTAATCAAACAATAAATTACTCACATGATCGCGTATATGTTCTACGCGGAAAACAGCATGAAAACAAAACTCGTGTAAACATACCCAAAGCAACAACTCTTGAATAGAAAGAGCCCATTCCTTTCCAAAATCTTCAATATTGCCAGTAATTACCTGAAGACCTGCATCTTTTTCGCGAGGAATTGGTAAATCAAACTGCCCAAATGATCGTTGCGCTAAATGCCCAACCATTGAACCAGCTGTCATTGATAACATCATCGGTCCCAAGAATTGCATCATTTGACCAAAAATTGCGTTCATCGGGTCAGCGTTATAAGAATCTTCCACCTTCTGAGGGGTAAGGGCATCAGTCAGACTTTGAAATAGTGTTTTATATCCATCAACAGTCGAATCAACCCATTCTGTTCTAGTGACCGCCTGAATCGATATAGTCCCTGTACTTAATGACGTAGCATCATTTATGTGTAGCTGCGCTATCCGAGAGAGTTCCTCCAAAGCAATTCGGTGAGAAGGATCTACATTTAAATCATTGTTACCGTCAATAGCCATCTGCGTTGCTACTTGCTTGGCAGTTCTCCAAGGATCCTGATTGCCGCCGCCGAACATTTTTTCAAAATCACCAAAAAAGGGTATTCCTCCAAAAGGGTTATCATTATCCATGTGCTACCTTCATAACAAACTTTTTCTTCATTCTATAAACTTTTCAACAAGAAACTAGGCCACAGTTGAAGAGTGGCCTAATTTCTCGGTGGGGAGGTTGATGTTAGTTAATAAACAGTATTTTTTGAAAGAAGATCTTTTCTAAACTGAATGTTTCTCAGCAAAAAGAGTCCCATTCTTGTTCCCATTCTTGTTCCCAAGTATCTATGTCAAAACTGTCATCTTCATTGATAGGCGAGTCAGCGAATCCTGGTGGAATTATATTTCCGTATGCATCCGACCACCCATAACGTAAGATATGCAACCCATAACATTCAAATATTTTGTTCAACGAGAAGTTCATGCCTTAATGATGCTTACCTAAAGTGAACTAAATATTTTGAAACAGTAACTAAGAGGTAAATATATTTTAAAATTTATTTGGTGAATGAAGTATTTAAACATTAAAAATCGCTGAAAAAGGCTTTTTTAGGTAAAGTGCTAGTACCTAAGAGCAAAGCGAAAACACAACAGCCAAAATTTGAGGGAGGCTATGGAAACGCTTATCGTCACAGGCGCAGCAGGATCAATCGGAACACGAGTCTGCAAAACCCTCGCTGAAACCGATGGAATATCAGCAGTACTCGCTATAGACATGCGACCAGAAATGCCTAACCACCGGCGCGTCTATCATCATCAACTAGATCTCCAAAGCGACGACCTTAAACCAGTCTTCGAAGGAGCAACGTGCCTAGTCCATCTCGCAACATCATTTGGGCCAAGCAGCGATGGGATAGATGCAGGCGGAGCAGAAATAGATGCAACCAGAAGAGTCTTCGAAGCCGCATCTGATGTGGGTATCCAACGAATAGTTATCCTCTCATCAGCAATGGTGTATGGTGCATGGCCCGAAAACTCAATACCAATAACAGAAGATACACAAAAAGAACCAAACCCCGACTTTTCTTTCGCCTCAGTAAAAAACGAAATAGAAAACTTAGCTACAGAATGGAATATCAATCATCCAACTGCAGAAGTAGTTATCCTCCGACCGACAACTGCTCTAGCTAAAGGTCAAATAAGTTGGGTAGCCCGATCGTTAAAAGCATCAGCAATAATTGATGCTGGCGACAACGACCCGCCCGTCCAGTTCCTTCACTTGGATGATCTAGCAGCAGCCGTTTCACTTGCGAGTACAGGCGGGCTGAAAGGAATATACAATGTAGCCCCTGACGGTTACATAGAAGCTGAAGTATGCCGAGAACTAAGCGGAAGGTTCCCTCGTCTTCGTTTGAAAGAAGAAATGGCAGATCGTCTAGGGAGATTTAGTTGGCGCTACCGAATCGCACCTACACCTCCTGGGTTAACCCCCTACACAGTTCATCCCTGGATAGTTTCTAACGAACGCCTCCGAAACGCAGGTTGGGAACCTGAATATACAAATGCTGAAGCCTATATAGATGGAACTCCGGCTAAACCATGGTCCAATTTGAATGCAAAGCAACGCCAACGAGCTTCACTGGTAGGGGCAATAATCCTCGGTGCGATTATGACTTATTTCCTTTCGCGCCTTGCACGCAAAATACGAGAATAAATTTAACTTAAGAAAGAAAGTATTTCGCTTCCCCAAAGCAAAATAAAACCAACACAAATCGCTACCTTCCCGAAACTTCGCAAACGCTTCATTGACCGATTAATGCGTTTTAATTGCCCTACTTCAGCAGGGTGTCTCCAAAGACGATCTTCCTGCAAAGGAGGAACACTAAAAGTAATTTTTTCCTCATCCCCATCTGAGCCCACCTAGTTACTTTAGAACAGAACATCTAAAAATAATTCGCGAGGACTAATAACTTAATTAAAACCAAATAAACGAAGGAGCAGAGACCAAACATCGCCTCTAGCATGGTCTTATGCAAGCTCCCGACAATACGGATACATGGATTGGTTTAAGTCATGAACCTTTACCAGTCGAAATCGCAAGCCAATGGGTTCTAGAACCATCATGCGGTGCATCTGTAACCTTTAATGGAGTTGCTCGAGACCATTCAACAGGAAGAGATAACGTCACTGTTTTAGAATACGAAGCATATGAGCAGCAAGTAGCGCCCAGACTAGAAGCGATTGCAGATAAAGCTCGACAACAATGGCCCAGTATTAAGAAAATAGTTATGCTTCACCGCATCGGAAAAGTTGAAATAGGTGACTCAGCCGTTGTAATCGCAGTAAGTTCACCACACCGAGATCACGCTTTTTTAGCCTCACGATTTTGCATCGATACTCTAAAGTCAACTGTCCCCATCTGGAAAAGAGAAATCTGGGAAAGCGGAGAAAGTTGGGGACTAGAACCACAACACATACAAGAAATAGATGAAATTCTAAATGATAAAAACCAAGATAAAGGAGAAGTTCTTCAATGAGCCCATTATTATTTCTCGGAGCAGCAGCTGTTGTTTTTCTTCTCGTAACCCTAGTTATTTGGGCTTTCCAAAGAGAGAGAAAGAAAAGCTTCAATTCATCAATCGAGCAATTCCGTGCAAGCCTTGACGCAATAGCTCCAGACCAAAAGAGAAAACGGCGATAACCATGGCACGCGACCTTGCTATAGATCTCGGAACAGCAAATACTCTGGTTTACTCTAGAGGTCGAGGCATTGTCTTAAACGAACCTTCAGTTATCGCACTAAATCAAAACACGAACGAAGTCCTAGCTATGGGCGAAGAAGCCTGGCAAATGATAGGACGAACCCCTGGTTACATAGTGGCCGTTCGCCCACTGCGACATGGAGCAATTACAGACTTTGACGTCACCCAACGAATGATACGACTCCTTCTAGAAAGAGTTGGCGTGTCAAGATTTAACCGCCCAAGAGTTGTTATTTGCGTGCCTTCAGCTATCACAGCGGTAGAGCGAAGAGCAGTAACAGAAGCAGCGAGAAGGGCTGGCGCTGCAGATGCCCGACTAATTGAACAACCCCTCGCTGCTGCGATAGGTTCCGGACTCCCGATCAACGAACCAATGGGTAACCTAATTGTTGATGTTGGCGGAGGCACTACAGAAACAGCTCTCATTTCGATGGGTGGTGTTGTCGCTCTTGAAGCAGTCCGAGTCGGTTCGTTTGATATCGACTCAGCTATTCAAAATTATGTAAAAAACGAGTTTGGCGTAGCAATTGGTGAAAGAACAGCCGAAGAAATTAAATTAACTATTGGTTCAGCTGCACCTTACGAAGGAGAATTACGTGCAGAGGTCCGCGGCCGACATATAGCAAGTGGCTTGCCAGAGGTGATTGTTGTTACTCCTAGTGAGATAAGGGACGCTATTGATGAATCCGTATCAGCGATGATTGATTCAGCTACTTCATGTCTTTCGCAAGCTCCACCAGAGCTTGCACAAGACATAATCGTTCAAGGAATCAATCTTGTTGGCGGCGGCTCTTTATTAAAAGGCTTTGATAAACGATTAAGTGAAGAAACAGATGTCCCAGTAAATATTGTCCCAAATGCTTTAGAAGCAGTTGTTCTTGGCGCAGGAAGATGCATTGAATCCTTCGAATCAGTTAGAGCGATGTTTATGGATGACCCCTCGACAAGACCCAGGCGTTAATTATTCTTCAATTACCAAATCTTCAGCAGCCTGACGAACCTGCCAGTCCCGATCTTCAAGAGCCTTGTTAAGAGCTTTCTTTGTCTCATCATTATCAAAAGGAGCTAGGGCAAGAATCGCTCGTCGCCGAACAGTAGCTATATCTTCAGTCGCTACCAAAATACTTTGAAGACCATCAGGATTCCCAAGTGCCCCTAACGCAGCAACAGCAGCTTCGCGACAAAGAGCATCCTCATGACCCACAGTAATCTCAGACAATATCTGTATAACACCATCGCCTTGATCACCACGTTCACCCGCAGCCCAACACGAGATCTCAACAACAGTAAAATCAGGATCTTGAAGCAAATTGATAAGTGGAATCATTAATATCGTCGTAGCCGCTTCCGCAACCGAACGCCGAACAAGAGGGTCAAGGTCTTCTGAAGCCTCTAAACAAGCCTGCTCATTTAACAGTCCATTTTTAGAAAGCACAGAAATTGAAGTAGCTCTTACTCTCGGATTATGACTCTTTAAACCAACCTCAGCGAGCGAATAATTCCCAACTTCGGCAGCTTCAAGCATCTCTTTCCTTACCTGAACTCCTTCTTGCGTTAAGGACTGACTTGCCCGCGTATCATCACTCACTTCTAACTCACAATTACATCTAGGAAAAGTCTGCCGATAAACACAAGTAACCCAGCACCAAACGCAAGCAATACTCCCAACATTACAACAACAATGACAAGAAGAATCAAACTACCAATACGTTGCCACCAACGCACTCTCGCATTTAGACCGGTTACAGCTTTATGTTTAGATAAACGGTCTGTTATTCCAAAAGGATTAGAAAACGGCTGCCGAAGTGGTTCTGTCAACAACGCCTCCTAACAGTCGCGTCTGCTGTATTAGATACTAGAACAACAACAGCATGAAAGCCCCTACCCAATAATGTGCTCTATGAAAATAGGAATATGGCACAACGATGTCATAGAAAATGACATGAAACCTACACTGAAAAGAAGCAATACACTAATGAGTACATCACCATGTCTGAAACCCCCAATACTGCACCACAAGAAACAGTTACGAAACATGCCCCAATGGGAAAAAAAGAAAAAATACTCCTATTCATAATCATTTTGATCATCTCAACAGCATTATTTATTCGTTTTGTTCCAGTGTCATTCTTAGGAGTAGATGTCGTAGCTCTTTCACCTGGAAGCGCACCAACAACAATAGAGAAAATAAATATCGAAGGTGCGGAAACATATCCACCAAACGGAGCAATAAAATTTACGACAGTAACTATTGAGTCAGATTCATTGACAATTTGGGAATGGTTTCAAGCAAAGAACGATGACATAAAAGAATTACGAAACAGGTCAGACTTTTACGGAGATAAAACTAAAACTGAAACACGTAAAATAAATAATTTTATGATGCAGCAATCACAAGATACAGCATCTTTAGTAGCAGCAAATTATCTTGGATTTGAAGTCATTCCAGAAATAGAAGGAGCGTATGTTACAGAAATTGTTTCCCAAAGTCCGGCATCACAATTTCTTGAACTAGGTGACTTAATCGTTCAAGTTGACGGCTCCGATGTACTAAGCCCTACAGATCTCGCAAACGCAATTAAATCAAAAAAATCAGGAGAGACAGTTGATATCGGATTCAAGCGTTCCGATGGAAACTTTGAAACACCATCTTTAGATGGGCCCTTGATCGTGGAATCAGTCTCTCTTGCCAACCATCCCTCGTTGGAAGATATCGGTTTCTTAGGAGTAGTAATCCAAACACCTCTCAAAGCAGACATACCATTTGAAATCACAATCGATGTTGGAAGAGTGGGCGGTCCTTCTGCAGGTCTAGCCTTTGCACTATCAATTGTTGATTACTTAACCGAAGGAGAATTAACCGGAGGCCTCAATATCGCAACAACTGGAACAATTGACTCGTATGGTTATGTCGGATCAGTAGGAGCATATCCACAGAAAGCAGAAGCAGCAGCAAGAGCAGGAGTTGACCTTTTTCTCGTTCCCCCTGCGGGATATCAAAAGGTACTTAAAATCGCTGCAGGTCGCTTTGAAGTGAGATGCGTCAGCACATTCGATGATGCGATAATTCAGCTAGCAGAACTCGGGGGAAATGGAATACAAGTCGCATCAGATTTCAATGCAGAGGCCCCTGAAAGATCTCCAGAAACTATCAACGACAATGATGGCTATTTATCTTGTGCAGAAGCAGAGATGGAAACTGCCAACAATTGAACTAAGCAAGAATCAGCACGGTAAGATAAGTCATGATGAACCCAATAGGATTTGAAGAAACTAATGGCTGATATAAGCGGAGTTCCTTCCCGTCCGAGACCACGCAGAAGTTCTCGACGACTACGTTTCATTTTAGCTATCTCTGTTGCAGCGATCATTGTCCTTCTCGTCTCGCTTAGAGGTATCGCAAGTTTCTACACCAATTACCTATGGTTCGACACACTTGGCTTTACTGCTGTTTGGCGAGGCGTCTTATTTGCAAAAATAGGGCTAGCTCTTTTCTTTATCCTGTTTACTTTTCTTCTCTTCTGGCTCAACCTTTTCGTCGCTGATCGAATCGCTCCAAGGACACGCCCGAAAGGACCCGAAGAAGATTTTGTCAGTAGATACCATGACACCATTGGGCCACGAGCTGGACTTTTCCGCATCGCAGTCGCTGGACTGTTCTCATTATTTCTTGGAGCAGGGACTGCTGGAAGGTGGCAAGATTGGATTTTGTTCAGAAATAAGCAAGATTTTGGTGTCAAAGACCCCCAATTCAATATGGATATCGGGTTTTATGTCTTTCAACTTCCCTTCATAAAGTTCCTCGTCAATTGGATGTTTACGGCCTTCATCGTGGTGCTTATCATCACAGCCGCAGCGCATTATCTTAACGGCGGAATACGAATCAACACCCCAGGAAATCGTGTCACGGCGCCAGTGAAAGGGCACTTATCTGTCCTCCTCGCCATACTAGCTCTCATAAAAGCAGTCGATTACTGGTACCAACGGTATTCACTTAATTTCTCAGGGCGTGGTGTAGTCGACGGGGCAAGTTACACAGACGTCAATGCTCAACTACCGGCAATTAAACTACTGATCCTCATCTCGATAGCAGCAGTTATTCTTCTCATCATTAACATTTGGAGAAGAGGATGGGTTCTCCCTGTAGTCGCAGTTGGGCTCTGGGCTTTCGTCACCATAGCAATCGGAAGTATCTACCCAGCTATTTACCAACGGTTTGTTGTTGAACCATCTGAGTCATCAAGAGAAGCCCAATACATTGAACGCAACATAGAGGCAACGCGAACCGCATACGGACTAACCGTTGACGAAGAAAATCAAGCTAACGGAAATATTACCGAACGAACCTTCACACCAAATGTTGAAGATGCCCTAACACTTGACATACTTCAACGAAACGCCGGCACACTCAACAACCTTCGCCTTCTTGACCCAGGCATCGTCTCTCCAACATTCCAAGCACTAGAAGTCGAAAGAGAACAATTTCGGTTTGCTGATGACCTTGATGTTGACCGCTATGAAGTAGATGGCGATATCCGAACTGTCGTTATCGCCGCTAGAGAATTAAACCTAGATGGAGTTAACTCAGGGTGGGAAAATCAACATGTTGCCTTTACCCACGGCTATGGAGTAGCGCTAGCCCCAGCTAATACAGTTACCGAACAAGGTGAACCAGATTTCGTTATTGGCGGACTACCCGCATCCGTGAATACTGAAAGACTTGACATCAACCTAGAACAACCAAGAATTTATGTCGGAGAAGAACTAGAAGGTTATGCAATTGTTAATACCAACAGATGCGAAATTGACTTTGCACTAACAGGCTTGGAAAGAATTGAACAAACAGCGCTATCAGAGGATTCCAATTGCCAAGGAAGCGACGGTTCAGGAGAAAATCTTCTTTTCCAATACGATGGAAATGACGGAGTAAAAGCTGGAAATTTCTTTAGACGTCTCGCTTTCGCTTTACGATTCGGAGATTTAAACCCAATTTTCTCAGGATTAATTAACGGCGATTCAAAATTTTTATTCAATCGTGATGTAACCAACAGGGCTAAAGAACTAGCACCATTCCTTAAATATGACGCCGACTCATACCCAGTAGTTATCGATGGAAGAATCAAATTTATCCTTGATGCATATACCGCAACGAGTTTTTATCCCTATTCTCAAAGTGCTGACAGAAATTCTGTACCTTTCGCCAGTGGACTCAGCGCAGATTTCAACTACGTACGGAACTCAGTCAAAGTCGTCATTGATGCATACGACGGTGATGTCACCTTCTATGTTATTGATGACCAAGACCCAATTATTCTGGCCTACATGAAAGCTTTCCCAGATCTCTTTACGTTAGCTTTCCCCGAAGACGGTTCATCAGATGGCATGCCAGAAGAGATAGGCAAACATCTCCGCTATCCAGAAGACTTATTTAAAGTACAGACGAACATGTGGGGCCGTTACCACCTTGACGACGCTAATGATTTTTACGAAGCAGCTGGCGCCTGGGTTGTTTCTTTGGATCCGGGCGATGACCTTGAGAATGCCCCAACTGCAATAGTTAGTAGCACCGGATTCGTGACTTTCGCTTCTGGAAAACGAATGGACCCTTACTATGTCCAAATGCAAGTTCCCCAAGAGGATCAACAAGATTTCATTCTCATGCGCCCATTTGTTCCACGATCAAGCGACGACAGCCGGCAACAACTTGAAGCATTCATGGTCGCCCAAATGGATCAACGCGGACAAAGTAATTTGATCTCATACACCGTTCCCGGTTTGAAAGTAGATGGACCCGTTATCGCCAATAGAAGTATGCTTGCCGATCCTGTAGTTGCAGAAACAACAACTTTGCTTGGTCAGCGGGGTTCCGGTGTGACTCTTGGGAATATGCTACTAATCCCACTTGAAGGAGGAACAGAAGAAGACGTCCTCCTTTACCTCCGGCCGCTGTACGTAGAAGCAAGCGGAAGCCAACCAGCAGTGCAACAAGTTATAGCCGCATACGGTGAACGCGTCAGGATTTGTGCTTCTGTTGAACTTGTACTCGGAGCTTTACTAGTTCCTGATAACCAAGTCGGAGATGATTGTGAAAACATAACTCCAATCGACCTTGGGAAATCATCATTTATTCCAATTGAACAAGAAGAAGAAAATACAACACAACCATCACCAACCGAAGATAATGATGAAGAAGACACTCAACCAACGCCAACCCCAGCTAATCCCGACGATAACCAACTACAAAGCCTCCTTGAACAAGCTCAACAAACATTTGATAATGCCAACAAAGCACTTGAAGACGGAGACTTGGGTCGATATCAAGACCTGATAGACCAAGGGCAAACACTCGTCCAACAAGCAACTGAACTACTTGAAGGCAATTAGAAAATATTAATTAAGACCAGAAGCATTAGGTCCATCAGTAGCTGGACCAGCGAAAATCTGCGCTATATTCATCCACTCCAAAGCTGCTTCGCCTTCTACTTGAAGCCCAGTATCAATTAGATTTCTTCTTTGTGTTGTCACCAGGCAAAAATCTCTCGCTGTTCCACGAATAGAATTCAGAGCATCCTCTGGCCCGAAATCCCATACTTCACCTGAAGGGCCTTGAACAGAAACTTGAACAGGAACTACAGACGGCTCAAGCCCCCTATTTATATAGGACCAAGAACGTGTGATAAACCCTAGTTTGACTATGTGACGTAAGCGGCTTCCATCCGGTCGTTCAATTTGTACAGTATCCACGATGTCTTGCCCATGTGCCCATACTTCCATCAGGCGAGCAGTTAAGAAAGACTTTGAACCCATTGAAGGCCCATACCAAATAACGCGATCATCTTTAGATAATAAAGAAGAAGCTGAAGCGAGATCTTCGCGGCCTTCCCTCCACGCTTCTAGAAGCTCAAGATGGTTCATTTCCCGATAGGGCGAAAGTGTAAAATCCTCTGCAACCTTAGACTCAGTAATTCTTTTCATTAGCTCGGAAACAAGATTTTTAAATCCATCAGGATCTGTGATTGCAGTAACAGCAGCGTTATCAAAATATGTTAAGTGAGCTATCTGGTCAGCAACAGTCCAACCCGGACTGGGTGTCTTTAACAGCCAATCCCCAGGCGAAAGATCACTCACAACGTTTTCTAAAGCGTTTTGCTCTTCCACAAGATCAAATCGAAGATCATCTATATTCATAAAAAAACAATACACCCAAAATAAGTAAAATTATTAGAAGAAATAAAACGGACAAATCAACTTACGCTTCTATTTTCTAGATACCAAAGTCACTGATAGCTTATGAAGGGACATAAATTACGATTTCTGAGTGGAGGAAGATAATGGCTGAGGCGAATATTTTGCAAAGCCGATTAGATACGCGCTCAGAGGAATACCTCAACAATTTAGAAGCAATGCAATCCCTATGGGATTTAGTTGCTGACGAATTACAAAAAGTACCAACAGTTGGTGGTCAAAGATACGTGGATCGTCACCGACGTAGGGGAAAAATGCTAGTTCGCGAGCGAGTAGAGGCACTCGTAGACAGAAATTCACCACTTCTTGAACTTAACGCTCTCGCAGGTTGGGGAACTGAAGATCCTGTCGGTGTAGGCGTTTTCGCTGGTATTGGTGTTGTTGAAGGCATCGAATGCGCAATAACAGGAACTGATATGACGTACCGTGGAGGTGCTGGTAATCCAACCACATGGAACAAGCAGAAACGGTTCTTTCAAATCGTAAGGGAAAATAGATTACCTCTCATTCTTCTTAATGAATCCGCAGGCGCTGATCTACCCAGGCAAGCTGACCTTTTTATTCACGGTGGAGAAAATTTTAGAGACCTCACGCAACTCTCTAAATTAGGAATCCCCACAATTTGTGTCGCTTTTGGACCGAACACCGCTGGAGGAGCCTACATTCCCGGCATGAGTGATTATACGGTTTTCGTAAAAGAGCGAGGTACTGCGTACCTAGGCGGGCCACCTCTTGTAAAAATGGCAATAAATGAAATAGTTGATGAAGAAACACTCGGAGGAGCCGAGATGCATGCCCGAACAAGTGGGCTTGCTGATTATCTCGCTCTAGATGAAATGGATGGATTACGAATAGCACGCCAAATTATTCAACATCTCAATTGGAACAAACTTGGACCTGGCCCAACAAAAGAAATTGAAGAACCTCTATACGATCAGTCAGAGCTTCTCGGATGCGCTATGGCAAATGTCCGCATTCCTTTCGATATTAAAGAAATCCACGCGCGTATTCTTGATGGAAGCCGTTTTGAAGAGTTCAAACCCCTATACGGAGAAAAACTTGTTTGCGGGTGGGGAAATATATGCGGATTTCCGATAGGGATCCTCGGGAATAACGGGATTTTATTTTCTGAAGAGGCAAGCAAAGGCGCTCAATTCATCCAGCTATGCAACAAAAGAAATATTCCACTTTTATTCATGCACAACATCACCGGTTTCATGGTTGGTTCCGACTCAGAACGAGGAGGAATCATCCGAAATGGCGCAAAACTCATTAATGCTGTCTCAAATTCAACTGTTCCTCACCTCAACCTTATGGTCGGAGCTAGTTACGGCGCTGGAAACTATGGAATGGCTGGAAAATCGTATAATCCCCGATTCATTTTCACCTGGCCCAACCATCGTGTAGCTGTTATGGGCCCAGAAGCTTTAGCAGGTGTTATGGATATTATCGCTCGAAATGCGGCAGCAGGAAGAGGAGAACAGGTAGATGAAGAAAAGCTAACTGAACGCAGAACAGCGCTAGAAACACAAATTGAACATGAATCAACAGCACTCTACTCAACTGGAAGACTATGGGATGACGGAATTATCCATCCAGCAGATACCAGAACAGTCCTTGGAATTGCCCTATCAGCTTGTCACAGTAACGAAATAGTCGGGGCAAGAGAATACGGCGTTTGGAGGCATTAATCATGACGTCAATTCAGAGATTGCTAATTGCAAACCGAGGTGAAATAGCTGCTCGTATAGCCAAAACAGCTAACCGTTTAGGTATCGAAACAGTAGGAATTTACGCAGAAAATGACATTAATTCCCTACACACACAAAAAGTAGACATAGCAATACATCTACCTGGCGCCACTCTCCAAGAAACATACCTCAATGGAGAATTAATCATCCAAGAAGCCCTAAGAACACAATCCGATGCTGTGCACCCTGGATACGGATTTCTTGCTGAGAATGCAGATTTCGCCCAAGCCGTCCAAGAAGCCGGACTTATTTGGGTAGGCCCCACACCTGATCAAATACGTAACCTAGGAGACAAAATCGTTGCGAAACAGACAGCACTTGACGCTGGGGTAGAAACAACTGCTTCATATGTTGTAACACCCGACGGAGATACTCCCGAAGTCACTATGCCAGCAATTGTCAAAGCAGCAGCAGGCGGCGGCGGTAGAGGCATGCGAGTCGTTGAAAATAGTCAAAACCTAAAACAGGCTATAGAAGATGCATCGCGTGAGGCACTTTCAACTTTCGGTGACGGGCGCGTATTCGTGGAACCTTTCTTCAGCAAAGGAAGACACGTTGAAGTGCAAATTTTAGGTGATGCTTTCGGAAATGTCATTCATCTTGGAGAAAGGGAGTGCTCAATTCAACGTCGTAACCAAAAGCTAATTGAAGAAACACCATCCCCTGGAATAACACAAGAGATACGAGAAAAGATATGGGATTCGGCAGTTTCTCTAGCAAAACATGTCAAATACCTGAATGCAGGAACAGTCGAATTCCTAATTTCAGAAAACAATGATGTGGTGTTCCTAGAGGTCAACACTCGACTGCAAGTGGAACACCCGATTACTGAAGCTGTAACCGGGTTAGATCTAGTTGAGCTTCAAATACATATCGCAGAAGGATCCCAATTACCAATCAGCCAACAAGACGTTATCTTCACTGGGCATGCACTTGAGGTAAGAGTCGTCGCAGAAGACCCTTCAATTAATTGGCTTCCATCAACGGGGTCCATAACCGCATTTCAAATCAATGATCAAGTACGGATAGACACAGGAATTCAAACTGGAAGCACAATAACCCCAGATTATGATTCGCTTATTGCAAAGATCATCACCCATCAACCAACTCGTAAAGAGTCAATTAGGCATCTCAAACGGTCACTACAACGCTCGCTTATCAATGGCGTGAAAACAAACCTTTCGATGCTCATTGAAACGCTTCACCATGACGATTTCCAAAATGGAAATACCCAAACTTGCTTTCTCGAAGACAATCCAGAAGTCCTTAGCGGGTTTAAAACAAATGACGAGGAAGAACTCGCACTCATGTTGGCTGCTGTCTTTGCACTTGAATACATTGACACCCAAAGCGCCCAAAAAAAAGGATTACCATCTGGATGGAGAAACCTCAGAACTCAAGGGCAACGACAAATCTGGAAATCAAAGGAAAATATTCAGCACGTTGAATACATAATCAGCGGCAATTCCGCAATCGTTCATGTAGGCGAATGGCCAGAACCCCAAGAAGATGGAACGCTAACACCAGATCAACGTAGCCAGCATAAGGTTCGCCTGATTGATAGATCACTTAATCAACAAACCATAGAAATTGATGGAAGAAGACAACACATTCAGACGAACATTCTCAATGAAACGGTCAACCTACTGAGCACTACCGCAACAGCGACGTGGGAAAGACAACCAATTTTCACATACCGTGACGAGGAACAAATGGGCGATGGGCCTGTAAGCCCCCTTCCAGGAACAGTAATCGCAGTGCATGTTACTAAAGATGAAATAGTTCAAGCAGGCGACATACTCATGGTTGTGGAAGCCATGAAAATGGAACATAAAATAGTCGCCTTAGTAAACGCCAGAGTAACAACCGTTCACTTCCAGGAAGGCGACAGGGTTAATACAGGCGATTTACTAGTCTCACTGGAACAGGATCAATAAAGGTGCCAAAAGAAGCAATACGCATAGCAAACTGTTCAGGATTCTTTGGAGACCGACCATCAGCAGCACAAGAGATGGTTAACGGTGGACCCATAGATGTTTTGACAGGAGATTGGTTAGCGGAACTGACCATGCTGATTCTCAGTCGAATACAAAATAAAAACCCACAATCTGGATATGCACGCACATTTGTTGATCAGATGAGCGATGTAATGAACGACTGTCTCGAAAAAGAAATCAAAGTTATTTCTAATGCAGGAGGACTAAATCCCAAAGCATGCGCTGAAGCGGTACAAGACATCGCTCAAGCACAAGGCTTATCACCATCCATTGCCTATATCGATGGAGATAACCTGATAGGCCGGCTACCCGAATTAATACATTCAGATAATCTCTTACCTTTTATTAAAGGGCAAGATCTACAAAACGAAGAAACATACATCACCGCTAATGCCTATTTAGGATGCTGGGGCATAGTTCAAGCACTCGAAGATGGAGCAGACATCATTATCACGGGAAGAGTTACTGACGCTGCAGTTGTCTGTGGGCCTGCAGCTTGGCATCACAATTGGGAAAAAACTGATTTTGATCAACTAGCCGGGGCCGTCATAGCAGGGCACGTCATAGAATGCGGGACTCAAGCCACAGGAGGAAATTATTCTTTCTTCAACGAAATAAAAGACAGGAATGCTATCGGATCGACAGCCCGTTTCGGATTCCCATGGGCAGACATTGCTGCTGACGGGTCCTGCATCATTGGAAAACATGAAGAAACAGGTGGAATAGTAAATACAGAAACAGTTATCAGCCAACTCCTTTACGAAATAGGAGGTCCAAAATATTTAGGACCTGATGTAACAGCCCGATTTGATACTGTAACTGTTGACAATCTTGAAGAAAATCGCGTACAAATTACCGGCGCCAAAGGAGAACCCCCTCCAAACACACTTAAAGTCGCTATGAACAAAAACGGCGGATTCAAAAATTCATTTAGTGTCGCATTAACTGGAATAGACATTGAAGATAAAGCAGAATTCGCTCAAGCTACTTTCTGGGACGCTTGCCCAACAAATCCTTCTGATTTTGATTCAGTAACAAGCAAAATAATACGAACAGATAAATCAGATCCTGAAACACAAGAAGAAGCAACTGCAATTTGGAAATTAACTGTCAAAGATAACGATGAAAGGAAAGTAGGAAGAGCTTTCTCAGATTCCATGATCCATACTGTTCTTGCTGGCATCCCAGGAATGTACGCAATAGGAGGAGGCCCAACCAAGGCCACACCATTTGGCATATATCAACCAGCGTTAATACCTGCGGATCTTGTAGCACAGAACGTTCACATCCTCGATGGAGAAACATCGATTATTGCTTCTGAAACATATGAAACTGCAACGCTGACTGTAGAACTAGAACCAACACCGGTACTGCCAACCGGTCCTTCAGCCGAAATACCAATAGGTGAAATAATCGGAACCCGATCAGGAGATAAAGGCGGAAACGCAAATTTAGGAATCTACGTAAGAAACGACGATAGCTGGTCATGGTTAGATAACACCATGACCATCGAACAACTCCGAAAACTGCTTCCCGAAACACAAAATTTCAGTATTGAGCGCTACCGCTTTCCAAAAATACGGGCACTTAATTTTGTGATACATGGATTACTAGAAGAAGGTGTAGCTGCTTCAACACGGCAAGACCCACAAGCTAAAGCACTTGGAGAATGGTTACGCGCAAAGGTTATGCCAATCCCTATCTCTATCAGACAAGCTAAAAAGGAAAAATAATGAAAAACTCAGTAACAGAAACGTTCAAAGTAGACGCTCCAATATTCGCTTTCAGTCACTGCCGCGATGTAGTCGCCGCCGTCTCTAAAGCAGGAGGTTATGGAGTCCTAGGAGCAGTAGGACATACCCCTACCGGTTTAGAAACAGACCTCAAATGGATAGAAAACGAAATTGGAGACCAACCGTACGGCGTTGACCTTATTGTTCCAGCAAAATACGCTGGATCAGACGAAGGCGGACTCACTGTCAATAAAATCGTTGACATGCTCCCCAAAGAGCACCTAGATTACGTAAACGAAATTCTCAAAAAATATGATGTCCCAGAATTAGAAGAATCTCTCAATGGCCAATTCAGCATGAAAAATGAAGGAGCCGCGCCAATGTCTGCAGGCACGGCTGGCCCACAATTAGAAATAGCATTAGCACATAAGCCAACCCTCGTAGTTAACGCATTAGGTCCACCCCCACAATTTATGATCGATAAAGTCAAGGAAGCTGGACGTAAAGTAGGGGCACTAGCAGGGAAAGCGCAGCACGCTCAACGCCACGTCAATGCCGGAGTTGATCTCATAATCGCACAAGGTTATGAAGCAGGAGGACACACCGGTGAAATAGGTTCAATGGTTCTCATTCCAGAAATTGTTGACGCTGTTGGCGATGTTCCAGTCCTCGGAGCTGGAGGAATAGGACGAGGGAGACAGATGGCAGCCGCTATGGCATTAGGAGCCCAAGGAGTTTGGTGCGGATCTGTTTGGCTCACAACCGAAGAAGCTGAAACTCACCCAGTAGTTAAAGAAAAAATGTTAGAAGCAACATCGTCAGATACTATCCGATCAAGATCACGAACCGGAAAACATGCCCGACAACTCAAATCCGCATGGACAGATGAATGGGAAAATCCTGAAACCCCAATGCCTTTAGGGATGCCTTTACAACCTGTCCTCATCAACGAAGCTATTTCACGAATCAATAGAGCCGCACATCGTTCAGGGTCCGGTGCAGAAAAGCTAGCAAACTATTTCGTCGGGCAAATTGTTGGGACAATGAATAAAACAAAACCAACGGCACAAGTAGTTTATGAAATGATGGAAGAATTTATTGAGGCTACAGAGTCAATTACGTCACAACTACAAGACTAAATTCGAAACAAAAGATACAATAAGAAACACAAAGGAAAGGAAACTATGAGCTATTCACCAACAACTTACACACCTGTAGCTTCACTTCAAGAATCTGACCGGGTTGCTTTTATGCTCAAAGTCTATCAGCACATAGGACTTTGTATCGGAGCCTTCATGGCTATTGAATACCTATTTTTTGCGAGTGGCATCGCAGAAAGTCTCTACAACATGGTTGCAGGAAATGGCGGCGCATGGTTACTTTTCTTAGGCCTATTCATGCTCGGATCATGGATGGGAACACAAGCCAGTTACGATTTTGACAATGTAGGAAGACAATACGGCGGACTGTTTGGCATCGCTGCAGTAGAAGCCCTCATATTTGCCCCGTTCCTCTACTATGTCTTCAACATACAGCAAGCAACCGGAGACGTATGGGTCGCAGCTGTCATCACCGGCATGGGATTCGCTGGTTTATCCTTTACTGCCTGGACGACGAGGAAAGACCTTTCTTTCCTGCGCCCAATTCTAGTTTGGGGTGGGGTAGCAGCGATGGTACTCATTGTTTCAGCTCTACTCTTTGGCTTAAATATCGGAACATGGTTCTCTCTCGCAATGGTGGCTCTTATGGGAGCATCTATCCTTTATAACACCCAAAAAATACTGCACTCATATCCCGAACAAGCCTATGTAGGCGCAGCAGTAACTCTTTTTGCATCGCTCATGACAATGTTTTGGTACATCCTTCAACTTGTCATGGACCGATAACATCACAAATCTGAGTTATCTCTCCACCCAACTATGATTCGATCTAGCCACCATTTAGGTGCCTGATCAAGAAGATTGCCTAAGTGAGAATAATCATGCCATCTCACAATTAACCCATCACTTATTTCCATAACAGAGGTAAAAGGATGATCTATAACCTCCCCAGTATGAAACTGCCATTGTTCAACATGTTCCGTGACCACTAAATTACCCTCACTCACAATATTTTTCGGAAAATGAACATAACCAGAAAGCGGTTCAATTCCTAAACGTAAACGAAGAATAATTTCATCAGGCCCTGTTGCCCCGACAGCATCAAGTCCTACATCCGTATAGTGAGCCTCCTCAGAAAAAAAAGCTGCCATCTTTTCCCAGTCCCGATCAAAATGTGTATCCCAATACTGCTCAACTATTTCTCTATTACTCATCTCGTTCTCCTCTTCTCCTTAAGCATTACAGCGCGCTCGCACAGTTGGCGCAAATAAGCCATTTCGCATATGGTGCAACCATGACACTTGGATCAGCAGAAATGGTCGACTTCGGAATGGGTGAATACATTACCCAAAAGCCTTCAAAACGTTATCCCATCTACACAAGAGGCAACGCAGGGGAAGTTTGGCCAGAAGTTGCATACCCATTAACTATTACCCTCACGCGTATTGTTGGAGAACAAGCGTCAGCAAGAGCCGCAATCAATGCTGGTGTCATATCACAAAAAGACATCCAAGAAGGCCCCTCTTGCTTTGGTGGTGTTTTCGCTGGATACATGTATTTAAATCTTTCATTTGGAAGAATGATCGCAATACGTACACCAGGAACAACAATAGAGAAAAGTGATGCAACATATTACGGTTCAGAACAGCAAGCACCCAAATACATTCCACATAAAGATGATAAAAACCTACTCGCCAGTTTAAAAATCCTCCGATACGGGTGGAAAATGTTACATACTAAAAAAATTTCATTTCTTGAAACTGATCGCGCGTTAGTTCAAGAATGGCAACACAGACTTCCTAAAATCCTTGAGGCATCTAACGAAGAGCTTGTGACTGCTCTACGAGAGGTCATGCATCCAGCTATGGAACTTTTCACTAATCATCTTGACATAACTGGCCAAGCAGGAGGAGCTGTCCAGTTACTATCAACGATCTGTGAAGAACGACTTCATGACCGATCCCTTGCATTGACTCTATTAGGAAGCCTTGGAGACGTCGACAGTGCAGCACCCTCATATGCATTATGGGACCTAGGGCAGATAGTTTCAAAAAATCAAACTCTAACTGACGAATTTAATAAGGGAATCGATGGGCTTGAACAGCGACTACGCCAATCAAAAGAGCATCAAGAATTCATTAACCAATTTGATTCGTTTCTAAAAGAATTTGGGAGCCGCGGCCCAAATGAATGGGAAACTGCATGCGAAACATGGGGTACAGAACCTGCCTCAGTACTAGTACTCATAGATCGAATGCGATTTGCTGACATCACAAAATCACCATCAAATAGAGCAAAAAAACTCTCAGAAAACCGAAAACAAACTACTCTGCAAGCAAGATCACAACTACGTGGATTAGGTCTATGGATTTTCAACAGGTCTTTAAATGCCTCAATGCTCTTTTCTCAAGCTAGAGAAAGATCTAAAACAACAATAATAGATTTGATTCACGTCGCTCGACTCATATCGCGTGAGCTAGCACAAAGAACCGCATTGAAAACAAACAACGGGGAACTTCTTGACCTTTGGTTCGTACTTGAAAATGAACTAGACGATTACATTAAAAATCCGCTCGACTTCACTAAAAAAATCACCGACAGAAAAAACGTGCGAAACGAATTATCCAAGAGAATTCCCCCATTCATCTTTGAGGGGGACTTTCCAGACCCTTCAACATGGCCACTGCGAGAAGATCAAGATCCCAAAAAATACCCAAAACTACAGGTAGGGGACACATTACAAGGTTTTGGGGGTTGCCCGGGAATAGCAGAAGGAACTGCACGAATAGTAAAAGACCCCTCACAACCAGGAGCGTTGGGCCCCGGAGACATATTAATCGCTCCCTTAACCGATCCTTCTTGGACGCCATTATTCGTCCCAGCAGAAGCTGTTGTTGTTAATGTCGGCGGCCAGATGAGCCACGCGGTCATTGTCTCGCGAGAATTAGGAATGCCATGTGCCGTAGCAGTTACCGATGCCACCCAGGTAATCAAGGACGGATCTAGAATCCGTGTTAATGGAGCCACAGGGGAAGTAACACTTCTAAGTAATCCTCAAGAATAAATTAATCAACTCTAATTTGCTCACGAGTTGTGGGTATAGATTTCATTCGGCATAATTGAATCCTCACCGCGGGGTGGAGCAGTTTGGTAGCTCGTCGGGCTCATAACCCGAAGGTCGCAGGTTCAAATCCTGCCCCCGCCACTTAAAAGAGTTGGTTTCACGACTAGAATCTGCAAACCCAAATATGCAAATTCACTTCCATATACACAAACAGTAGATGAGCATCTTCGAAACTTTTGGTTAAAGACTCTAGTAATCATTTGCTATCGGCATATGAAAGAGTCAAAAGTCGCCTTTGCGTATACTGTTTCAGTATGCCGAATGATCCAAAGGGTTTCTGTAAACCAATCTTAGCCGCAATTAAATTCTGGAACCTCTGATGACGATCGGTATCCTTCTCGCTGCTGGAAACAGTACAAGATTTAACGGTCGTCACTCTAAACAATTAACTAAGCTTGGCGATCAAAAAGTCTTAGAGTATTCGCTAAAAGTTTTTGATAGCCATTCAGAAATCAATGAAATAGTAGTCGTGACACAATCGGATTTAATCCGGATAGTTACGGATTTAGTCAATGACTCATTTCCAAAGGTAACTAAAGTTATTAAAGGAGGAGAAAGCCGGTCCCAATCTAGTTTGAACGCACTCGAGAATATTAATGCCTCAGGAAATACCAAAATATTATTCCACGATGCAGCAAGACCTTTTGTAGATACCGAAATGATTACTAATTGTATTAATGCTCTTGATAGTTACGATGCTGTTACAACAGCGATTCCATCTTCCGATACTCTTCTAGAAATTTCTACTAATGAAGTCCTTTCGATCCCTAAACGTGAAAATTACATGCATGCCCAAACTCCTCAAGGTTTCCGGTTTGAAGTAATCAAAAAAGCTTATGAATTTTTGAAAACTAATAATAATTTCGCTCCAACTGATGATTGTGGAATCGTCCAAAAATTTCTACCAGATACATCTATTGGGGTGGTTAGGGGATCAGAATCTAATATTAAGTTGACCTACCCTAACGATCTTTACTTAGCGGAGATAATCCTAAAACAAAAGTCCAATTAATGGTTACGTTGCTTAAATTCTTGATCTCAACTTATTGCCTAAATCAGATATGAAATAATTATGCGAAAAATAGAGATGAAAATAACAAGACCAAATTCAGGTGATCTCCTAGCAGGTATTTCGGTAGCTTTATTAGCTCTACCTCAGGGTTTAGCTTATGCTGAATTAGCGGGGATGCCTGCTAAATATGGCCTATATGCTGCAGCGCTTCCATCGCTCTTAGCAGCATTATTTGCTTCATCTCCCTATCTCCAAACTGGACCTGTAGCACTAACAGCCTTGTTAACTTTTGGTGCTTTACAGGGGCTTGCAGAGCCACAGTCGATGGAATTTATAGAATTAGCAGCCTTACTAGCATTAATGGTCGGAGTTATAAGACTGGCTCTCGGTCTGTTTAAATTTGGAAAAATAACAAATATTCTGACTGATGCAGTAGTAATTGGTTTTACATCTGGAGCTGCAATAGTAATTATATTTTCACAGCTACCTAAAAGTCTTGGAGTTCGAGATGCTACGGGAGGAGTTATTTCAGCTGGTTGGGATTCGCTCTTTTCTCCTTCGCAATGGGAGATAGGAGCAATACTCTTCTCCATCTTTACAATCGTAATTATTTTTGGCGGCCGTGCTTTGCATCGTCTTTTTCCAGGTGTCCTTATCGCTGTTGTGTCAGGGATTCTCATAAGTCAGTTGGGAGACTATTCAGGTCAAACAGTAGGAGAGCTTCCAAGAGGATTCATTCAGTTAAAATTCCAATACGAATGGGGTGCGATAGTAGACCTAATTTTCCCAGCAATTATTATCGCTATAGTTGGCTTTGCTGAACCTGCTTCTATAGCTAGAACTTTTGCTAGAGAAGAAAATATGAAATGGAATGCCAATAAAGAATTTATTAGTCAAGGTATCGCAAACCTTGCTTCAGCAGCCTCGAATGCCTTTCCCGTTGGTGGTTCATTCGGCAGAAGTGCACTAAATAAAGTTGCTGGGGCAACAACTCCTTGGGCTGGCGCCTTTACAGGAGCGTTTGTATTGGCAGCACTTCCATTTATTTTTCTACTTGAAAACCTTCCCAGTGCAATTCTTGGCGCAACAGTAATTGGTGCAGTGATTAAGTTGGTAAAGATAGCGGGTGTGTGGGAAATATTTCATGAATCAACTTCTCAAGGCCTCGTTGCTATTGGAACATTTATGGCGACAATAGTAACTTCACCAAGAATAGAAAGAGGCATCGTAATTGGTTTGGTATTTGCATTTATTGCTTGGGCACAAAGAAAAATAAATTCAAAAAACTTTCAGTAGATACCGTAAAAAATAATCAAGCAGATCAACCGAGGTTGATCTGCTTGATTGTGGTCGGGACCGGCGTCGATCCGGTGACCTACCGCTTTTCAGGCGGCCGCTCTGCCAACTGAGCTACCCGACCCCCACAAAATTTCTTCTCATAGAGAAGAAATTAGTGGCGGTCCCGACGGGATTTGAACCCGCGACCTCCGCCTTGACAGGGCGGCGTGCACTCCAAACTGCACCACGGGACCTGATTTACAGTATCTAGGATACTGTTCGCTCCTTTTCAGTCACGATTGGTTCTAGGAACCAAGAGGTCACTCTACGCTATTGTGCGGCATTCACCAATTAACAGCTGG
>CENZ01007473.1_pt1 | contig 31060 bp, 25 predicted proteins | sample 361341 | NCBI WGS metagenome assembly CENZ01 (sample SAMEA2619782, study PRJEB7988) | marine metagenome | biome: marine biome (ENVO:00000447); feature: deep chlorophyll maximum layer (ENVO:xxxxxxxx); material: "saline water (ENVO:00002010), including plankton (ENVO:xxxxxxxx)" | depth 50 m
GCACAAGGAGGGAATTATGCATTCGATTGTTAATGCGATAAAACGCGGGACAGTTTCCGGCCTGCTGACGCTGTTATTCTCACCCATGGCCTCTGCGCACTTTATGGTAGCGCAACATGGCACGCTGAACTTCGTCGGCGATGGCGTCTACATGGTTCTGTCCTTACCCATGTCAGCCTTCAACGTAGAAGACATGGATGGCAATGGCGCACTATCCATGGTGGAGTTCAACTCCCAGCGCGCTTCGGTGGTTGCGATGCTGCGTCGCGGGATCAATTTACAGGACACACGCGGTGCGATTTACCTGGACGGGTTGATGCTGGCGCCGGAACTCGATCATGAATCAAGCAAGGAAAACATCTCACAACTAATTGTCATACGAAGATACTCCTTGGCAGAAAGTGTCGGTGAGCTGCAGTTTTCAACAAATTTGTTTGGGGAATCTAGCGACGAGAAACTACTGAAAATCAGAGCGTCAAAGAAATCAAAAAGCCTGAGCCAGGAATTTAAACTGACCCCAGAGAATCCATCCGAAAAACTTGAGGAGACCTTGAGCTAAGCTAAGCGCTTGACCACAAACAGCCTCAGTGCCGCTGGTTTAGTCAGTGCTCTTTTCGCGTAAACAACGGAACACTAATTGTTCTGCAAGCGATACAGCAGCAGCGCTGCCCGCTTACTCTGGCTGGGAAAGGCAGACATACGTGCAACTTCATCCACGGTGTGACCGCCAGTGCCACTAAGCCCGAGACCATCTATCGCCATATCCACCAGGCCTGAAGTAAACGACACATCAGCGGCACCCGCCAACCTTGGGTTTACCGGCGCCACTGTGCCAAAGCCAAGATCTGCGCTGGCCTGGCTGTAGACCTGCAGCAACTCGCGATTACCATCTGTAGGCGCCAGTGGTGGATAGCCATCATCGAACAGGATTTCGGCACTGGTGTGGGGGAAATTCGCCGCCACGATTTCGCGCATCGTAGTGCGCGCCCGTTCCAGCTGTTCCAGTGACATGGCGCGCAGATCACCCGTCACCAGCGCGTTCTCGGCAACCACGTTGTCCTTGCCGAATGCGGTACCGCTGCTGCTCTCCAGATTATGGGTGATATCGGTGCCGCCGATGATGCGGCCAGGATTAAAAGTCAGGTTTTCTTCCTGCTGCAGGTTTTCCAGGAACAGCAGCAGAATTCGAGCGGTCTCGTAGATCGCACCGGGCCCAATGCCTTCGCGAAAAACCTGGGAAGAGTGCGCTGGCGTCCCTTTTACCATCAGAGTCCAGCCAGAGGCACCGCGCCGGGAAATATTGGCTGTGGCTGCATTGCCGTCGCCATCCTCAAACCCGATAGCGATATCAGCATATTCCGCAGCATTGGTAATAGCCTTCTTGCTCAGTGACAGCGGGTCGCCACTGAGCTCCTCATCGCCGGTAATGACCACGGTGATATCCGTGTCCTGCAAGACACCGACTTCATTGAGTGCGCGCAGCGCCTGAATCATGATGAAGTTGCCGCCCTTCATATCGGTCACACCTGGCCCTGCACCGCGGTCTACATCGAGGCGTTCAAATTCCTGAAACGGGCTACTCGGCTCAAACACCGTATCCAGATGACCGATCAACAAGATTTTGGGGCCACTGCCCTCGCCACGCAATTCGGCCACCAGCTGCCCGGCCCGACCGAAGGCGGCGCCATCTTCCCAGCGGGCATCGAAACCAATGGCTTCAAACATCGGCATCATATGGTCTGCCACCGCTCTCACACCGGCAAAATTCATGGTGCCACTGTTTATGTTCACACTCTCGATAAGCTCCGCCTCCGCTGCTGCGTTCGTCGCATCGATGAACGCGACCATGGCGCGCTCGCTGTCATTCAATTGCCCATAGGCTGAGGCCTGACACAGCAACAGAGCAATCGCGACAGATAAGGTGATAGTGGGAAACTTGATTATGGAGGCTAGCGTGGGTAGTGGCATGAAGAAATCTCACAAAAAACGGTGAATAGGCTTTCGCTTTGACACTGTGTATACCATAGCTCTGGGGGTTGAAGGAAATGACCGGCGCGGCACCGATGATCGCGGCAGCTCTTTACACTTATGCATTTAACGCATAGTTTGTATGCAGCCCACTTTTCAGCATCAGCAGCAGAGAGAAAACCCCCATGAGCATGTTCCGTTTATACGCCGTTGTTGCCTGTTTACTGAGCCTGGCACTTGCGCAGCCCTTCGCTGTCCTGGCACAGGAGGAGAACCTGGAAGAGGCAATAGATGCTGTCCTGGAAGCCTGGAACACAAGCGCAAGCCCGGGCGCCGCTGTTGCCTACGTCGATTCCGGCGAGGTGGTTTTTGAAAAAGCCTATGGCCTCGCCAACCTGGAACACGGTATCACCTGGCGCACGGATACGGTGTCTGATCTCGGCTCAGTCTCGAAACAATTTATCGGCTTTGCCTTTGCGCTGTTGGCCGAACAAGGGCGAATCAGCCTCGGAGATGATATCCGTACTCACCTGCCATCGCTTCCTGACCTTGGTGCAACCATCACGATAAAAAATCTCTTTCACCATACCTCTGGGCTTCGGGAAATATATAACACGCTATACATGGTAAACAGGCGCTCCGGTGACATCATATTTCAGGAGGACGCTCAGAAACTGGTCAGCTACCAGACTAAACTGCAGTTTCAGCCAGGCTCGCAGTATCTCTATAACAACACCGAGTACATGCTGCTCGCCGACATCATTGAAGCCGTCACCGGCGAGCAGTATCACGAATGGATGACCCGCAATATCTTCGAACCGCTGGGCATGATGGATACCACCATTATGCATCGCCAGGGCCAGGTAATTAGTCGGGTTGCCACATCCTATGTACGGGAACAGGGTGAATTCACCCAGCGCTATGACAACAGCACGCTGCAGGGAGGCGGCGGTATCTACTCCACGGTAGAAGACATGACGCGCTGGATTGCGAATTTCTCTAGCCATCAAGTCGGCACAGCACAAACTTTTGAGATCCTGACAGAATCGGGCTTTCTCAATAATGGCGAGTCCCTGGACTATGGCCTGGGCATAGGGGTTGAGCAGCGCGATGGGGTGGAAAGCTGGAGTCACAGCGGTTCCAGCGCAGGCTATCGTTCCATGCTGGTTTATCTGCCAGAACAGGAAAGAGGCTATATATTCATGACCAATACCCCTTCCCTCGGTGCCCCGGCCCAGACACTCACCCAGGCTTTCCTGGGCGATGTCTTGGACACAACGGCTGAAGAGGATGAAGGGGAAGAAGAGGAAGAGATTGCGGAGGCAGCCTTGCCATTGGAAGATCCAACACTATATACCGGCCGTTATCTTAGCGACGAACTGGAAGCGTTTTACCGGGTACAGCTGGATGAAGGCATCCTGATTCTGAGGCACCGCTGGTTGGGAGAATTCCCTATGGAGTATCGCGGCGAAGATGAGTTTAGTTTCAGCAACCGTGACGGCTCACTCTCGTTCGTCCGAGATGATAGTAATGAGATAAGCGGTTTTGTGTTCGATAATGGCCGCACTATCGGTGTTGAATTTCACCGCTTTGAGTAATTTAAGCAACTTGAAAAAGCCGCCGTAGACAAAAAGGTTCTTTCCACATCATGATCATGGACACCCTCTCGGAGTTATTCCGACTGAACCAGGAAATACTCTGGTTCACCACTATCGCCGTCGACCTCAGCTTCGCCATTTTGCTGTTTAGATTTTTCGGTCGCCAGGGGCTTTATGCCAGCATCGTAATAAGTCTGCTGCTGGCCAATCTGCAGGGGCCAAAACTCACGGAGATCTTTGGTCTGCAAACCAGCATGGGGGTCATCCTCTACTCTAGTATTTACTTTGCCACCGATTTACTGAGTGAACGCTATGGCAAAGCCGAAGCGACGCGTGCGGTCATGATTGGCTTTACCGTAACTGTCATCATCATCGTGATGATCAGCATGAGCCTGTTTTACCTGCCGGCCACCGCACCGGAAACTGCGAGCCTTGCCGAAAGCATGCACGCCGCCACCGCCACGTTGTTCAATTTCACGCCACGCTTCGTGCTGGGCTCACTGCTGGCCTATCTTATTAGCCAGCGTTTTGATGTCTGGATATTTCATGTCATCAAACACAAGACCCAGGGTCGGCATCTGTGGCTGCGCAATAATGTCTCCACCATGTGCTCGCAGGCGATTGATACCGTGATCTATGGCATCGTGGTGTGGTGGGGTGTGGTGGATTTTGCCACCGCCATGCAGCTGGCGCTGGCGAAGTACTTCTTCAAGCTCATCATCGCCATGGTAGACACACCCTTTATTTATCTCGCGCGAGAATGGGAAGTAAGCGAGCAGGACTGGGTCGGCGAGCCCGGTAAAATTGGAACGCCTGGTTCTACCGCTTAGACGAAAAGGGTTGAGCAATGGTTGCATCCCAGCAACCGAGCTAAGACAATAATCAGCAGTTGGCCTTATTTCCGCCGACACGAATTCCCCCACCTAATGAAAGGCTCGCCCGCGAGCCGAGGTAGTACTCATGCATTTAATGCACTCTTTGAGGGCGAAAAAAATAGCCCGATACCTGGCGACGGTTGTTTTACTGGCCGCGTCTGCTTTTTCCCATGCCCAGACCCTGCCGACTATCGAAGACACGGTAGCTAATGCGGAACTCATGGAGGGCTACTTCAATCTTTATTGGGATGCTTCTTCCGGCAAGATGTATTGGGAGATTGATGAACTTGAGGTTGAGTTCCTGTATCAGGTTTCCATGGCCTCCGGCCTTGGTTCCAATCCGGTAGGGATCGACCGCGGTCAGCTGCGCGGCACCTACGTACTGTCTCCCAAACGTATCGGGCCCCGTATCCTGTTGATGCAGCCCAACTATCGCTATCGGGCATCCAGCGACAATGAGCTGGAACGACAGGCGGTGGAAGATTCTTTCGCCCCATCAGTGCTATGGGGATTCGACATTGTTGCTGAAAGCGACGATCGCGCCCTGGTTGATGCCACCGATTTTTTCCTGCGGGATGCTCGTAACGTCACGGGCACCATAGCTGGCCGTGATCAGGGCAACTTTAGTCTGGACAAGAGTCGCAGCGCCTTCTACCTGGATAACACCAAGGCATACCCGGAAAATGTCGAAGTTGAGTCTATGCTCACTTTCACCAGCAGCAATCCGGGCCGATTGGTCAACAGCGTCGCCGCCACCGGTGGCTCCGTTACCTTGCGCCAACACCACTCACTGGTGAAGCTGCCCGATGATGATTTCGTCGTACGCTATGCAGACCCAAGAATTGGCACTAACGGACCGACCATTCAGGATTACAGCACAGCAATTGATGAAGACCTGCAGGTGCGCCTGGTGGCCAGACACAGACTGCAGAAAAAAGATCCCAACGCGGCCATGTCTGAGCCTGTTGAACCTATTATTTACTACGTGGATTCCGGCACTCCGGAACCGGTCAAAAGCGCCCTGATTGAAGGCGCAAGCTGGTGGAACGACGCCTATGAGGCCGCAGGTTTCATTAACGCGTTTCAGGTCATGGAGCTACCTGCCGGCGCCGATGCCCAGGATGTGCGTTACAACATGATTCACTGGACCCATCGCCGCACCCGCGGCTATTCCTATGGCGGCTCGGTGATGGATCCCCGTACCGGTGAGATCATCAAAGGTAACGTGAACCTTGGCAGCCTGCGCCTGCGTCAGGACTATCTCCACGGCCAGGGGCTGGTGCCAGGCTTTGAATACCTGTCATCTGTCAGCGACGGCAACTCGGCTTCAGTCGACATGGCGCTTGATCGCGTGCGCCAGCTCTCGGCCCATGAAGTCGGCCATACCCTGGGATTTCCCCATAATTATCTGGCCAGCTCCTATGGTCGCGAGAGCGTGATGGACTATCCCGCGCCGCTGATCGAAATCACCGATGATGGCGAAATCGATCTGTCCAATGCCTATCTGCAGCGCATTGGCGAGTACGACAAGCTGTCGGTGCGCTATGCCTACGAACAGTTTCCTCCAGGCGCCAACGAAGAAGAAGAGCTCGAGAGTATCGTGCAGGAAAGCATCGACCACGGGCTGCTATTCATGGCCCATAACAACAATAACTTTGTTGGAGCGGGACATCAGTTTGCCAGCGTCTGGGACAACGGTGACAACCTCGTGGATCAACTTAAACATGAATTCGAGGTGCGCCGCATCGGTATGGAAAACTTCAGCCCCGACCTGATACGAGAGGGTGAGCCTTACTCTAATCTGGAATATGTCCTGCTACCTCTTTATATGCATCACCGCTTCCAGCTCAACTCGGCCGCCCAGAGCATTGGTGGCGCAAACTATCGCAATGCGGTGCGCGGCGATGGCCAGACGCCGTTTACCATTATTGACGGTGATGAACAGAGAGATGCGCTGAATGCAGTGTTGTCCACCTTGAGCGTAGATTTTCTCAAACTACCCGAGAATGTATTAGACCTGCTGCCCCCTGCAGCCTACCGTCACACCCAGGGTGAGTCTTTTCCAGGCCGCGCTGGCTTATTGTTCGACGCACTGGGCGCAGCGGAAGCCTCCGCCAATCTGTCCGTGCAGCAGCTGATGCATCCGGCGCGTATGGCACGCCTGGTGACCTATGGCAGCATGGGTGATTACCCTGATCTGAAAGAAGTCGTGGATAGCTTGATTGAGCAGACCTGGGGCGCGGAGACACCGGAAGACGAATACGGTCAGCGCGTGCTCAGCGTGGTTCAACGCGTGGCCGTGGATGAGATGATTACCCAGGCCAGCAATACCGAGAGCTCAGGCGAAGTCCGCTCCGTGCTGGCCAGCCGTCTTAACGAACTCGCCAACCAGCTGGAAGAAGAGAGAAACCCAAGCGCTCACCAGGAAGGTGTGGCGGCGGATATACGACGCTGGCAACAGCGGGCAGAGAACGCGCTGCCGGAACCCGCGCTGCAAATGCCGGCGGGTGATCCGATCTAAACCAGTGCTTTATTTCGGTTGAGCTGGCTTGTAATCATGCAAGCCAGCCAGCTTATTAGAGTGCGAGGTAAGCACTGATGCTGGCATCGGACTAGAAGTCGCCAAAAACCTCAAAGCGAAGTTTCTCAGCATAGCGCGCCTCCACGATATCTCGCTTGCGCAGTGAGCCGGCAAACAGTTGATCGATATCCTCAGACACAACTTCGATGGCCTCAATCCGCTCCTCGGTGCCCTGCATCAGCTGCAGGGTTGAACCCCAGAGCGCGAGCATACGGTTGTCTATCAAACGCGCCTCGTTTTCCTTGGCCCATTCCGCGCCGATAGTGATGCCGAGTTGCTCCAGGCGCTCATCCAATTGCGCCCTGGACTCGGGCTCGGTGCTTTCAAGCAGCACCTCCTCCACATCCAGCCATCCCGTTGGGTATATCAAGGTCCCCTGATAGAACCCGAGAATCCACTCCAGGTAGGCTTGCTCAGTTTGCAATGTCTGGTTCGCGGTATCCGCGCGATAAGCTCGCAAGAAAAGTGACTGCCGTGGCACCTCTTCCGGCCAGTTGTGAATACTGGGGGTGATGCAGGATGCTAACAATAGCGCGATTGCAAATTGGCTGACTGTCTTCAAATTCATGCTGCTTAGTATCACCTAGATCCTAGCGCCGAAACAAATCTGCGACCCGATCAGTCTCGGCACTAGCTTCCCTGGCCCGCGCCGCTCGCAGCATATTAGCCATACCGTAGTTGCCCTCATGGCAGGCATATTCGTAGAGCTGCGCCTCAACTTTGGTTAACGGCAACATCACTTTGATGCTGTCAGTAAAAGTTGCCGGATCCTCAATAAGAAACTCATAATCGATGGCTGCAGCACCTGCTCGAGTAAATCGTTCCACCAGTGTCTTGTGTTTGGATGAACCATAGCCCTCGAAGCTCTGGGTCAGCCCATTAAAATTTTGGGTTATCACCACCAGAGTTTCACCTTCCCAATACCCTCGGGAATCACCGGACCACAAACCGATGGCCGGATCCAGCTCTTCAGCAGCGCCAAGCTGCACCAGCCGCGCGTCATGCACCATCTCGTTCAGGATCACCACGTGGTCACGATTCTGGATAATCTGTACATTATTATTGTAGATGCTGGGCATGAGTTGCGGCCCGGCGTTGAATCCTACAATACAGCGCTCCGAAACGCCGCGATCCTCTGGACCCGCGCGTCCTATTCCCCCGATGGTGAAACGCACCGGCCGTGTACCCGCGGTATCTCGCTCCCCGCCAGGCTCATGCACAATGCCTGAAACGAGGGTAGGCAATTGTCCATTTTCAGGATGCACCACAAGAGAGGTTTGCACATTGCCAGACCCTCCTCTGTTTTCTACCCAGATATTATCGTTATAGAAAGCTTCAGCGCCGTTAGCTGAACGAATGGGCTGGCGACTGCCCAGGCGCTGGATGGGCTCCCCACGCTCGGCGTCAATTTCCTGCTGGTTAAGAAACTGGCGCTCTCCATACTCCGGCGGACGCAGCATGGACACGTCGGATGAGAAATTCCAGACACCCTGCAGGTCAGGTTGACCCCATTCGGTTAAAGGCGGCGAATAGTCTTCTGCTGCCCCGACCAAGGCAGTCATCAGGGCCAATAGAATTGATACGGACAGTCTGGAGAAAATCGACGTCATGCGAGGAATGTTAGCACGCCTCCGAATAAGTAGGCATTTGACTAATAGCGACAGACTAACAGGGGACAGATTTATTTTTTGCGAATAAAAATCTGTGCCCTTACCTTAAATATTGTCAATTTGCGCAAAGAAGTACCAGGGAGGAAGTTTATCTTCTTCTGATCCCACGTGTTCAAATCTGGAAAGTGTCAAACCCGAATCACCCGCTAGTTTTTCTATTCCTTCAGACAGGGTTTTAGCTGTTGCAACACCAAATTGAATTTCTTCGCTGTAGTATTTGATACTCTTGTGCATGGCCTTGCTTATTCTTGCATAGGGTGGATTTCCATACACCAAATCAGCAGAGAAAAAATCGACGCCCACTGTGCTTCCCTTCGGCAGAGAGGAAACCAGATTTAAAGTGTCGCGTATCGCCCCCTCCACCAAATACATAGTGACGCCTTCCCACAAAACGTAGGTCGTAAGATTGGGATCAAACCCTGAAGCAAGCAGGGCTTCCATCCAGGTTTCCTGGTTGAAATCCGTCTCTACGAAAGTCACATGATCATGAGGAACGCCCGCCGACTTTAGTGCGCCAATCTTCGAATTTAAGGTCGGCGGCATATCAACCTCAAAGCACTGGATGTCTACTACTTCGGGCAAGTCGTAGCAGCGAGTGTCATAGCCTGCTCCCAACACAACAAACTGAACTGCGGGATTGTCAGTTCTGGTCAGGGATTCCTTGATGGAACGATCAAAGAAATCAGTGCGATGAGACATCATGCTCATTAGCGTAGAAGGTCGTTGTCCAGGATAGGCGAAGAAGGAACCTTTATAGCCACTAAGCTTGCTGGCAAAACCAAGGATTTCTATCAATAGAAACTTCGACAGTTTGTCGAAGGAAGGGAGGTGTCCCGCGATCTTGTAAGCAGCATAATCCTGCCGAGCGCCTGCAATATGCATCATTAACCGGCTTGCATAGGGCTCATTAGCGGTTCCGGAAATGTTATGACGCACACAAATGCGTCGGATTCTCAACGTATAGTAAATCAAACCAAAAATCAGCAGTGGCGACATCAAGATACAAAGTAGAATAAAAATCAGAAAGCGCATCGCATAAACCATTAGATTGGTTTTAAGGGAATAATTGGGGGCAGATTTATTTACTGCGAATCATGCGCCTTACAACAAATCTGACCCCGATTGTTTAATCAATTCTCATTAATCAGACAAGGAAGGATGGGCATAACCGGTGGGCAGGGTCTGATCCGGATCGACACGCATACTGAGATAGGTCACCTGATCCTGGATATGACGAAAGCCATGGGGCACGCCGGCCGGAATAACCACCACGTCTCCTGGTTTGACTGTCTGCACCTGGCCGTTCACTACGGTACGACTGCCACTGGGACCAATCAGCACCAGCACGGAGCTGTTATCAGCCGGAAATTCCCGCGCATTGGATTCGTCACCGCCAGTCACCAGGATACCGGACCCCGACAGTATGTAATAAATCTCAGTGACACGGTGATGCACGATGGCATTCACTTCTTCCCCTTCCGTGCGGTTGCCAACCCGTTTGAGTATGCCTACGCCCACATTGATGTCATCGCCAATATCCACCACACGAATCTGCTGGTCGATGGTTTCGCCTAGATGTTCGAATACGGTCATGATCTCGGATTCAGGAATATGGGTGGCGTTGTCGGGCTGGGCAACTGCGCCGCCAGACATGGTTGCGCACAGAGCAGCGAATAGCGTGATCGTTGTTTTGCTTGTTTTCATTAGTTTATACCTCCAGTTGAACACCAATACTAAGCGGCTTTGCGTCGAAATACTAACTCAGGAAAGAATTTGCCAGCTGCGTTCGATAAACCAATAGCTGGCAATGCTGCCAGTGACATACAGCGGCAGCTGATACGACACTTGATGAAACCAGACCCGGTGTCGCATTAGCGTCAAACACAGGAGCACCAGCGCGATGATGGCAAGCTGACCTAACTCAATACCTACGTTGAATAGAAATAGCGCCATTAGCTGACTGTTTTCAGGCAAACCAATCTCGGCCAACGCACCGGCAAAACCCAATCCATGCAAGAGCCCAAAGGCGAAGGCAATCAAAGCGGGAAATTGCTTGATCAAAGACGGTCGATCGTTAAGGTTCTCATAGGCTAACAATACTATGCTGGCGGCGATGATTGCCTCAACCGGTGCTGAAGCAAGCGTCACGAGATCGAAAGCAGAGAGCGCGAGGGTCAAGGAATGTGCCACAGTAAAGCTTGTGACTACTTTCAGAATATCCAGCGGCTTATTCACAAAATACAGCAGCATGATGACAAACAGCACATGATCGAAGCCAAACACAAGGTGTTCCACGCCAATAGAAAGGTACACTGGTACGCCTGGCGTAGACTCCGAGAGCTGAATGGCTGGTTCATCACCGTTAATCAAAAACTCCATGACTTCGCCATCAAGCATTTGGATACTCACCAGGGTGTCGATAAGGGTGCGCTCCAATCCCTCAATAGCAATAGACTCCAGGGCTGAAGCTTCGCAGCGCAGTTCGAATACTTCAATTACAGCGCCATCAGTCAATCCCGCCGAGACGGGTTTCGATGCGCAGTTTGTTTGCAGCTGCAGCCCCAGGTAACGCCCCTCCAGCTGCGGTTGGCGCAGTGAAGCTTCATATAGCTCAATACCAGCATCTGATTGCAGCTGGGTTAACTGGAGAAAGGCAGGTCTGACCTCATGGGCCGAACTCACCCAGGGAACAAATAGCAGACTGAGTAGTACGAAAGGTCTCACTGCGTCTCGACAATGATGCTGTAGTTTTCAAGTAGCCTATCTATATAGATATCCCTGGCATTGATCTGCTGCGCGCGCTGGTAGTCCAGCAACACCTGCTGCTGAACAGCTTCCAATGGCGTTACCTGCTCGGGATGCACAGCATTGATAAACAGCAGATGAAAACCGAATCCACTCTGCAGCGGACCTTGCCAGCGGCCGACCTCCAAACTGGCAAGCTGATCCGAAAAGCCGGCACCGAAGGTGGCATTCAGGTCCAGCGCACTGCGGTAGGCATAACTCGGATTCAGCATGGAGGACTCACCAAATTCCTGCGCCGCTGAGCCAGAGTTGATCTGGGTGAGCGCGTGCTCGGCATCCGCAAGCTGCTGAAAATACAGTTGCTGCAGGGAGTAGCGTTCGGGAAGAGTGTAATCAGCAAGATGCTGCTGGTAGAACTGTTCGAGCTGGCCAAGCTCTGGAGCCGGTGCAACCTCAGACTCTGCAATAAAGCCGAGTTTTTGCACCAGGCGGCGACGCACGATCGAATCTTCCTGATCCAAACCGAGTCGCAGAGCTTCCTGATACAGCACCTCCTCCTTCACCCAGTTATCTACCAGGGCGTTTAGCTCGGATTCGGTGGCGATGAGACCGGTCTGGGTCGTCCACAGCGTCGCCAGTCGGTCTCTTAATGCGGGAGTGACAATAATCTCGCTGCGATCATTGCTGAGTCGACTGTCAGCAACAAACAGCGCCAGACCGACAATGACAAACCACAGCAGTGGTTGCTTGAATACTACAGCAGCCTTCATAAACGCGGTTTACTGCTGAACTGGCGTTACCCAGATCGGCGAGGACCAGACTCGCTCCTGGATGGTGGGCTGAAGATCCGGATTTGGCTCAACGCCAGCTCTGATAGCATCCCAGGTAGACCAGCGACAAGTTGGATTCTCCAGGCCACGGACATAATAGGAGGCGTGTTGCTCAGGATCGAAGTCCGGGTCCTGCCAGCTGGCTCGCAACTCCGCGGCCCCCACACCAGTCGATATGCTACAGTCCGAGATATCGACACGTGCGCCGTTGTCCGAACAACGATGCGTCGCGGGATCTAATTCACCGGCGGAACAGGCAATATCATAGACTTCTTCGCGTGTTTCGCCGCCCTCAACCCAGCCCTTGATTATCTGCACCCTTTCCAGGGGAGCACTGTTAGGGTCCTTGGCGACCCAGGCGATAAAGCTTGGCGCCTCACCTTCTTGCCCCAGCAAGTCACCTCCCATAGGCACACCGCCTGCGTAGGCCTCGGACAATAAATCCGCATCATCTACATCCGGCATGTTATAGCCGCCAAAGAAGCGCACCTTCATTCTAGTACCAGAGGTGCCAAATGTCTCTTTTCTTCGAAAGGCATCATAGATGCTCTCTCGGGTATTCTCTTCTGCCCAGACGCCAGCCAGACCAGCAGCGCTCCAGGTATCGAAATAGGTGTCGGCGTATAATTCCCCATCAGCTCTAGGCTCGGGCAGAGGAACGGAACCACGCAGGACGCCATCGGCATCACGAAGACCTACCTTGCTCCAATAGTCATGCTCTTCACCTGCATAGGTGGCGTTATGAGTATCACTGGAACCAATCACGCCAAACTTATAGGGGTTGAATCCCTCTTCTGCCTGCATCTTCAGCCCATTGAGAAAGGCCTGACGCACATAGCTGCCATTGGGTTCGCTGTACAGGGTAGTGGCGATTCGCAGCGGCATGATCTCGAAATCGGCCCATTCATCATTAGGCGACAGCGCCGGATGGGTGTCAGAGGTACCCTTGACCTGTGAAATTTCCACCAGGGGTTCGTTGCGCATGCGCTGATTAGCATAGGCATCATCCAGCGGCCTGCCATTGTTGTCGGTCAGCATGAACATGGCGCCATTGGAGCCATTTGAATTATGGGGTATTGCCAAACTCTCGATACCCTGATTCCGGTTGCTGTCCATCCAGTCCCAAAGATCCTCGGGATTGCTTGAATCCAGGCGAGAGAATGGCAAATCTGGTCCGGTGTCACCACGAAAAATCACGTTGCGATGCAGGTTGCCACTTTCGCTGCTGGTAGCAGTGTACTCATAGCCGATGAATGAGGTGAAGTTACCCGGGTCGTTGTGCCGATTAGCCGCCGCCACGATGTCATCCCAGGCGGTCTTGCGGATTTCGGGATCATTTATTTCCAGACCATCCGGGCCACGCATGAAACCCAAAATTTCCTGGAATTTGGCACCACGATCCGATGCGCCACCCAGCGTATCCATACCTTCTGCCACAGGATGCTGCGAAATCTCCGTGCTGGGATCGGCCATTTCTCTTAATACACCGATATAGAACGCATGGTCGGTTACGCCATAAAAATCCAGCGGCACCTGCAGCGTCATATCGAAACCAGCGGGGTGAGTAATTGTGCCACCCTTGGCAAATTCATAGGCGTCATCTGGCGATGACGTGGTGCCGAAGATAAAGGCATCGAATGAATACATGGTGTGAACATGTAGATCACCGAAATAGGCATTGCGGTCTGAGTTGAATCCTGGGGTTCGCTCAGTCGAGGCAGGCTGGGTAGCTTCGGAGGCTATGGGGGCTGGCGCGGCGGCCTCCGGCTCAGCGGACGTCTGGCCGGTGGTTGGCGTATTGTCTGAACAGGCCGCCAGCAACAGCGTGGCAACGGGGGCAAACTGGGCGATAGACCGGAGCATGTACTTCACCTCATTGTTTTTCTTAGGATTTTTTGGACGGTTTTTGACTTACTGTCCTTCTTCTGCACTTAGCTTAATCCTATCTTCGCACCTTGTCCAAGCGCATCTTCTGAGTACCTTACAGCAAATTATTCACCAGCCCCGCTTTCACTTCCAGGTTGAGCTGGCCATCTAGACCAGCACTACGGTGAATCGCGCTGGCTTGATAGGCCTGGTCTTGAATCATGGCGAGCATAGCCTTGCGGCTTGGGTACATGACCAGGGCAGCGGTATCCCAGAGTTCTTCCACCTCGCCCAGCATCAGACGGCTGATCGAGCCGTTGAAAAGAATCTTGCCGCCTACCTTCTCGACATGACCCGCAGTCTCCTGAGAATAGATGCCGTAAGCCTCGGCGCCTGTGGCATCGGTAACGCGCCCATCTGCGTAGAGCGCTTTTTCTCTGAATTTGAGCAGGTTTAGCATGTAGATGGGAGTATCAGTATCCCCTTCCTGGAAACCCCGCATCTGTTCGGCATTTGGTGTTAGCGCATTCTGGACATGCATCGGCTTGTTCCTCCAATAAAGAGTTGTCAGAAGCCCAGATTAGCACGGCCAGCTGATGTGGCTACACAAAAGTCTCAGGTGAAGAGCGACTTGCCGCGAGTTGGCGTCGACTCTGAACAGGCCAAGACTAAGATTACGACGGCGGGCATGAGTTGCACAACCCGCTGTTGCCAACCACCTGTTATCAACCCTTTGTTTTCAACCCTGGAGCCCACCGTGGCGATAGTCTGATCGGATTCATGGGCTGATGGCAGCGGCTGTTGGATATACCCCAGTATTTGCGCTAGTTAGTGGCTTTCTGATGCGGATTTTTCGTGCCTCCGCTAAGGCTTATCGGGCTAGTCAGCGAATTTAAACCACTGTATTTTTAACTGAACCCCAATTATTCTGAGCAACATGAAAACAATAAGAGCCAAATTATTAATCATTCTCTCATTCCTACTCGCGTTTTCGGGGGCAGCCGCCGCTCAACCGACAGACATCTCGATTACGAGGCTGGGCGATGGCCCTATCATCACGCCGGATATGGATGCCCGCATGGGCGGCAATATTCAGGGGCCATCTTTGATACGGGTGCCGGATTGGGTGGAAGACCCGTTGGGCCAGTACTACCTTTACTTCGCCGATCACCGCGGGACTTATATTCGCATGGCCTATGCCGATGACTTGGCTGGTCCATGGACCGTCCACACGCCTGGCACGCTAAGACTGGAAGACTCTTTTTTTCCTACCACTTGCCCACCCTGCTCGCTTGCCCCAGGACGCAGTGCCGCTCTCTATGCCCATATTGCATCTCCCGATGTGCATGTTCGCGAAGACCTGCAGCAAATCGTGATGTATATCCACGGCAGGGGTGAAGGCAGGCAGTTTACCCGACTCGCTGTCTCGACAGATGGCATCGGCTTTGAAGGCAGGGAAGAAGACCTGGGGCGGGCCTATTTCAGGGTCATCAAACATGATGATTATTACTATGCTATGAGCATGCCCGGGTTTCTTTACCGCTCTCGCGATGGCCTGAGTAATTTTGAGAGCGGCCCCCGATTCTTCACCGATGATATGCGCCACTCGGCGCTGCTCATCAGGGACAAGCAGCTGCATGTTTTCTTCACAAATCGCGCGGATGCACCGGAGCGAATATTTCTTTCCAAAATCGAGTTAACAAACGACTGGCATAACTGGACAGCTTCAACTCCGGTCGAAGTCTTGCGGCCCGAGTACGACTGGGAGGGCGCCAATCTGCCAATAGAACCTTCCCGGGGTGGCCACATCGACGAACGGGTAAACCAGATGCGCGACCCGGCGATCTTTCAGGAAGATGGCAGAACCTACCTGCTCTACTCGGTGGCTGGTGAGAGTGGTATTGCCATAACCGAAATTGAGTTTGATTAGCGCCCGGCTCGAATATCTTGCCGCAGATCCTTTTTCCCGACATCAACTATTGAGTTCAGCACTAACGACAATTATAGGTAGGAAGAAAACATGATATTCAGGACCCTGACACTCTTGCTGACGGCAGCTGTTCTTAACAGCCTGTCAGGTCATTCAGTCCAGGCGCAGATCACATTAACACCCACTCAGCACTGTCACGACTTTTCAGCCGATGCCATCGTCTCCTTCGCCGACCCGGATCTGGAAGCAGTGGTTCGCGACGCGCTGGAAATAGGACCCCAGGAATCACTAAGCTGCGGCAAAGCAGCAAGCCTCGAAACACTCATCGTCGGCACCAGTATTGAGCGCGTCGTGTATGGCGGCACGCTGCGACCGTCACCGGAAAAACCGTTTGAGAGTCTCGCTGGCCTCCAGAATCTCAGCAACCTGACCAGGCTGAATCTGATCAACCGCCTGGTTACCGACATCACACCAGTGGGCGAACTCAGCAAGCTCAAGAACCTGAACCTGCACACCAACTGGTTTAGTGATATCAGCGCACTGAGCAGGCTAACTGATCTGGAACAATTGATCATCAGCGAAAACCCAATCTCGGACATCAGTCCTTTGGCTGGACTCACAAAACTCAGGCAACTGCATGTCCATGGACTCTATCCGTATCAACTCCAGCACTATCTCGATTACAACGATGGCCGCGATCCTGACGTGGTGTTCAATGGCATTACTGACATCTCGCCCCTGGCAAACCTGACCGAGATGCGTTTGCTACGCATTCACCTCAATGCGATCTCTGACATTAGCCCCCTGGCCAATCTCACCAGACTCAACCACCTGCGCATCTACGACAATCAAATAGAAGACATTACTGCACTGTCTGACCTCGATGAACTAACCCTGCTGTGGGCACACAATAACCAAATCCAGGATATCGGCGCGCTGGCCGGCAAGCCTGGCATGCAGCAACTCAGCCTTAACGACAACGAGATATCTGATCTCAGCGCACTCAGGCAAATGGAACATCTGGAGTATTTGTTTCTCAGCAACAACCAGATTTACGATGTTTCGCCATTGCGCAGGCTACATGCCCTGCAGGTACTGCGACTGGAAAACAACAGCATCACCGACGTCAGCGCTCTGGCCGGGCTCGGCAGTCTGCGTGAATTGAGCCTGGCACAGAACTGGTCACTGTATGATGTGCGTCCGCTGTTTTTAAACGCGGGTATGGGTGAGGGTGTGGAGCTGGATCTTAGATTCACCCATGTGCGCTGTTCTGACATGGATGCCTTCGAGCGACTGGGCGTAGATTTGCTCAGGGTCACTGCAATCAATGGTTCCGCCTGTGAAGGTAGACGACTCGAAGACCCCTGACCCAGAATCAGAATCAAAAGACTGGTCGATACTCATAATCGATTGGCACTAAGCATAGTCGAGCAGAGAATAAACTGTAGATAGGGATAACAAATGAATCACAACCACAACCGGCGCCATTTCCTCAAAGCCGCAGGACTAGCTATGACTCTGCCTGTGAGCAAGGCTTTCGGTCAGTCCAATCGCGCTTCAAATAGCACTAATTCTGCACCGCGGCTGACTAAGGTCACCCCTTACGTGATCAGGACACCTCCACCACAGTGGGGCGGAGGCACGTGGTTTTTCGTTAAGCTGGAGACCGACACCGGCCTGGTCGGATGGGGTGAGACTGCAGTGCTCAATGCATTTGGCGGCTTAACCGGTAGCTACAAGTTGATGATTCAGGAAGCCTTCGCGCGCTACCTTGAAGGCCGGGATCCTCTGCAACCAGAAACGCTCTATCACCGCATGGTCAGGGGCCTGACCCATCAGCATGCTGACTATGTTCGCTTCGGCATCATCAGCGCGTTCGATACGGCACTATGGGATATCGTCGGCAAACATTACGATGTGCCGGTCTATAGCCTTCTTGGGGGCGCTTACCGGGATCGCATTCGTACTTACACCTATATTTATGACACGGTGAACATGGCTGCTGGCGCAGAGACCATTCGCAACTGGACCCAGAGACCAGAGGCTCTGGCAGAACAATCCGCGCGCCTGGTGGATGAAGGCTTTACCGGTCTCAAGTTTGACCCCATTCCACAATCGCGAGACGGCGGCGCAACCGGCGCGCCCTGGGAGCTATCCCAGGCGGAATATGATCATACTGCCCGTGCCTGCGAAGCGATCAGAGATGCCGTCGGTACTCGAGCAGATATTCTCATCGGCACCCACGGACAGATCACCCCGTCGGCAGCAGTGCGCCTGGCCAAGCGCATGGAGCCCTATGATCCCCTGTGGTTTGAGGAACCGTGCCCACCGCGAAATTTTAAGGAAATGGGAGAGATTGCCAGGGAGACATCCATTCCCATAGCAACAGGTGAACGTCTGGTATCCCCCCATGAGTTTCAAAACCTGTTCGCCGAAGGGGCCTGCGCCTTCGCCCAACCTGATCTGGGCAGCGCTGGAGGCATTACCGCCTGCAAGAAAATCGCAACGCTAGCCGAGGTTAACTACGTGTTGATGGCACCCCACATCTGGGGTGGCCCATTGATTACCGCAGCGGCGATTCAGATCTGCGCCAATGTGCCAAATTTTCTGATACAGGAAAGCATCTACAAGTCAGGTGGTTTCTTCAATGAAATTATAGAGGAGCCGTTCGTTTGGGAAGATGGAGATTTCCTCCTCACAGACAGACCAGGCATTGGCTGCAATCTCGACGAAGAAGGATTGGCCCGTTATGCCGTTTAGCTTAGCAACTAGCTGCAGCACTTGTTGTCTTGCAGGAGCACACGGGGATGCTTAAGTGGATCGCTGATCTCAAGCCGGCATTTATTAGCACAACAGTTTTAAGAACGGCTTGCTTCCTTTCCTTCGCCTTTGCGTGTCCTGCTGTCCATGGACAGTTCATGAATGAGGACGCACCTTTAGTACCAGCTCCACCCCTGGTCACTAACGGCGCTGCATTCTCGAATTGGGAACACCAGGTCGGAGAATTTATCATTGCATGGCAAGGCAACAGCCTTGCGAATGCGCAGCTGGCAATTAGCACCCTCGACCAGACTGACAATGCTAAATGGCTGAGTATGCCAGGAACTGCTTTTGTTCTCGCGGCAACTGCAAGCGCCGATGCACCAAGTGGCACAGGCTATTCCCATCTCATCGAACAGGTAAGCGAACACTGCAGCGGTCACAGCGTTGAAAGCAGCAGCTTGATCAACGGCACCCTTGTCATTAGTGGCATCCTGTCTTGCGGTAATGTCGGCAGTGTTCCCTATGACCTGTCTCTTTCCGAAGTTGGCGCAGGTCAACTGCAGTTTGATCTCAGGGTAGATAGCGACAGTATTGGCAGAACTGGATTGCTGTTTGGGTCAAATCCGGAAGAGCGGGTGTTCGGCTTTGGTGAGCAATTCAGCGCGTTCGATTTCAAAGGCAAACGCATTCCAATCATGGTCGATGAACAAGGATTATCCCGCGGAGCACAGCCTCTCACTGACTGGTTTGACAGCCGCAGTATTAGCGCAGCGGGCGAATGGTACTCCACCTATGCACCGATCCCGCACTTCATCACAACAGACCTAAGGTCGATGATGCTGGAGAATGCCGACTACTCTGTAATCGACCTGCGCGAAGACGAGCAGATCACGATGCTGACCTACTCAAACCAGCTGCTCGCCAGGCTGATTGTCGGTGCCACACCGCTCGATCTGATTGAGCGCTACACGAGTTACTCAGGTCGCATGCGTGCGCTCCCCGAATGGTCCACAAAGGGCCTGATTCTTGGCATTCAGGGTGGCACCGAGAGAATTCTGGAGGCCACAAAAAAACTGCTGGATGAAAACGCCATACTTTCGGCAATGTGGATGCAGGATTGGCAGGGCCAGCGCCAGGTAGCCCAGGGCTTTCGCTTGTGGTGGAACTGGGAACTCGACCAGGCGCGCTACAGCCGCTGGCAGGACATGGTCGGCAGCCTGCGCGCAGACGACATACGCGTGATGGGCTATATCAATCCCTATTTCCATGATGTGGAAACCTCCGGCAAAGGCTCGTACCGACGAAGTCTCTATCAAGAAGCACGTGACCTCGGTTATTTGATTCGAAAAACTGATGGCACTCTGGCGACTACTGGAGGCGCGAGTTTTTTAGCTTATGTCATCGACGTTACCAATCCCGATGCCAGGGAGTGGATGAAAGATGTTATAAAAGAAGAAATGCTCGGTATAGGGCTTTCCGGATGGATGGCTGATTTCGGCGAAGCGCTGCCGCTGGACGCTGAACTCTACGCCGGCGGCCCGCCCACCGAAGCCCACAATCGCTACCCGGAATACTGGGCCACCCTGAATCGCGAAGCGATTGAGGAAGCTGGCATGGGGGATGAGGCGCTATTCTTCATGCGAGCTGCGTTTACCCGGAGTCCCGGTGCCAGCACATTATTCTGGGCCGGGGACCAGGCCTCCAATTGGGATAACTACGATGGCATCAAAACCTCTGTCACCGCGCTGCTGACCAGCGGGCTATCAGGCTTCGCGTTCAACCACAGTGACGTGGGTGGCTGGTTGTCACTGGATGGTGATGAAATGGGGGCTCCTGTTTCCATTCGGCGCAGCAAAGAACTGATGCTGCGCTGGATCGAACTCGGCGCCTTCCAGGCAATCTTCCGCACCCATGAAGGGCTGCGGCCGTTTTGGGCGCATCAGTTCGACACTGACCAGGAAACACTTGAACACATTGCGCGTTTCTCAAATGTCTACAACGCCTGGCACGATTATCGGCGAACTCTGGTGAGCGAAGCGGCTGAAAAAGGCTGGCCCTTGGTGCGTCACCCATTCCTGCATTATCCGGATGAACCTGCATTCTGGGCGCTCTCCTACCAGCAATACCTAATTGGAGACGAGCTCTGGTTCGCGCCGGTATTGGATGAAGGAGTAGATGAGGTTGATATTCGACTGCCGGCAGGCAATTATGTCCATGCGTTCACGGGTGAAACCTATCAGAGTACAGGCGCGGAGAATCCGCTTAGTATTCCAGCACCCATAGGCACACCGGCAGTGCTCTATAGACAAGGCTCTGCCATTGGAGAACAATTCAGAAACAATCTGATCGAGAGAAACATCACAGAATTAAACTAAAGCCGTCGCCTAACCTGGAACCTGGTATGGCGAACAATAAACGCGAACCGTAGTGGAGAGCTTCAATGACAATAAGAAAAACCACCCTTTCTGCCTTTATCTATCCAACAATTGCATTCACTGCACTTGCCTGGTCCTCTCATGGCCTGGGTCAACAGGGCACCACAGTAGACGATGGCGACTGGAACACCTACTACGGTGGTGACTGGGCCCATCGCTATTCCCCGTTGGATCAGATCAACGCGGATAACGTCAGCGAACTGGAACTGGCCTGGTCATTCTCTACCGAGAACTTCGGCACCACGGTCGACTACGCGAATCCCTCCACGCCGCTGGAAATCAATGGTGTGCTCTATGCCAATATCGCCAACACCCGCAATGTGGTGGCGCTGGACGCTACCAGCGGTCAGGTGCTGTGGCTTTATCGCTATGATGAGGGCGATCGCTATGATGAGGCGCCGCGCAAGGGCCCAGGCCGTGGCGTGGCCTTTTACGGTAATGGTGACAAGCAGCGCGTAATCGATATCTCGCCGGGCTATCAGATGGTTTCGCTGGATGCGGCGACAGGGGTTCCCGATCCAGACTTCGGAGACAATGGCGTTGTTGATCTCTTCGTCGGCCTACGCAACGCCGATGATCCGCGTTTCCCTTATCCCGATATCGGCATCTCAGCACCACCGTTCATCATGAACGACGTCATCGTGGTCGGCGCGGCGCACCGCACCGGCGGCAGACCCCGGGCAAAGTACAACACCAAGGGTGATATCCGCGGCTTCGATGTGCATACCGGCGAGCTCTTGTGGACTTTTCACACCATTCCTGCGGCTGGCGAATATGGTTACGAATCCTGGCTGAGCGGTAACGACGTGACCGGCAACTCGGGTGTCTGGGCACCCATTTCCGGCGATGCCGAACTCGGCCATGTCTATCTTCCTGTTGAAGACCCCACCGGGGATTACTATGGTGGTGACCGCCATGGCGACAACCTGTTTTCCAGCGGGATTGTGGCAGTGGATGTGAGAACCGGCGAACGGCAGTGGCACTATCAGTTCATTCACCATGATATATGGGACTGGGATGTGCCAAATGCACCCATCATTGCGGACCTGCCGAATAGGCGCAAGATTGTAATGTCGGTAACCAAGCAGGCCTGGATTTATGCCTTCGACCGCCTGACCGGTGAGCCGATCTGGCCAATTGTGGAACGTCCGGTTCCACAGGGGGACGTGCCCGGCGAATGGTATTCGCCAACCCAGCCTTTCCCCACGCACCCTGCGCCTTTCGATCGCCAGGGTTTCACCGAAGATGACCTGATTGACTATACGCCAGAGCTGCGCGCCATGGCGCTAGAGGCAGTGCAGGATTTTCGTCTCAGCGAGACGATCTATACACCACCTTCATTGCAGGATCACCCCGACGGCACCCGTGGTTTGCTGAGCCTGCCCTCCTCCACTGGCGGCGCTAACTGGGAGCACTCGGCCTTCGATCCTGAAACCGGGATCGTGTATGTGCCTTCACGCACCCAGCTGCAGGTGCTGGCATTGGCCAAGAATCCTGATTCTGACATCGACCTGAGCCAGGGATTCGGCGTGCGAGCGCCCCGCATCCAGGGGCTGGAAATAGTTAAACCACCCTATGGGCGCGTCACCGCCATCGACATGAATAGTGGCGAACACCTGTGGATGATCGCTAACGCCGACACCCCGGAGCGCATCAAGAATCATCCTTTGCTCGAAGGTGTTGATGTACCCAGAACCGGCATTCCCACGCGCTCCGGCGTACTGGCTACCAAGACACTGTTATTCGTCGGAGAAGGCACCGGCGGCGCTGGCGCCAGCCCAATCTTTCGCGCCATTAACAAGGACACCGGTGAGATAATCTTTGAGCTGGATCTGCCGGATAACCAGACTGGCCTGCCTTTCACCTATGAACACGATGGCAAGCAGTACCTGGCCATGTTTGTCGGCGGTAGCGGCAGCCCGGCTCGCCTTGTGGCCTACGCGCTGCCCTAGCATCCCCTAGATGCTGAAGACTGCGCAGCCAGACCTGAACCGCGCCGAATTACCAGCCCAGGCCATTGCAGGCAAGCGGCTACAAATATGGTGATGTTTGAAGTTTAGGATCTGGCTGCAGCAGACTCCTTGGTTCGGGAAGCTGACGGCAGGATTGTGAGCGGTGTGCTGACAATGGACGATGGCGAAGCTTTCTTCGCGCGCGATCTGGATGGCAAGAGCTTGGCTTTCAAGATCTACCACAAGAATCGTTTTTCATATCACGAAACTTTTCCGACAACTGGACCCAGACTGACAACGCAAAGTTTGCTTTGACTGACCAAGTCAATCGCATAGATATTTTCATACTCTTCATTATAAAATGAGACCTGGCGCTACTATTTTGCCTAAATGCTTGTGCCTAACATTCAATGACTCAAAAGAAGAACAAGCAAACAACACCCCCTCGGCGCCAGTTCCTGGAACAACTTGGCGGCATTGGCGGCAGCGCGGCGGTGTATCAGGCCATGGTGGCCATGGGTCTGCTGGTTCCCGGAGACAGCAAGGCTGCTACCAATAAAGCTAACTGGCAGGAGAAAGCGGCCCTTTTCGCCAGCGGCCCCAAACCCAGCGTCGCCGTGCTGGGTGCAGGAATCGCCGGACTTTGCGTGGCCTATGAACTCAAGAAAGCGGGTTTCCCGGTCACGGTAATCGAACCGAGAGACAGGCCTGGCGGGCGCAGCCACACCCTGCGAGCAGGTTCAGTTCTGCAGGAGACCGACAGTCAACAGGTTTGCGGCTTTGCCAGTGGCGAAGACATGTACTTCAACGCTGGCCCGGCGCGCATCTCGCAACACCATGCCAACCTGCTGAATTACTGTAGTGAGTTAAACGTGCCGCTACAGGCCTTCGTCAATGATAATCGCGGCGCCTATATTCACAGCGCCTCTGCCTTTGGCGGTAAGCCGGTGCGGGCCCGTGAGGTCATCGCCGCTATGCGCGGCAATATCTCCCAGCTGCTGGCCAAATCCTTAAACGCTGGTGCGTTGGATGACGAATTCACAGCCGGCGAACGCGCCTTTGTGCTTGCAGTGCTTAAAGACCATGGTGCACTCAATGATTTTTTTCAGTTTACCGGCACGACCCGCGGCGGACTGGCAGCACGCAGCGGCGGGCTGAGCCCGGATGTGCCCGCCACACCTCTGGAACGCAACGACGTGATGCTGGATGCCAACATCGCCTTCGTGCCGAGTTTTGTTGAGAGTTATAACCAGGCTGCCACCATGATGCAGCCGGTAGGTGGCATGGATCGCATCGCCTATGCTTTTGCCGAACAGCTGCAGGCCGAAATTTTCTACGGTGCCGAAGTCAGCGGGATTTTTAGAACTGGCACCGGCGTTCGCATCGAAGGCCGAACGGCGACGGAACAGGGAGCCCTGGAAACTGACTACGTCGTCGTCACGATTCCCCCCAGTGTATTGCGCGATATTCCGAATGACTTCAGCCCTGGGATTCAGACAGCAATAGAACAAACCCAATACGCAAACCCAACCAAGATTGCCTTTCAGTCGCCCCGCTTTTGGGAGAAGGAAGAGCAAATCTACGGCGGCATCAGCTGGACGGATTCTGATATTCTGCAGATCTGGTATCCCTCAGGGGGCTTTGGCCAGGACCAGGGTATTCTGGTTGGCTCCTACTTGTTCGGTGGCGGCAACGCCACAAACTTTGGCAACCTCAGCCCTTCCGCGCGAATCGAACTGGCACTCACTGCGGGAGAAAAAGTGCATTCCCAGTACCGCGCCAATCTGAGCCAGGGGATATCGGTTGCCTGGAGCAAGGTACCCTATTCATTGGGCGGTTGGGCCACCAGCAACCCATCGCCGCTGTTGCTGGAACCGGATGGGCCGTTTCTGTTTGCGGGTGATCACCTGACTTATCTACGAGGCTGGCAGGAAGGCGCAGTAATCTCTGCGCTGAATGCGCTGTCGAAGTTGGCCGATGCTGCGACCTGAGATCCGGATTTCACTCTGCTGCCTTTGAAATTCCAGCTAATTGCTAACGAATACCTTGGCCTGGCGTTCGGCGATGCTGGCAACAAATTCAATTGATATAAGCTCGCGCCAGCCAAGTCTTGCTCTCAAGCAAAAAATATGACCTAAGGATCAGTCCCAGCCGTACTCACAAGCACAAATAGATTCATTGAAAAACCAAAGCAGCAAACGTATGGTTGCCTGATGTCGGATTCGATCAGTCGTGAAGGCGAACAGCCGCTACTCTCCCTGCTGAAACGAGAACTCGCCCTGCTGACCGGCATCGGTGTAGTAGCGCTACTCGCTTTCTATATGTTGTTGAGCGCCATCTGGCAGTCGTCTGCGGCACTGCAGTGGTTGCTGCAAAGTGCAGTCATCTGGCTGTTTATCTGCTATGAAACCTGGCGCCGACTGCCTCTCAATCGCAGCGAAGATTCAGCACCGCTCTATAACAATCTGGGCTGGGGTAATCGCCTCACGCTGCTGCGTTCCTGGCTGATCGCCGCAACTGCTGGATTTCTGCTGCAGCCCTGGCCCGAGGGCGCATGGCTGTCCTGGTTGCCGGGAATGATCTATTTTGCAGGTGCGGTGCTGGATCGAGTCGATGGTTTCGTGGCACGCCGCAGCGGCCAGGTAAGCCTGCTTGGCAATGAGCTGGACACGGTCTCCGATGCATTGGGAATGGCGGTAGCGGCCTTCCTTGCTTACAGCTATGGACAGGTGCATTGGAGCTACCTGAGCATGGGCCTGGCCTATTACGTTTTTCATGCCGGTCTTTACTGGCGAAGATTTAACGATCTCCCCATTTATCCCTTGCCGCCAGCCATGCATCGCCGGGCCTGGGCAGGTTTTCAGATGGGTTATCTGGTTGTCGCCCTCTGGCCTCTGTTCTATCCGCCCATAACCCTGGTCGCAGGCTTTGCTTTCATGCTGCCGGCGCTTAGCGGTTTCATTATCGATTGGCTCATTGTCAGCGGCCGCATCAAGCGGCAGGCAGACGACACTGACCAGCAGTTCAACAGTCTCACCCTGTTCAGCCAGAACGTGTTGCAACCTGCCCTACGGCTTGCCATCGTCGTTTTACTGGCCGTGTCCCTGACCCAGGTCGGCTATCCACCCGTGGTCTTTGGCGATGAGACCTGGCCCAGTTTAATCCTGCTAGGCAACTTTGGCCTGGCTGCGACGATGGTGCTTATCGGTGTGGCTGGCCGCTATTTCTGCCTGTTGCTGGTTGGTACCTTAGGCTGGTACTACATTGATAATCCCATGCAGCCAGTTGACTATGCGCTGTTCTGCTGCGTGGTGTGGTCAATGCTGTTAGGTACTGGTCGCTTCAGCCTGTGGCAGGAAGACGATCACTGGCTCAATCGGTACGACGGCGCTTGAAACTTTCATCCAAAACCATTGCCATGCTAACCTGGCTGACTGCGTTTGCGCTGGTAGCCTGGATTCTGAGCCAGCTGCCCCTGTCTGGATTCCGCGACACCCTGGCCACTGTTCAAATTCAAAACTGGTTCCTGTGGACTGGATTGAATGTATTAATACTGGGTTTGCTGACCGGTCGCTGGCTTGTCATTACCAGGGCGATGGCGCTCCCCATCAGCTTCCCGCAAATTTTCGCCGTACGCCAGGCCGGCCAATTGATTAGTTTTGTGACACCTGGCCCCCAATTCGGTGGCGAACCGCTGCAGGTCTATTGGCTCTGGAAGAGATATGCCGTAGCCGGGCCAGCCGCAGTCATGGCCGTTGGCCTGGATCGATTCTTCGAGTTCTGGGTGAATTTTGGGGTACTGCTTATTGCAGTACTGGCGCTACTGGCATCGGCAACCGCGGTCGAGGTGCAGTGGCTGACAATTGCCGCTAGCCTGGCCGGGCTGATGTTAACCATGGCAGTAGCTGCCTGGGTTTTACTGCGCCAACCTGCCAGCATTCGTGGCTTTGTCAGACGTCTCACGGCCCCCTGGCAACAGTATCCACGACTACTCCAGATGGGTGCGCATTGGTTGGAGCTTAGCGATCTGCTGCAGGACATCGTCGCCAGACACCGCATGGCACTGAGCCTTGCTCTGCTGGTTTCAATACTGGCGTGGGTAGGCATGCTGGCAGAGTTCTGGTTCCTGCTCTACCTGGCGGACTCGCCTCGGGATTTGGCGAGTTTCGTGTTTCTGTTTACCGTGGTTCGCCTCGCGTTCCTGCTGCCGCTACCTGGTGGCATTGGCAGCCTCGAAGCCGCCCTGTTCTGGGCGTATCAATCCATGGAGATCAGCCTGGCAATCGCTGCCGGGCTGATCGTGTTGATGCGTCTGCGAGATGTGCTGGTACTGCTGAGCGGGGCGGTGGTATTACCCGCTCTGAACTCGCGCGGGCAGAACCAGTAGTCTCTATCGAGGGGCGGCCCAGCAGGTTTCATTGTTTACGAGGGGCAGAACTAGTAATCCATGTAATAGGCGGCCCAGCAGGTTTCATTTTCCCAGATTCTGATCGTGAAACGACCGCTGCCCGGCGGTGCAACACCAGCCAACATCTTCTCACAAACAATCCGACTGAAATGTTCGATGCTGGGATTCAGGCCTGCAAATTCAGGCAGGTCGTTAAGCATTTTGTCGCCAAAATAGTCGACGATCTTCTGCAGCTCCTCTTCGATTTTGACAATGTCTACCAGGTAGCCGTGCTGGTCCAGCTCAGCCGATTCCAGCCTGAGCTGCACGTCATAATGATGCGAGTGCGGGTCGTTCTCCGCACCCCAGTCGCCGCCAATAAGATAATGCTGGGCGATCAGATCGCGCTTAACTGAAACGGTGTACATGCCATAGTCCTCTTACAATCTTCTGACAATTATTCGGTAAGGTAGTTTACGCCTGGTAATCGAACACAACCTGCAAAGCCTCATGCGGCGACTCGTCCAGTAGCGCATAGGCTTTGGCTGCGGATTCAAGCGGCAGCCTGTGGGTAATAAAACGTTGTGGGGAACGCTTTTCGATCAACTCCCAGGCCACATCAAAACGGCGCGCCTTATCCCAGCGCCCACTCAACTCCGGCGCAATGCTGCTCACCTGACTGCTAAGCAACTGAATTCGGTTGCGATGGAAGCGCTCCCCCAGGTTGACCTCGGCGCGCTTGGTGCCGTACCAGCTGCCCACCACGATACGTCCTGCATATCCGCACAAGTCGATTGCCAGATTGAGTGCCTGGGGAGAGCCAGATACTTCCAGCACCAGATCGGCACCGCCCCCATCATGTTCTAGCTGCAGCCTCTTGTTTAGTTCAGCCAGATCAGTATCAGAAAGGGGATCAAAACTGCCAGTCACCCCGGCCCGCCTGGCATATTCACGCCTGGTCTCCACGCCGTCCAGGGCAAACAACCCGGCGAGAGGAAATTCTGCCAGCAGCTGCGAAGTCAGCAGGCCTACGATGCCCTGCCCGATCACCACCGCCCGTTCGCCAATGCGTGGGCTGGCGTCCTGCAACAGATTTACCGCTGTTTCCATATTGGCGAGAAAAACCGCAGCCTCTGGCGCAATACCATGTGGCAGCGGGATTAAGGATTCTGGCTCCGCGACATAGTGGCTGGCATGGGCCTGGAATGAAAAAACTGTTCTGTCCCGCCAGTTCGAATCAACCTCGGCGCCGATTTCTATTACCCGGCCAACGCTGGCATAACCGTACTGCAGCGGATAGCTCACGGACTGCCCGGCGAAAGCACTGATACCTTCGTCCAGTGCCATGGTGTAGGGTAGCTGACCGCGATACACAAGTAACTCGGTGCCAGGGCTGATTGCTGAGCAGAGCGCCTCAACCAATACCTGGTCGGGCTGCAGCGCCGGTAGCTCCTGTTCACGCACCTCCACCCGATGGGGTGATAAAAACCAAAGCTGCTGGGCTTTAGTATGAGCTTTCATGCTGCGCTGTCTCCGTACTGCAAATCACCCCAGACCACCAGGTCACTGCCGGCCTGACCAGTGTGAATAGGTTTGATAAGCAGCGGCTCACCACTGTCACTAGCCAGCAACTCATCGATGGCCTTGTATCCGCCAAGCAACCTGGGTGCCACCGTCAGCACCAGACCATCTACCAGGCCCGCTTTGAGAAATGCTGTAATCACAGTCGCGCCACCCTCAACCATCAGACTGTTGAGACCACGCTCCTTCAGCAGCTTCATGGCAGCAGTGAGCGGCACTTCCTGCCGTTCTGAGTCACTATCGCCTACAGGGATTACCGAAGCATGCTCACTCAATATATCTGACTCACCGCTCGAGGTAAGAATCCAGCAGGCTTTGTCGGGGTGATGACAGATTCTGGCCGTTGGTGGTGTGCGCAATTGACTGTCCAGCACCACTGGCTGAGGATTGGGACCATCCCACTCCCGCACCGTGAGCTGAGGATCGTCGCTGAGGATGGTGCCGATACCAACGAGAATGCCATCGTGCAGACTACGTAGCTGATGCGTGATTTGAGTAGATTCGGGGCCGCTAAAATTCAGGGTTTCGCCGCAGCGATTTGTGACGCTGCCATCCCAGCTCTGGGCATAGGTCAGTGTAATAAAGGGTCTATCGGCTTGCCGAAATGACTCGATGCGCGAATGCAGCCAAACTTCAATCTGCCGATTGAGGCTCATGGGACTCTTCTTCGTTTGTGCGGGCGCCAATTTCAGGCACCTGCAGCATGTGCTTCATCCGCTCTGCTTTGGTAGTGAGATAGCGCGAATTATCGGCGTTGGCGAAACTTTGTAACTCGGTACGCTCGTTAACCACAATACCATTGGATTCCAGTGACTCTATCTTGTCCGGGTTGTTGGTAATCAGCCGCACCGAAGTAATGCCAAAGCCCTGCAAAATGAGCGCCGCCAGCGTGTAGTCGCGTTCATCAGCCGCGTGACCCAACATCAGGTTAGCATCGACGGTATCATGGCCCTTGTCCTGCAAATTGTAGGCATGCATTTTCTGTAATAGCCCAATACCGCGACCTTCCTGCCGTAGGTAGATCAACAGGCCACGGCCCTCTTCGGCAATTAACTGCAATGAGTGATCCAGCTGTTCACCGCAGTCACAGCGGCGTGAACCGAAAATATCACCGGTCAAACATTCGGAGTGAACACGCACGAGAACATTCTCGCCATTAGCGATATCCCCCATATGCAGCGTCAGGTGTTCTTTATCATCCAGGCTATTGCTGTAATACCCGAGCTGGAACTCTCCATGCTCAATTGGAAGACGGATTTCGGAAACTCGAGTTACTGTAATTTCAGACATGTGTCTCTATCTTACGTTTAACTGTCAAACCCGTAAAGCGTGCCACCAGCAGATGTTCACTTAGGGTCATGTGTCGCTAAATAGCGATTCGCTACTGACGTATCGCTTCAAACTCGAAGCGCAAGCGAACCAGGTCTCCTACCATATCGTTCGCTACTCCATAATCCATCCCCCACTGACTGCGATTGATCGTAGTGCTCGCGGATATACCCAGTGTCTCTTTGCGATGACCAAATGGATAACGCGCCAGCTTATTGAGAGACACCTCCAGCTCTACAGGGTGGGTTTCTTCTATCATAGTGAGATTGCCGCTAAGAATACCGGCATCGTTGCCTTTGGCTACGAATTCGGTTGCCTCAAACACGATCAGCGGATTCCGCCTCGCATTGAGAAAGTCCCTGCCTTTGAGGTGGTTGTCCCGAGCATCGTTGTTGCTGAAAATACTGTCCGCAACAACTTCCACTCGCCCAGCGCTGAGTTCCTGGGTCTCAGTGTCAAAGCGAAAGTTGCCTGACGCTTCCAGAAAGAAACCAAGCTGTTGCTGATAGCCAATATGCCCAGCTTCAAAAGCGATGGAGAAGTGTTCAGC
>CENZ01043981.1_pt1 | contig 30526 bp, 28 predicted proteins | sample 361341 | NCBI WGS metagenome assembly CENZ01 (sample SAMEA2619782, study PRJEB7988) | marine metagenome | biome: marine biome (ENVO:00000447); feature: deep chlorophyll maximum layer (ENVO:xxxxxxxx); material: "saline water (ENVO:00002010), including plankton (ENVO:xxxxxxxx)" | depth 50 m
TTGCCACATCACCATGACCCTCAGGAGAGTTATTTTATTCTGGAAGGAGAAGGCCTGATGCATCTAAATGAGAGTGAACAGACAGTCGGCCCGGGGTCAGTTATCTATATTCCTCGTTGTCATCGGCACGGGATCACAAACACGGGGTCGGAGCCGCTTGTTTTTATATGGACCTTCCCGACGGATACCTGGTCCGAGGTGGAGTACTACTACGGATAATCGATAACTGATTATCCAGAATCCGGAGATTCTGATGACTTCGCCGGCGGCTCGCCCCGAAACCATCCTTTGCGCCACTTGTCCTCGTTCAAAAGCTCGTCCAGGCAGACGCGGACCAAAGAACGCGTTACGACACATCTCATCAGGCAGACGACTTGGGCACTTTGTCTTGTCTGCTCCGTAAGCGCTTTTAGTTCAAAATGCCGCGATCGGTCGATCGGTTTTACTGCGGTCCACTTAGAGTTGACGAGATGATTCAATTTTTGCATTGGCGTCGTTATGAGCAGAACTGCTGAAACAGGCCTCTGAACACGAGGATTTCACTTAATCGAAAGATAATGGAGGTATGGAAAAGTTTTCGAGCAACGTGCTGCGACTCTTGGTGACATCGTCGAATCCCTCTTTTCGACCTGACTTTGTCTATGAGCCCGTCGCGGCGGGATGGCCTCCGGCGAGTGAATGTCGCGAAGTATCGGGAGACCACCGTTTGCGCCGAACGACAGGTATTGTCGTCGCGCTTGATCGCCGACCTCTCCCCCATGACCCAGCACAGAAACCAGACTGAAGCAAAAAGTTATGGCCGCAAACAACTCAAAGAAACCCTCCAAAAAGGACCCTATCGAAGATCAGCTCCGGTTCGAAGCGGCTCTCTATGGGGATTGGTACAGCCAGTCGATTCATACGTCTTACGTTCAAGATCAATCTGGAAAACATCGCAGCGTCGACATTCCCGAGGAGAAGACGGAGGAACCTGATACACCTTCAGACAGCCAGTGATCTCCCGTACACTGGTCGATCTTATTTATTCTTTCCCCTTTATTAGGTATTTATTCCTTATTCTTTCCCCAAGAGCTGCGCCCTAATCTTTAAATCCAGTGCCTCGTCCCCGATCCAGGGGGAATGAATTATTCTAGCGACGCTTGGAGAGTTACTGTCGCCTACCAAAAGATTGTTCAAATACAAACTCGTCGCCGATCCTTTCACCAGCATGGCAAAACGGTCACCTTCTTTAAGGTCTGGAGTGTTGGAACGCACCCATTCCATGGCGAGTTTCAAATCTGGGTCAGACTCGATGTGTTCGAAACCCTTATCCCAGCCCTTAAGGGATAAATATCTGGGAACGTCGCGAAGATAAGTCAGCTCAACCAGAGTCTCGTTTGAGTTGCGAGTGAAGTGTCGCGCCTGGTAGACATCCAGGTCGAACGGCCCCACTTCAACTAATGCCTCGCCCACCAGGGAAAAAGATTCTCGGTCAAGCTCCGCAGACGCCACCTCGGCACTCGTGATCAGCACGAATAACGCCGCAAGCGCGCGAACGAGCAGGCCCGCTTTCTTAACTTTCGTGACCATTCAGTGCTCGGATAAAGTGACGACAGGCCGGGCAAACCGGCTTAATCTGACGCGATAGCTGCCTGGCAGTGTGCCAACCGTTCGAAACGCTTTTTGGCGAACCGGTCGTAGAGTTTTCCTGCCAATTGATAACATCCCGGCAAACGGATGATGCTTCCAAGCAGTCGCCAGCGAGGCAAGGCCGCCCAAATTATCAGGAAGGCATCAACGCCCACATGAATCGCACCGTCCTCACTTTGGGCATGCAGTCTTTCCAACGCCGCCACCTGGGAGACATTAATCACTTCAAGCGGTGAGGGATCAGAGGCGATATCCGACCAGCAAAAGCGTCCTGCAGGTGCGATTTTCTGGTAGTGGCGAATCTCTCTTGAACAAAGCCCACATTTGCCATCAAAAAAAACGGTAATCATTGCTTTGGCTAACTGTGATCAGATCAGTAAAGTCGAATGTCCGTGATAGTGACGCTGGCCTCGTGATCGCGCCCAAAGGCAACAACACCCAGCGACTTAATATCTTTTGCAGAAATACTGTTCGGCAAGACCCTGCTCGAAGGCTTGAAGGCGCTGAAAGGAATCGCAACGTCTTGCCAATCGCTGTCAGCTTTGAACCCAGCCTGATAGTACTGCCAAGGGAGAAAAGTCCAAAACGAACGAAGGTGCAGGAAGTATTCTTCTCCATTACCCCTTACCGTTAACATGATCCCTTGGTAGTCGAGAGTGTTGTCGACAGAAAGTGCTCGGCGCGCTTGAATAAAACCGCCATTGTTCTCGGTACTGACGGTGCCGGAAAGCGTCATGACGTCGTTTCTCTCGACGTGATTAAACCGGACGCTACCATAAGACACGCCACCCATTACACCATCCGCAATAAATTCCCAGCGAGATGATGCATCGTCGGAAAAATCATCGATGAGTAAATCATCGGCGAATCCTGAGGCGCACTGCATAATTAGTGTCCCCGCTAGACTCAGTGAAAAGAAAGCTTGCACCACGATCGAATTTTAAGCGGTCCGGAATCAATGGCATGTGAAAGAATCATCACCATGTGCCGTGTCGTTTCGCTAGATTAACCGCTGCGGTCTTAAAGTATTGCTATTTGTCGGAGTCGATATGCCCAACCCACTTGAAGAGGTCCTGTCCGTAAACGCGAGTTTTTATGAGGCACTCGCAACGGGTGATTTTGACCTAATGCAAAAGGTGTGGTCCAACACCGACGATGTCACATGCATCCATCCAGGTTGGGGCTCTATTTTTGGGAGACAGTCCGTTATAAGAAGTTGGGAAACCATTCTTCAAAATCCCCCACAGATCGCCTGCACTGAACCCCGAGGGTTCATCAGTGGGGATTCTGCCTATGTCATTGCGTACGAGAATCTGGGCGACGGCAGACTCATTGCCACCAACCTTTTTCGGTTGGAGGATGATGAGTGGAAAATGATCCATCATCAGGCCGGCGTTGCGCGTCCTGCCAGCACGGCGCAACCAGTTTCCCAAACCTCAATACATTAATCATGTCTAATTTTGCCGACATCAAGCCCGGTGTGTCCTGCTGCCGTAACGCTCCGATTCACAGCTCAAAATATAAGATAATGCAGTCTCTCGCTCCCACCACCTTGCTCAAGCTATCCTGACCCTATGACTCTCAGCAAGCAGATCGTGATTGTTGCAATCGTTGCGGCGGTGGGCGTCGCCGGATATTACTCCTGGCCGGTCGCAAAAACAGACGCCGCGTCTTCGAAAGCAGCATTCAAGGCGCCGCGTCAGCCTGGAGTCGTCGAGGCCTCTGCGGCTACCGTGCAGCGCATGGAACGCGTTATCGAAGCAGTCGGGACCACCCGGGCAGTACGCTCCGTCGAAATTGCCCCACTTTCGGCCGGCCGTGTCGTTGAATCACAGTTATCGCAGGGAACAGAAGTCGAAGCCCGCTCGTTATTGATCGCTGTGGACTCAGTTGTTGAAAAAGCGGACGTGCTCGAAGCCAAAGCGCGTCTTGAAGAGGCCTCTCGGGCACTGCAGCGTTCAGACAGTCTGACGGCATCCAGCGGTATGTCTCAGGCCGCTATCGATAGCCTGAAAGCCCAGACCAAGATCGCCCGTGCCCAATTGGAAAGAGCGAACAAAAGATTGGAAGACCGGTTTTTGCGAGCCCCGTTTTCGGGCGTCGTCAGCCTCTCCGATATCGAAATCGGCTCTCGGGTGACGGCGGGTCAAGTGGTAGCGGTGTTGGATGACCTTTCCGGCGTCCTCGTTGAGTTTTCTGTCCCCGAAGATCACTTTGGCTCGCTTGGATCAGGCGATGTCCTGACGGCACAGGCTGCGGCCTTCCCAGGCAGACAATTTACGGGCACGATCGAGGCAATCGACACTCGAATAGATACCGCCTCGCGCTCTTTCAAAGTGCGAGGCTTCATCAAGAATGCTGATCGATCCCTCCCGGCAGGCATGTTCATGCATGTCAGCATCGCGCTTAAGGAAAGCGAGTCTCTGGTTGTGCCCGAAGAGGCGTTGATGATTGACCAAGGCCAACCCTTTGTTTTTCGACTCGACCCCACCAAAGAGCACGGTCTTTTCAGAGTTGATAAGCGTGCGGTGGCTATCGGCCGGCGAGGATTTGGATTTGTAGAACTCACCGACGGGATAAATCCGGGCGACGAGGTAGTCACACGAGGCACTCAAAAGGTCCGCCCAGGAGCAATCGTAAAAAAACGTGATCTTGCAAATACGGATAGCGCGAATGCAGCCCACTCGGCCGACACGGGTTCCTGACGCATTGACACTCTTCTGACACCGCTCAAGTCTGCTTAACGGTATTCCTTGATGGCGCGACGTGGCTACGCCCTTTCTGATATTGCGATTCGTCGTCCGGTCACGACGATAGTCGCAAGCCTCCTGATCGTTACGGCAGGTCTCGCAGCGCTTCAATCCATTCCGATCCGCGAGCTGCCCGATGTCGACCGCAGTGTGGTGACGATTACCACAGGCTATCAGGGTGCTTCACCCCAGGTCATCGATACGGACATCACCGAGGTTATCGAGAGCGCCATCTCCGGTGTCGCCGGGGTCGAGTCGCTCAGTTCACAAAGCCGGCGCGGAAGAAGCCGCACTGTGGTGGAGTTTCAATCAGGTCGTGATATCGATGAGGCCGCCAATGATGTTCGAGATGCTGTTGGCAGAGCCCGCGGCGCCCTGCCGGAGGATGTTGATGAGCCGATCATTCTGAAAAGTGACAGCGATGCAGATCCTGTCATGCGGATCGGAGTGTCTTCCAGCCAGCACTCCCCCGAGGAGATTACAGACTACGTCGAAAGATTTATTGTCGATCGGCTATCGACGCTCGAGGGCGTCGCCAGCGTTGATGTTCGGGGTGAACGACGGTTTGCGATTCGGATCTGGCTAGACCGTCAGGCACTGGCGGCACGTAACCTGACAGTATCTGAAATCCAACAGGCAATCAGTCGAAGTAACCTGGAATTGCCCGCGGGGGATATCACCTCCCGGGAACGGATGCTGGAAATCCGGTTGGACGGTCGGTTGAGCACTCCCGAGGACTTTCAAAACATCGTACTGCGGAAGGTCGATGACTATCCGGTACGCCTCGGGGATGTCGCGCTGGTTGAGCAAGGGGTTGAAGACGACAGTTTGATCGTCCGAGCAAACGGTCAACCGGCGGTGGGCCTTTCGGTGCTTCGCCAGAGTCAAGCCAACACGATGGAGATCTCCAAGCGCGTGCGCGCCGAGATCAACCGTATCGAAAAAACTCTTCCCGAGGGAATGACGATCATTGTTGGCTCGGATGATGCCCTGTTTATCTCGGCATCCATACGGGAAGTCCTGATTGCGCTGAGTATTTCACTGGCGCTGGTTATCGCCGTGATTGTGCTTTTTCTGGGTTCCTTCCGCACGGCGCTGGTGCCCATCATCACAATCCCGGTTGCGCTGATTGGCTGTATCGGTGCGATTTATATTCTCGGATTTTCGATCAATCTAATTACGCTACTCGCCCTGCTGCTTGCGATCGGACTGGTGGTCGACGATGCCATTGTGGTCCTTGAGAACATCAAGCGTCGTATCGAAAACGGCGAACCGGTGCTGCGTGCCGCGAGCGAAGGAACTCAACAGGTCGTCTTTGCTGTGCTGGCAACCTCAGTCACATTGATCGCCACCTTTGTTCCAATCTCCCTGCTCGAAGGACAGGTCGGTCGGCTCTTCAGCGAATTTGGTCTTATCCTGGCAGCGGCAGTTGTCATCTCAACTTTTGTGGCGCTCACGCTCTGCCCGATGATGGCGTCCCGAATACTGCAACGATCAAAATCCATCTCACCCGCTGAGAGAGAAGAAGCGAACCCAGACGCCAGTACGCATTTGCCCGAAACGGTGATGAGTCGAGGCTATAACGCGCTCTTGAAGCGTGCCCTCGATGCACCCGTTGTTGTCATAGCCTTGGCCATCGTGTTTTCTCTGGGTGGCGTTGTGCTTTACGACACGCTGCCAAGAGAGCTGGCTCCCAGAGAGGATCGGGGTGTCGCCTTCATTCCCATGACCGCGCCGCAAGGATCCACTGCAAACTACACCGACTCTCAGGCGCGGATTATTGAGCGCGATCTGCTGCCCTTCCAGGAAGACGGCAGTATCGAAACGGTCTACAGCATTGTTGGCTGGGGTAACCGACCTTATCGTGGTTTCGTTGTGATGCGTTTGGCACATTGGGATAACCGGGAAGCCTCCCAAGGCGAGCTGGTTAGACAGATGCGTCCCATCACCCGACGTCTGATTGGTGCAAGAGCTGGCGTTGCCAGTCCGGCAGGGCTCGGGTTGCGGGGCAGCTCGACGCCGCTTCGGATTGTAGTGGGCGGCCCAGATTTCGAAGAGGTCAAACAGGCAGCGGCTGAGCTGCTTCGCTACGCTGAGTCCAACGACAACCTCATCAATCCGGGAATGGATTACGAGGAAAACCAGCCGCAAATCGACCTCAAACTGGATCGACGGCGCGCGGACGATCTGGGCGTCAGTGTCGAAGAGATCGCGTTCACCTTGCAGTCAATGTTTGCCTCTAAGAAGGTGAGCTCCTACATAGACCGCGGACGGGAATACCCCGTAATCATTCAGGCGCAAAAGAAAGATCGGCGTGACATCAATAGCCTGGAAAATGTATTCGTGCGCGCACTTGACCCGGATTCCGGGGCCCGCAAACTGGTGCCGCTCAGTGTATTCGTCTCGGCCACGGAAAACGCCGCAGCGGCACAGTTACGCCGCTTTGACCGGCTTCCCTCCATCACGATCTCTGCAGGTCTGTCTCCGGACTACACGCTTGGTGAGGCCGTGGCGTTTATGGAACAGGGCGCAGAATCCATTCTGCCCAGCAGCATCAAAATGAGTTACTCAGGGCAATCCAAGGTCTTCAAGAGCGCGTCCAGCGGTGTGCTTTTGAGCTTCTCCTTTGCGCTCCTGATTGTCTTTTTGGTGCTGGCTGCACAATTTGAGAGTTTTGTCAGCCCATTGGTGATCGTTTTGTCAGTTCCTCTGGCCGTGGCTGGCGCCATCTACTCGCTCACCCTGATGGGGATATCCCTTAACGTGTACAGTCAGATCGGGATCATCCTGCTGATTGGACTCATGGCAAAGAACGGCATACTCATTGTTGAATTTGCCAACCAGCTGCGCTCGACTGGAAAAACGGTTCGGGAAGCAGTGCTCGAAGCCTCTATTCTGCGTCTTCGCCCTATTGTCATGACCGTGATCTCAACCATTCTCGGCGCCACTCCGCTTGTTCTTGCGAGCGGTGCTGGCGCAGAAAGCCGGATCGCCATCGGCTGGGTGATTGTGGGCGGCCTCATAATGGCGCTGATATTGACTCTGTTCCTGACCCCTCTTCTCTACAACCTGATGGCAGGGCTTTCGAAACCCCCTCACTCTCAGGCATTAGAAACGCAGGACTAAACTTCGGTCATTACTCAATCCGTCCCAAAGATATAAGTTCAACCTGTCACGCGGTCGCTATTCTTACCCAGCGCTCTATTTTTGTGAGGTTCTGATTGCAAATTCTCGCAAATCACATTGATTTAGTTGAAATCTTTCCTTTCTGCGGGTCTAATCCACTGACGCTGTGAAAAACAACAGCGGCAATAAAGTTTTACCCAACCGAAGGAGTTAACCATGAAATCTCTGACTACCAGACTGGCGGTCGGTGTGTTCGCGGGCGTATTCGTATCCACCCTCGCCTCCGCTGAGACTATCCGCTGGGCACGTGCCGGCGATTCTCTGACCATGGACCCCCATGCTCAGAATGAAGGCCCAACCCATGCATTGGCACACCAGATTTATGACTCGCTGCTCCAGCGTGACATGTCAGGCGCCATTATTCCGTCATTGGCAACCGAGTGGGCAGCACTGCCCGACAATCCAAACGTCTGGCGCTTCAAACTGCGCAAGGGCGTGACCTACCATGACGGTGCGGCTTTTGATTCCGAAGACGTCGTCTTCTCCCTCAACCGGGCAATGGCTGACGGTTCTGACATGAAAGAACTGCTGTCATCTGTCAAGGAAGTCCGTGCTGTCGATTCTCACACTGTCGACATTGAAACACATGGCGCCAATCCGTTGTTGGTCAACAACTTGACTAACATGTTCATGATGGACAAGGGGTGGGCTGAAGCCAACGACGTGATGACGCCGCACGATGTAGCCAAGGGCGAGACCAACTTCGCGACGATGAACACCAACGGCACCGGTGCCTTCAAGCTGGTCAGCCGTTCCATCGATGAAAAGACCGTTTTGACCGCCAACCCCAACTACTGGGGCAAGAGTATTTACCCCAGCCAAGTGACGGAGATCATCTACACCCCGATCCAATCCTCCGCGACCCGCGTTGCTGCTTTGCTTTCGGGCCAAGTAGACATCATTCAGGACGTCCCGGTTCAGGATTTGGGCCGCGTCAGTTCGACTGCGGGCCTCACGGTCGGCACTGCTGCGCAGAACCGGGTGATCTTCTTTGGCGTAGACAATGCGGATGGCCCTACGGCTGACCTGCGTGTACGTCAGGCAATGAATATCGCGATCAACCGCGAAGCCATCAAGAAAGTGGTCATGCGAGAGCAGTCTGATCCGACTGGCGTCATCATGCCTCCGTTCGTGAACGGCTGGACCGCGGCACTTAACGAGTATCCTGCTCATGACCTTGGTAAGGCCAAGGCCCTGATGGCCGATGCCGGCTACGCCAATGGTTTTGACATCACCCTGAACTGCCCGAACGACCGCTACATCAACGACGAAGCGATCTGTCAGGCAGCCGTGGGCATGATGGGTCAGATCGGAATCAACGTTACCCTCGACGCCAAGCCGAAAGCGCAGCACTTCCCGTTTATCAAAGGGGGTGACTCCGACTTCTATATGTTGGGTTGGGGTGTTCCGACCTTTGACTCCCACTACATTTTCAACTTCCTGGTGCACTCCCAGACCGGCGACCGTGGTTCCTGGAACCCCACCGGTTACTCTGACTCTGCCGTCGATGACATGATCGTCAGCCTGGAATCAGAGACCGATCTGGCTGCGCGGAACGCCACGATTGCCAAGATCTGGGCGGCCATCCAGGCTCAGCAGATGTATCTGCCGATTCACAATCAGGTTCTGAACTGGGGCATGAAAGACAGCATCGAATTTGCTGTCCAGCCTGAAGACCAACCGCACTTCCAGTTCCTGACCTTCAACTAATTCACCGCGATTCGCCTGGCTAATCCCTCAGGGATCGGTCAGGCAGTTCCGGTGTCCAAGGAGTGATTGGGTCTAGACAGATGCTGTCGGGGCCCAATCAACTTTTGGCGCTATGCTGCTGATCATTCTTCGGCGCCTCGGTCAGTCCGTTTTCGTGCTGTTCCTGGTCGCGTTCGTTTCATTCATGATGTTCCGCTATGTCGGTAACCCGGTCGACAATCTACTCGGCCAGGAAGCGACTGTGGAGCAGCGCGAGGCGCTCATCGAAGCGCTGGGCCTGAATGACCCATTGCATACGCAGTATCTCGGCTTTGTAACCCGCGCCTTACAGTTTGATTTTGGCAACTCATACCGAGGGGCCCAGCCGGTTGCGGATATGATTCTCGAGCGCCTGCCGGCAACACTGGAACTGGCGCTCGTCTCGGCGCTTTTTGCAATGCTTTTTGGGGTCATTGCCGGGGTGTATACGGCAATCTTCCGAAACGGCTTTTCTGCTCATCTCATCATGTCGACCTCGCTGATCGGGGTATCTCTGCCGACTTTCCTGATCGGGGTGCTCCTGATCTGGCTGTTCGCAGTGGAGCTTGGATGGCTGCCCAGCTTTGGCCGAGGGGAAACTGTGCAGATCGGGTTCTGGTCGACCAGTCTGCTTACCGTTTCTGGCCTGAAATCCATGGTGCTTCCGGCAATCACGCTCGGGCTGTACCAGATGACCCTCATCATGCGCCTCGTGCGCGCGGAGATGCTTGAGATTCTCCGACAGGATTTCATTCGATTTGCCCGGGCGAGAGGCCTGCCCGAACGGGTTGTGTATTTTGGTCATGCGTTGAAGAACACGTTGGTACCGGTCATCACGGTCGCCGGTCTGCAACTTGGCTCGATTGTGGCCTTTGCCATCATTACGGAGACCGTTTTTCAATGGCCGGGGGTTGGATTGATGTTCATCAATGCAGTGTTCTTTGTGGATATTCCGGTCATGTCTGCCTATCTGCTGCTGGTAGGTACGTTGTTTGTGGTAATCAATCTCATTGTGGATCTGCTTTACCTCGCGATTGATCCGCGCATCCGCGACAGCCAACTCAAGCGCCAGAGCACATGAGTGCAAAAAAGTCCCTGATGGGCCGATTTCGCGAGAGCGATTTTCTCTACGACTTTAAGCGATCGCCCGTTACGGTCGTTTCTTTTGTAATCGTTGTGATGCTGATTCTGCTCGCGGTGTTCGCTGATCTGGTGGCGCCCACAAACCCGTTTGATGCCGGGTCGCTCAACCTCATGAACGGTTTCACTCCCCCGATGCAACCTAATGCCTTTACCGGGGAAACGTTTTATCTTGGTACCGATGATCAGGGACGCGATCTGCTCTCCGCGATTATTTTTGGTCTCAGGGTCTCCCTCTTCGTCGGTTTGACGGCGGTAATCCTGGCGATGGTATTGGGCGTCAGTCTTGGACTGATCGCTGGATACCGGGGCGGATGGGTCGACTCCCTCATTATGCGGGCAGCCGATATCCAGGTAACCTTTCCCTCGATTCTGATCGCCATGCTGATTTTTGGAATCGCCCGGGGCCTGCTACCGCCTCACATGCGCGACGAACTGGCCATAACGGTGTTGATCATTGCCATTGGGCTTTCGGAGTGGGTTCCTTTTGCCCGTACGGTTCGCGGCACGACCATGGTGGAGAAGGAAAAAGAATATGTTCAAGCGGCGCGCCTTATCGGTCTGGGCAGTGGCCAGATCATGGTGCGGCACATTTTGCCTAATGTCCTATCGCCGGTTCTTGTCATTGCAACCATTACCCTCGCGCTTGCCATCATCGCCGAAGCCACGTTGTCGTTTCTTGGGGTCGGCGCGCCCCCTACGGAACCCAGCCTCGGCACGTTGATTCGAATCGGCCAGGATTTTCTTTTTTCTGGTGAGTGGTGGATTCTTCTCTTTCCCGCCGCCACACTGCTGGCGCTCGCTCTGTCTGTCAATCTGCTGGGTGACTGGCTGCGCGACATATTGAACCCAAGACTCAAATGAGCGAAACCATTCTCTCTGTCCGGAACCTGCGTGTGGTCTTCCCCCACCGTCACGGAGTACTGGTACCCATTGACGAAATCTCTTTTGATGTCAAAAAAGGAGAGATCATCGGGTTCGTAGGAGAATCCGGCGCCGGCAAATCCATGACCGGGGCGGCGATTATTGGCCTGATCGATCCGCCCGGATATATCGAGCGCGGAGAGATCTGGCTGAAAGAAGAACGCATTGATCAACTGGGTATCAGTGCAGCCAACCGCATCCGCGGCCGGCGTATCAGCATGGTGTTCCAGGATCCGCTCACGAGCCTCAACCCCCTTCGCACTATCGGTGATCAATTGGTAGAGACGATCCTGACGCATCTGCCGGTCAGTGCTGATGAGGCCAAGCGCAAGGCCATTGCCGGACTGGAGGAGGTCGACATTGATCCCGAGCGGTTTAATGCCTACCCGCATGAGTTCTCCGGTGGTATGCGTCAACGCGTGGTCATTGCACTCGCCCTCTCCGCCGAGCCCGAACTGATTATCGCGGATGAACCCACAACCGCGCTCGACGTCTCTGTGCAGGCGCAGGTCCTGGAACTGCTTAAGAAGCTTTGCCGGGAACACGGCGCCTCCGTCATTCTGATTACCCATGATATGGGTGTCATCGCCGAAACCACAGATCGTGTCGCCGTCCTCTATGCTGGGCGGCTTGCAGAAATTGGAGACACGCAGACTCTTCTCCGGGACCCGCAACACCCCTATACGAAGGGCTTAATCGCCTCCACACCGTCTGTGGAATACGGCGATATCTCCACAGAACTCTTTCAGATCACCGGCGCCATGCCGCGACTCGACGCCCTGCCCGACGGCTGTGCATTCCATCCACGCTGCGGACAGGCGTTAGCGCATTGCGCCACTAAGCGGCCGCACATTGAGCGAAATCGCGTCGCTTGCTGGCTTTACAACGATGTCTGACTTTATTCGGGTCGAGCAACTCTCCCGGCGCTTTGATCTATCGGAGCCATGGCTGGTTCGCATGATCAATCGCAAACCAAAGCGTTTCTTGGACGCGGTGGACAATGTCTCATTCGCGATTGAGCGGGGCAAGACATACGCGTTGGTTGGCGAAAGCGGCTCAGGAAAATCGACCATTGCCCGAATCGCGGTGGGACTACTCGGGCCGAGCAGCGGACGGATTCTGATCGACGGACATAATCTGCACGATCGAGAACTCTCGCAAGCAGAGCATCGGCGAATTCGCCAGCGTCTTCAGATGGTTTTTCAGTCACCCTACGCGTCTTTGAATCCCCGATGGCGCGTAGGCAATATTCTTGCCGAACCCCTTCGAACTTTTTCACTCGTAGATGGTCGCCAGGCAGAGCAAAAGCGTGTCAACGAACTGCTCGAGCAGGTTGGCTTGTCAACGTCAGATGCCCGACGCTTTCCGCACGAGTTCTCTGGCGGTCAGCGCCAACGCATCTCCATCGCCCGAGCCCTCGCCTCGCGGCCGGACTTCATTGTCTGCGATGAGCCCACATCAGCACTGGACGTCTCGATTCAGGCACAGGTGCTGAACCTGTTGAAAGAACTGCAACGCGATCTTGGCCTTACCTACCTGTTCATCACACACGACCTTGCTGTCGTTCGGGTGATGGCTCACAGAATCGGGGTACTTAAATCAGGTCAACTCGTCGAAGAGCAGGATACGGCGACCCTTATCGGGTCTCCACAATCTGACTATACGAGGATGCTGATTCGATCCGCCCCACGCATCCGAGATGATCGGCCTGTCATCAACTAGGCAGGCAAAAGATCATCTGGAACATTGCGCTCAACGGCTTTTTCGACATTATCGAAGCTCATTAACGCAATCAGTCGAGGGGTCTCTCCTTGGATTTGGGTAACACGATGCAGGCTGTGTCGCCCCCTGAACAGCACCATATCCCCTGGTGCAAAATCCACATTCGTCCGGTGATGATCCTGACCTCCCAGGACTGAAGCCACAGCCGAAAATCTCTCATCGTCCGCCGTTCGCACCGCTGGTATGTACTGAAACGTTCCGCCCGCCTCTGCCGGGCGCAGCAGAATCGATGCCACGAGTTCGCAGGCATCAAAGTGCCAACCCAATTCGTCCCCTTGCGCCATGACGGTATAGTTGAGCGAGCCTCGGGCATCACTGTATCGATACAACGGCTCGTCTGGCAGCAACGCATGGAGAAAACTCAAAAGTCTGCTGTCCTCAAAAAGATAGCGGAGCGGTGACTCTTCAGGCAGCAGGGTGCGCGAGACATAGCGCACGGAAAAATGCACGGCGGAGTTGAAGGGGTGTCCGACAGGATAACTGGAGTCGGGTCGACCATAGTAAGGGGTATACCAGTTGTCACTGGCATGCGCTGAAGACTCTAAGGCCTGCGCTTCGGCAAGTAAATTGACTAAACCTGCCTCGCTCAGAAAACCCCCAAAATGACAGGCACCCGTCAATTTCAATTGCTGCTTTGCCCGGGCAATAACCTCCAGCGACTCAGGCCGACTGAGGTCATTGATGGGGTAGGCGTCAACATTAACGATTGAGTTGAGTTTATCCATTCACTTGTCTCAAAGATAAAAGAGCGTCGGGCCGTTCTTACCTGCACAACCGTTCATCCTGATAACCCTTCTTCGACAGCGCCCTGTTGCGAGCAGTTTTCCGCCAGGTGACATCTTGCTATCCTAGCCCGAGACCCGACCATAGGTATACCCATTGACCCGCAAACGCCTTATTGTTTATCCCGACGCAGATCCGGACGAAAATTCTATCCTGACCGAAATCGGCGCCGAACGGCTTGCCGCATATGGCACTCTGGAAATTCACCACGGAGTGCCTCAAAGCAGTGAGGAGTACCTTTACCGAATTAAGGATGCTGCTGCACTGATCGTGGGATGGTCTCTTCCGGCTGAGGTCATGACCAACGCCCCTCATCTCGAGCTAATTACATTCACTGGCACCGGTGCCAGTGATTACATCGACCTTCCTGCTGCCCAAGATCAAGGCATCACCGTATGTAACTGTCCAGGCTATGCCGACAGGACTGTCGCGGAGCACGCATTTGCGCTGCTCTTGGGAGTCGCCCGAAATCTCACTCTGCTCGACCAAAAAATGAGGGAAGGCGTCTGGGATCAGGACACACCTGGGGTCGGATTAGCAGGAAAACAACTTGGGCTTATCGGTTTTGGCGGGATCGCACATAAAGTCCTCAGGATGGCTGAAGGATTTGGGATGAATGTGAAGGTCTGGACACGCTCTCCTGAAAAACATCAAAACGACTTTAGTCCAGATCTTTTTCTGGATATGAAGACGCTGCTTGAAACCTCCGACTTCATTTCCCTGCACCTCCCCCTCAACGACGAGACTCAGGGAATATTAGGCAAACCGGAAATAAGCAGGATCAAGGCAGGCGCCATTCTTATCAACACCGCACGAGGCGGACTGCTTGATGAGACAGCACTTATCGAAGCGCTCCGCAGCGGCCAGCTTAAGGGTGTCGGGCTCGATGTTTTCGCGGAAGAGCCTCTGGGAGACAATCACCCTTTGCTGAGTTTTGAAAATGTCGTCTTAAGTCCTCATGTGGCCTACAACACGCCTGAGGCCGTGAAGGCCATCTTCGACATCACCGTTCAAAACATCTCCAGCTATTTTGACGGCAAACCGATCAACGTGGTAGCAGCGCCCTAAAACAGTTCCTGCTTCGTTCAGCCTTGCTAAGGCTCGACCAAGCATGCCTCCTTCCCTTGACAGTCGGCCGCACATTGCAAAAACAGCAACTCCCCAAGCCGGGGTCTTCCTTGAGAGCACAGGTGCAGCAGCTGTATGATCGTTTGGTCGCGAAAAATAGCCAAAGATCGCGCGACGCCCGTATTGATGCGTAATATCGGCCCCAAGCGGCATAGTGCATACACGGGCGAACTGGCGCATGTGGCTATCGAAGTTCAATAAAAACTGATTTAGAAGCTCTGGTTACAGAGTTTCTTTTTGTTGCTGACCCGCCAACGGCAGCCTAGAGCGCTAATTTGACGCCTGCTCTCTGAGGGTGTTGGCGGGGATACGTTTGCCTGCCCAGCGCTTCCAGATCGCAGGGATAAGGCTCGGCCACCAGCAGGCATAATAGCCACCGGGCAGTTCAGGTGCTGCCGAATGCGGGCGAAGCTGCCAAAAAGGTGTGCTCGCCCGTAGGTGGTGACCCGAGTGGCGAGTCAACTCCAGCAGAGACCACCGGGACCATCTTGCCTCGGTGTTCCAGGAATGCATTTCGGTCTGGCGCTCGTCCCGTCCGCGTCTCAGCCCCCAATGGCGGATGTAGTTGACGTACTCGAGGGTCAAAATCGCGATTCCCGATAACCCGAGCCAACCGATCGCCATGATGTGTCCATGCGTAAGGGAGAACAAATAGAGCAATACCGCGAATTGCGCAGCCAGCCACTGATATGACGGGTTGCGAAGACCGGGGCGCCCTTTTCTTGCATTTACTCTAACTGACGAAACAAACTGAGCTGGAATCGTTCTGGCCCAGAACAACCATAAACCCTCTTCTTTTCGAGCACTTGCCGGATCATCCTCGGTGGCGACCCACTTGTGGTGGTTGTGATTGTGTTCGGTGGTGAAGTGTGAGTAGTTCACGCTGAACATAATCAACCGGGCTAACCTATAGGCCAGACTTTTTGGCTTTCGGTGCCCCATCTCATGGGCGGTGACGATTGCAGAAGCCGCTGCGGAAAGGCCGGTCGACAACACTGCGGTAAGGAGCCAGAACGATAGTGAGGCCTCCAGGTAAGCAAATCTGAAAAAAGATGCGAGCACCAGAAAATGCATCAGGCCATGCATCCAAAGCAACAGCCTAAAGGGCATTCCTGATTCTCTTGCTGGGCGAGGGTTTCTGGACTCACCCATAACAATGTCCAAAACGGGACCAACGAACCAAACGAACACCACGCCCATCGCCGTATACGCACCGCCGAGCAGGTTTCCTGCAATCACGAGAAGTGGGGTGATGAATCCCAGAAGATGTAGTGCCCAGGGCTCGGGCGTAAGGTCGGTCTGCCGAGTCATCCTCTGAATCAATGCGTTAAACGCCTCAGTGACAAGCGTGTGTCTGTGGCCGGCTGTCATCACAGACGGTCACCTGCTTTAAAAACACCATCGACTGGTTGACAATCGAATCGTCGACCTCGTCGGCCTGCAACGCGTAAGCCAACTGAACCGTATAGAAACTCTCGTTTCCAGAGATACCCTTTACGTAGGTGAATTCCGGTTTGTTCGTCATCGGATTGTTCGGGCATCTCAAGAACCACACCGCTACCGGATAATTGTTTTCACGTCCTTCATGCAGGAGCATTCCTCCGTACTCCGGACAGGCTTCTTCCCATCCATCTGCCATGTGATTGAAGAACTCGACCGGATTCAGATTGGCCACATCCTGCACAGTCAAAGTCAGCATCTGGCTCCAGTCATTGACGGTTTCGCCCTTTGGCACCCATTCCTGGATGAAAAATGATTCGTCGCCATCCTCAAAGCCCTCCTCGAAGCCGGGCGGCAGGTCAAAATAAATGTTTTCCGAGTTGTCCTGGGCGTGCACGACACAAGTGAGCAAGAGTGTGACAAGAAGAGTCAAACCCCACCCGGGTTTTCTAATGACAGCTAATGCGTTACTCATATTGAAGCCCTTCAGGGCTGATAGCCATGGTATCTAACGGATTGGTCAGGTCGGTTTCAGTCAGCCCTCCCGAGCTTTGGTGGCCTTGGGACAAATTCGACCCGACTCTGAAAACCACATTATCTCCCATCGGCATGGACTGGTGCGTGATCTAAATATCTTGGCGAGATGATTATGGATCGTCGACGAGGGCGAAACGTTCTGTGTTTGCATTCGTACCAAAACTATCGACTCGCTCGAAAATGAGCGAAACTGTCGAGAAAATAGGCTCAGCGGGCCTCACTAGCTCTGCCGTGAGTATCACTTTCGATACCAAGAGTCCTGCAAACTTCATCAAGGTCTCCGAGGTCGATCGAGGCTCTTTCAGCCAAGAGGGCTTCGAGTGCGGTTAGGACACACCGATAGTAGTTTTCTTGATCATCGGCGTTTCCTTGAGCTTTGGACTGCTCTAGCGTCTGACCCAGGGTCTCAGACCATATCGAGGCGCTGAAAACCCCATTTGCCATCAAGCTGTCGGCAATTGCAAGCGCTTGCGCTTGCCACGGTTTGGCAAACCAAGGCTCATCATCTGCTGCAACCAAAGAACTCGGCAACGCCGACTGACTGCTCACCACAATTACGCCTCCGTCAGATAAGATTCCCAAAGATCCAGAAACACTTTGTCTTTGCTGTTATGAGTCTCCGGCCAAAGATCGGCACAAGCAAATACGACCGAATAAAGATGTTGATGAGTTGTCTTACCTTGGGCCGAGAGGTCCGGAAAGACATGAGTTCCATGATAGGCGTTGATCGCGCCCTTAATGCCTCTTACATATCGCGGCAAGCGCGTATGACCAGCAACACCCTCTTTGTTTGTGACGATGTTTTGCCCCTCCGAAAACAGGGGCTTGGACTCCACCACCTTATGATATCGAACTGCATGATTTCGCTCATCTTTCAATATATCTTCGACTGAGACAGTGGGGGGCAGGTCGAGAGGTTCATCAACCTCGATCAGTGAACCCCGATGATCAGCTTCTTCTAGCGAGATCCAACCCGCTTCAATGTAGGTTGCAAAGTCTGTTTGCGCCCATGAATCGAGATAAGGTCGGGTTAAATAATCCTCCGGGAGGATTAATTCCCGGCAATGACGCCACCAATCGATTGTTAACTCAGGAGTTAATGCGCATTGTGCCATCCCCCACTCCCGCCCTTCCCACTCTTCGTTAAAGGGCTCGCTAACCGAGTCGACCTCAATAGGTCCGAATCCCTGCTGACCGCCAAGATCATGGGCGCCGTCCATCAACCTTCTCCTAGCGCGGTGACTTTAAGGTCACGGTCAGTTCCGATCATGGAATTACGGGTTACGAGATTTGCCAATGCGTCCTCATCGAAATGCTCCGTCCCATCTGGACGCTGAGGAAGAACCAAATAGCGTAATTCTGCTGTGCTATCCCAGACTCGGACTTCGATGTCATTGCTGATCTCAACACCGAATTCTTCTAATACTCCCCGAGGATCACGCACCGCCCGGGAGCGATACGCAGCGACCTTATACCAAGCGGGCGCCATCCCTAGAATCGAAAACGGGTAACACGAGCATAAGGTACAGACAACCAGGTTATGTACTGTAGTTGTATTCTCTACTACCTTAAGATGCCCCGTCGCCCGACCTAAATAACCCAACTCATCAATAGCCGCTGGTGCGTCCGCCATAAGACGGCGCTTAAACCCCGTGTCATTCCAGGCTTTAGCAACCACATGGGCACCGCGCTTTGGGCCGATATGATCCTGATAGGCTTCTACCCAAGCATCAATGCTCTGAGGATCAACGAGCCCTTTCTCCGTCAGGATCTTTTCTAGAGCCTCCACCCTAGAAGCCGGATCCCGTGGAAGACGCTCCCGCAGTTCCTGATGTATTCGCACTACTTCTTGCGCATCGTAATTGGTCATTTTTTTGCCGAAACGGAAAGTATGGACGTAGTCCCTAAAAAGCCCAGAAGGCCAGCAATTGATCTTTAGGCAGGTACAAAGACATTTACTTTCATTAATCTTAACGCTCTCTCTTGAGAGAAGGCGCCATTTGCTTACATAAAAGCCTCAAAGATGCGATTACATCATGAATCGAGTAGTTCACAATATCTCTAATCGATCGCGCAATCTCGCCTAGAATACAGCGCGCCAGCGAGGAAAAATAGAGATCCGACAAGACAGTGATGCCTTCAAGCACCCTTCGGGGAATTATTCTCATCATGGCCAGCATGACCATTGCGGCATTCGCGGGCGCCATCATGAAACTGCTTGGCGAACAGATTCCGGCCTATCTCGTAGCCTGGTTTCGATTTCTGGGAATGAGCCTGCTGTTGCTGCCCTATTTGCTGTGGCGCTTCGGTATTCGCGGCCTGAAACCTGCCCGGCCCGGGATGCAGCTGATTCGCGGTCTATCAATGGCCGGCGCAACAACCCTCTTTGTTCTTGGATCGCAGACTGTGGATTATGCGGATGCGATTGCGATTCTCTACGCCTATCCTTTTCTTCTGGTGATCATTGCCGTGTTATTTCTTAACGAGCGAGCAGGCTGGCCTGTGTGGATTGGCGTCACTGTCGGATTCTCGGGGGTGCTGCTGGTCATCCGACCGGAGTTCGAGGAGATCAATACGGGCGCGGTGTTGATATTCCTCTGCGCCCTGATCCTCAGTATCCAACTTGCGTTGAGTCGTCGACTGGGTGCCGTCTCACCCCCGCTGATCACGGCATTCGTGGGGGCCGTCTGCGCAACGGCTGTCTTAACGCCCTTTTTGCCCGGCAGCTGGCAGACTATTTCGGAATCCGCCTGGCCCTACATCTGGATCCTGATCCTTTCTGGCACAGCGAATCAGGTTCTGCTGGTATATGCCTTTGCCGATTCCGATGCGTCCACCCTCGCACCCTTTACCTATATCGAAATTGTGGCGGCAGTTGCCTTTGGTTATCTTTTCTTCAGCACACTGCCCTCTTTTCTTTCCTGGCTTGGCATCGGGTTGATTGCGGCGAGCGGCATCTTTGTCGCCCGCGCCCGGCAGATCACGATTTTCCCCCGTCGGGCTTCAAAACTTTGAGCCGTAAGCGAAACCGAAGCACCGCCCTAAGAAATACTCGCCACTCCTGGGTTCAGGGTGTTACGACGACACTTTGACTACGAGTTTTCCAAAGTTTTTTCCCTTCAAGAGGCCAATAAACGCCTGCGGCGCAGCCTCAAGGCCGCTAACGAAGTCTTCGCGATATTTGAGCCGCTCTTCTGAAATCCACTGGGAAAGCTGCTCGATCGCTTCAGCCTCCTGATCTGCATAATCAAAAACCAGAAAACCCCTGATAGTTAATCGTTTGACCAGCGCACTGCGAAGAATAAGCGAGGTCCAATCCGGCCCGTCTGGCAAAGCGGTATCGTTATAGTGAGCGATCACTCCACAGACCGGCACCCGTGCAAAAGGATTTAACAGCCGAAGCACCGCCTTGAACACCAGACCGCCGACATTCTCGAAATAGACATCAATCCCGTCCGGGCAGGCCTGTCGCAGTTTCTCCTCAAAATCCGGATCCGTATGATTAATGCAGTCGTCGAATCCCAGTCCTTCGACAACAAACCGGCATTTCTCGGCAGAACCCGCGATGCCGACAGCCCGCGCGCCCTGGATCTTTGCAATCTGCCCAACCACCGACCCCACGGCGCCAGACGCTGCTGCTACCACGACGGTTTCTCCGGGCTGTGGTTTCCCTATATTCTTGAGGCCCACATAAGCAGTCATCCCCGGCATGCCGAGCACCCCCAACGCAGTTGAGGCTGATTCCCGGTCAAGATCGAGCTTTCGCACTGAGGTGCCAGGAGCCGTAAAGTATTCCTGCCACCCGCCCAACCCGACAACGAGATCGCCACGGTTGAGTCCGTCAAAGGAAGAGTCCACCACCTCGCCCACCACTCCGGCTCCCATGACCTCGCCGACTTCGACCGGCTCTGCATAGGATTTGGCTGCGCTCATACGGCCCCGCATATAAGGATCAAGCGAGAGGTAGATGGTTCGACACAGAACCTCTCCTACCTCTGGCTGTCGGGCCACGCCCTCGACAAGATTGAAGTCGCTGGTTTTTGGCTCTCCCTCTGGGCGGGCGGCGAGCACAATTTGGCGGTTCGTTTGTGTCATAAAAAATTCTTCTGAGGTTCTGATGATTAAAGAAGGCGCCGGCGACTGAACAAGAATCCGCAAGCCTGATCGCAGTTCTGCCCGTGCGGGCTGACAGACACCAATTACCTCTCGGACGGTATCCATTGTATCTATTTTGCTCGATCTTCCCGAAAGGATGGCCAAGGTGTTCCAAAAAAACTACAGTATCCATCTCTAACTGGAGCAGAACCTTGACCTCAACTTCCGGCGCTACCGACCCCCTGCTGACGCCATTCAAGCTTGGCAACCGAACCGCCAAGAACCGCATATTCAGTTCTGGTCATGCCCTGAGTCATGCTGTTCACGGTCGCGCCACAGAAACCACCCTTCGCTACCAGATGGAAAAGGCCAAGGGCGGGATAGGGGTCTCATTCGTAGGCGGCTCTGGCACGGTTTCAATTGATACTGCGCCCGTATTCGACCAGTTAATCATCGACGACGAGATCATTCCTTTTTTCTCGGAGCTTTCAGACTTTTACCATCAGCATGATGCGCTCCTGATGACTCAAATAACGCATCTTGGCAGGCGCACCAACGCCAATGCGGGCGAATGGGTACCGATCGTGGCACCGTCGGCGACTCGAGAGATCCTGCATCGGGGCTTCCCCCGGGCAATGGATGAAGAAGATATTGACCGGATCGTCAGAGATTTTGCTGCCGCTGCTGTCCGCTGCAAAACCGGCGGCCTTGATGGACTCGAAGTTATCGCCTCGGGCCATCTGATTGACCAGTTCTGGTCACCCACGACCAATCACCGCACTGACAAGTATGGAGGCACTCTCGAGAACCGAATGCGTTTTGGACGGATGGTTTTTGAGGCGATGCGTGAGGCCGTTGGGGACGACTTTTTGCTTGGTGTGCGGATGACGATGAACGAGCACGACCACGATACCTCAGGTCTTTCGTTCGAAGACAACATCAGAATAGCGCAACGACTTCAGAACGATGGGATTCTTGATTTTCTGAATCTCGTCTCCGGCAGAATCGATTCGATGCCGAGGCTCACCAATTACATGCCGGGGATGGCCGCGCCGCTTGCCCCCTTTCTTAAGCAGGTCGCGACGTTCAGAAAAGAAGTCAAGTTGCCAATATTTCACGCGACCCGGATAAACGATATCGCGACGGCGAGGTATGCCATCACCGAAAACGTTGTAGACATGATTGGCATGACCCGCGGCCACATTGCGGACCCTTATATTGTCGATAAACTCATACGGGGTGAAGAAGACCGCATCCGTTCCTGCGTTGGCGCAACGTACTGCTCTAACTTCAAACACTGTATTCAGAATCCGGCCACGGCGAGGGAATCAACGCTCCCTCATCGGATCTCAGAGAATACTGAACGCAAAAAAAAGGTCGTGGTCGTGGGGGCTGGGCCGGGCGGTCTTGAGGCCGCTCGGGTGTGCGCCGCAAGAGGCCATGAGGTGATCGTCTTCGAAGCAGCAGACAAGGTGGGCGGTCAGGTGCTTTTGGCAGGAAAAGTTCGCTGGCGAACCGACCTCAATACCATTGTCGACTGGCTGGAAAGAGAATGCGCCATTCTCGGTGTCGACATCCGCTTTAATCAGTTCGCACAAGCGGAGGATGTGCTCGCCCAAGAGCCAGACGTTGTCATTATCGCCACAGGAGGCCTACCCAATATCGACTGGATCGAAGGCAACGGAACCGTGATCAGCCCCTGGGATGTGCTTTCTGGAATGACATCACTCAGCGGCAACGTCTTCGTCCATGACCTGACGGGGCGCAACACTGCGCTGGTCGTGGCGGACTTTCTTTCTGAGCAGGGCGCTGATGTCACCCTGAATACACAGGATGGTCATATCGGCGCAGAAGCCATGGTCCTTGAGGTATCCCCCTTTATGAAACGGTTCTACGAAAGAGGCGTCCAGATGACAGTGGACCAGGAACTTATCTCAGCGCACGCAGAGGACAAGCAAACCCGCGTCACAACCCGGAATATGCATACCACCCAAACTTCCGAGCGATTTGTTGATCATCTGGTGGTGGAGGGCGGCACCCTGCCGAATGATGCACTCTTCTATGAACTGAAGCCTCAGGCCACCAATAATGGCGTTATGGATCTCAATCTTCTCTCAAAGGGATTGGCGCAGCCCGATCATGGGTCGGGGTTTCATCTTTACCGGGTAGGCGACGCCTCAGGCAGTCGGGACATTCACTGCGCCATGCTTGACTCGCTTCGCCTTTGCAACAGTATTTAACAGCAAGGGACGCTTGCAGTCTGCGTGGGCCGGATGGCCGGACGAAATCACGGATAAAACAGAAAAGACTCTCCGGCCATGGGATCATAGACCACCAGATCTCCTGAACTGACTGCTTTTCCGGTTACGGCCGATATCGTAACGAAGTGTGTCACCATCAAGATCGGCGCATCACCAGACTCCACATCAAATAACATCTCTTCCAGCGCCGGGAGTAATTCATCCCGAGAGAAGTGATGCTCATAAAATGAGTTCAATGCTCGCAACGGTGTCACCTCACCCATATTAAGCAGTTTGGCTGTCTCCCTGCACCGACACCATTCGCTCGAGTAGATTGCTGCGAACCGGACCTGACGATCCCTTAACTTCTCTCCAATACGCTTCGCCTGCTGCCTGCCCTCTTCGTCCAGATTTCGCTGGGTCGCGCAGCTTTCAAGATCAAAGTGATTGGGATCGCCGTTCCCCGGAGCAAGGGCATGCCGCATAAAAACGACTTTCCCTGATAAATCCGTCGCCAGCGCCGGGGAACTGACTCCACCACAACTCAAGATCATTGACAGAGTTACCCATACAATTTTCTGGCAAGCGTGGCTTCTGATTCTGTTTATCACGACATCGCCTCCACAACCTTTTTGCCCCCGAGAGCCGAATTCACCACGGCACCTCCGACCCATCATAAGCAAAGACTTTTCCCGTATCCCCGGGCATCAGCTTTTCGATGACCGCGAGCAGTTTGGTCGCGCCTTCTTCTGGCGAGAACAGTTTTTCAGGGGCCACTCGGCTGGAAAATGGGGCGGAGAGTTCGGTAGCGACTGTACCGGGATGCAACCCCACACAGATCATTTCTGGATGGGTTCTTTTAAGCTCTATCGACAGCGTCTTGGTTATCATATTTTGTGCGGACTTGCTCGCGCGGTATCCGTACCAACCCCCTAATCGGTTATCACTGATACTTCCCACACGAGCCGAGAGGTTCGCGATGATGGCCCTCCTCCGCCTGGTCATCAGAGGGACTAAATGCTTCGCGACCATCAACGGGCCGATGGTATTGACCCGAAAGTACTGCTCCAGGTTACTCAGACAAACATCCTGGAGCCGTTTTTCAGGACGAAGACCCTCTGGGCTATGTAACACCCCCGCACAATTGATCAGCAGATCAATCGGCTTGCCGGAGACTGAAACAGCCTCTGCGACTGCTTCAAGGGAATCCCCATCTGTGACATCAAGCCGAAGCAGTGTGACTCTCTGCGGGTGTAATTCAACGAGTTCCTGCAATGCCAAGGCCGAGTTGGGATCTCGACATGTGGCAATTATTTTTGAGGACGGAAATTGCCCGATCAGGCGCTTAACGAACGCCAGGCCCAAACCCCGGCTTGCTCCCTGCACAAGAACTACGTCCGGCATATTGAATCCCCGATTTCAGTCGACAGACCGCGAGTCTAGCGGTGGCTCGCCTTCTGAATGTCTACACAAAGTGAACCCGGGACAAACGCCCACCTTAGAGTCGCGGCACATCCGTAGATACCCGCTGAACTTTTCTTTATGAGCGAGCGATCCGTAACCATCTGGCTTGTCCGCGACACTTGTCGCATCGAAGATAATCCCAGCCTCAATTTGGCTCTGGAAACGGCAGGAAAGTCCGGCAATGCCTGCTTCGCTCTCGCCTGCCTCGAACCCCGGCGATGGAAGCATTACCAGTTCGGGCTCGCCCGGACGGGTTCTGCCTGGAAATCCTTCAGGGCCAATACCTTGATCCAATTGCGTACTGAACTCCTACAGCATGACATCTCTCTTTGGATAGGTGCTGGCGACCCTTCGGCACTCGTTAGACAGATCAGGGAGTGGTTCAGCATCTCCGCCATTATCACCGACTTGCCGCTCGCTACTGAGGAAACAGAAGAGAACCGCAGACTCCAAAACCTTGGGCTTAAGGTCCTCACCACTCAAAGTGACGAACTCTTTGAGGCGACAAACATACACTCCGCACTTGAACGACTTCCTTGCAGCTTTACACAGTTCCGCAAAACCATCGAGAAAGATGGCTCGGTTGCTCCCTCCCTACCCGTTAAGTTCTCTGCGATGGGTTCCCCTGTCGCACAAATATGGCTTGATCCGCCAGAACTTTATGAGGCAAGGAATTTTGATAAGCACCGTTATGCGCAACCAGGCTGGCAGCAGTACCTCGAAAGCGGGGCACTGTCGACCTATAAGAAAACCCGCAATGCCCTTGAAGGGGCCAATATGTCTAGTCGACTTTCCGCCTGGCTGGCCCACGGATGTCTGTCAGTCAGGCGAGCCTGGCACGACACTTTGCAATATGAGGAGAGCTATGGCGCCAATGAGTCAACTTATTGGTTACGATTTGAGTTGCTATGGCGAGAATTTTTTCGATGGTACAGCCGCCACATCGGCTCCGCCCTTTTCACCAAAACCAGTAAAAATGACGTCTGCAAGGTTAACCAATCCGAATCTGTGCTTTTTGAGAACTGGTGCTCAGGCAACACCGGCGTCGACATTATTGACGCTGCCATGCGTGAGTTAAAGCAAACGGGTTGGCTGAGTAATCGGGGACGCCAGCTAGTGGCCAGCCATGTTATTTACGAATATGGTCTTGATTGGCGGTTAGGTGCCGCCTGGTTTGAGAGTCAGCTAGTAGATTTCGACGTTGCCAGCAATTGGGGAAACTGGGCCTACATCGCAGGCGTTGGGGCAGACCCGCGTGGTGGTCGGATTTTTGATCTCGAGTCGCAGGCCGAGAGGTACGATCCCCAAAAGACCTACCGAGACCGCTGGTTGGGGCTCAGTCCGCGAAAATTTGAACACTAATTGCTGTCAATTCGACAGAGTTCATCAAGCGGTCATGCTTGGTCAAGCATCTCCTCAATCTCATCCTGGGTATAGCCGAGCTCTGAAAGGATCTCGCTCGTATGTTGGCCGAGAGTCGGCGCAGCAGATTCGGCTTCATCAGGATCTGCAATAGGATTTCGGGCAAAGCGCATCTCGCCCCTGCCTGGCGCATTCACCGTTGAGAATGCATGATATTCCGCGCTTATCGGATTACTCGCCACACTTTCAACGTTCTCGATAGCCGAACAGGGGATCTCATTTTCGATCAACAGGGCGAGCCAATGAGACGAAGGCTTTTGCTTGAAGTGTTGACCCAGAATCTCGTCGAGCAGATCGCGATGCGTTAGTCGGACTTCATCCTCCGCAAATCTCGGATCATCACTTAATTCGGGCAGGCCGATGGTTTCACAGAAATTGGGCCAGTCCTGTCCGCTGCCAAGACCGATCACAATATCCTGATCGGCTGTTGGATACGGCTCGAAGGGTGTGATGGAGGGATGACGTGATCCGATTGGGCCGGCCACCATACCGGCATTGAGGTAACGCGCAAACGCATTTTCCAGGCACGCCCACTGGCAAGCCAGCATTGAGACATCCAGAGTAGAACCCGGGCCGCCGCCGTTCGCATCACGCTCATAAAGCCGTTGGAGAATTCCGATCGTCGTGAAAAGCGCAGCAGAGATGTCTCCAACCGAGTAACCCACCCGAGTAGGAGGTCCGCCCAGGGGACCGTTAACACTCATCATGCCGCTCATTGCCTGAACGACGATGTCGTAGGCAGGGCGTTGTGAAAGCGAACCCTTTTGCCCAAAGCCGCTGATAGATGCACAAATGAGATTTGGATTAATTTGTTCAAGGTTCTCATCACTGCATCCCAGCCGGTCCCGAACACCCGGACGCATGTTCTCGACCAGTACGTCGGCTGTCTCCAGCAGCCGATGCAAAGCACGTCTACCCCCTTCGCTCTTTAGATCGAGCACAATGGAACGCTTGTTGCGGTTAAGGGATGCAAAGTAAAGACTGATACCGTCTTCGAAAGGAGGCGTCCCCCGAGCCAGATCCCCTTTTGGGCTCTCTACTTTGATAACCTCTGCGCCAAGCGTTGATAAAAGCCATGTACAAAACGGGCCAGACAGGACACTTGTCAGATCAACGACGCGGATATTCTTCATCGTACCTAAACCCTATTAAGTCAATCGAATCCATCGGCTTGTCTCTTCACGTCATGTTTATCCCAAAGCGCTCACATTTCAGAAGTCTTACCGGCGGGATTAGTGGACTCCAACGGTTTCCTTAAGAAAATCACTCAGCGTGCGAGCTTCGCTATCAGAGAGATTCAATCCCTCTTTTGTCCGTCTCCACAGAATATCTTCAACCGACATTGCCCATTCACGCTCCATCAGATACCTCACCTCATTCTCATAAAGATTACCGCCAAAAAACCGACCCAACTCCCCATAAGTCATCGCATTACCCAGAATCTCCCTCGATAGTGAACCATACAGGCGCATCAAACGATGAGCATGGGAATGAGAGAGAAACGGATATTCCTGCTGTAGTTGCTCAACCTCATTATCAAACCGAAGAAAATCAAACGAACCGCCTGGCAGCGGGCTGGATCCGGTCCATCCCTCGTTCTTGACTCCCAAAGCTTGATTCACCTCGGTCAGAACATTCTCAGCAAGCTTCCGATAGGTCGTGATCTTTCCACCCAATACGCTAATGAGCGGCGCGCCCGTCCCATCGGTCTCAGACGTAATCCGGTAGTCCCGTGTGATCGATTTTGTGTCTGCATTGCCGTCATCAAATAACGGCCGAACAGCAGAGTAGGACCAGAGAATATCCTCGAGCGAAATTGACGAGTGGAAATAGTCATTGACTGATGCACACAGATATTGCGCTTCGTCGTTACTAATGATGACCTGGTTGAGACTTTCCTGATGCTCCTGGTCAGTAGTGCCGATCAGAGAAAATTTTTCTTCGTACGGAATAACAAAAACGATACGCCCGTCTGAATTCTGCAGAAGGTAGCAACGATCATGCGCGTAGAGTTTGGGCACAACAATATGACTCCCGCGAATAAGACGCATGCTGCGACTGATCGCGCTATCGATCACGGAATCCGTTAAATTCGAAACCCAGGGGCCCGCAGCGTTCACTAGCACTCGCGCCTGAAATAGATGCTTCTTTGAGTCTCGATCGAGGGTTTCAATCAGCCACACCCCGTTCTCCCCACGGACCGAAATCACCTCGTGGCGTGGCAATACCTTTGCGCCCTTTCCTGCTGCATCTTGCGCGTTCAGAATGACAAGGCGGGCATCATCAACCCAGCAGTCAGAATACTCAAATCCTATCTTGTAGTCCGACTTTAATGGCGCTCCGGCCTGATCTGATGCGAGGGAAATCTTGCGGGATTTGGGCAATGCCTTTCGGCCGCCCAGATGATCATAGATAAATAACCCAAGCCTCAAAAGCCAACTGGGGCGCAGGCCTTCATGATGCGGCAATACAAATCGCAGGGGATAGATAATGTGTGGAGCCAGGCTCCAGAGCCGCTCTCGCTCAATTAAGGCCTTTCGGACCAGATTGAATTCATAATGCTCAAGATAACGCAGTCCCCCATGAATCAGTTTGGTTGAGCCAGAGGACGTCTTGCCTCCCAGATCATCTTTCTCAGCAAGGCAAACAGAAAGACCCCTTCCTGCCGCATCCCTTGCGATCCCGCAGCCATTGATCCCGCCCCCGACGACAAATACATCAAACATCCTTCGATTACACCTCTGAACCACCCCGGCCATTGATCAATAATTCTGAAAACTCAACAAATCCTACACCGCCGTAGCGCTCAAATCTTGGCAAAGCCGAGGGATTTATCGATCCAATTGAGTAGCTCGCGGCCGTCCCGGAACCGCTCGAAATTTTCCAGAAAGATCTCGGCCATCGCTTCCTGGTGCCCTTGATAATCGCCCGAGATGTGCGGCGACACAATGACGTTATCAAGGTCCCAGAATGGGCTCTCGGGCGGCAGGGGTTCCGTGCAAAAAACATCGAGCCCGGCGCCCGCAATCTGACCGCCTTGAAGCGCTTCAAGGAGTGCGTCTTCATCGACGAGCTCACCTCGGCCAAGGTTAATAAAACGTGCCGAAGATTTCATGGCCGAGAACTGCTCAGCCCCGAAAAGCCCGTGGGTTTCGGGAGTCAGGGGGGTAATGAGTACAACGTAGTCAGCCTGTGACAGACAACTATTCAGATCACTGACGCCGTGGATATCGCCAAAATCCGGGTCAGCGCCGCGTGCCGAGCGGCCAACTCCCGTCACAACAAAATCCATCCGCTTGAGCAGCCGCGCGATCTCGCGGCCGATACTGCCGACGCCCACCACCACTGACCGGCCATTCATAAGCTCCGTCAACCGATACAACCATCGATGTTCACGCTGTGCTTTATAAGTTTCGAAGAAGTCCTTGCCAAAACTAAGGATCAGCCCGAGCGTGTACGGCGCTCAAGACTCACCAGATCTGACAATTGCCTCATATGGTCGTAGCGATATACTTTGCCGTCTCTCAGTCTAGCTACACCCATTACTAGGTTTTGCTTGCCCTCATCATCCAAAACTGGGTGCGTGCCAGCAATAACTTCTTCATTCTCGTAGAGTGTCTGTGCATCACCGTTAATCTTGAACGAAGTGCCCGATGTCCAAGACAGCGTGGCTTCTCTGTCCATATCTGATGTAACCCAGTTGAAGTCTTCAGTAATCATGCTGGCTAATTGCTCAATATTTCCTGTGTCAGACCCCACTTTAAAGGCATCAACAAACTGTTCCCAAGATATAGACATTATTGTCCTCCAATGATTTGTTTTATCTGCGCATCACCTTCCATATGCGCACCCATGAAAGGGACCAAGGGGGGTTGAGTCTATCGACGACATCTGAAGCACTTCAAGCGCCGTCCTCGCTCCCTGACACTATAAAAAGGAACTCATTACCGCACTAAATCAAAGCTCTAAGCAGGCTTCGACCTCTGCTTCTACTCCCTCTGAAAGGCCAGGAGATGAACGCCCTCAGATGTTCAAGTCGCAGCGATCAAAGTTAACTCTGCGAATTTTAGGAGAAGTTAAGGGACCCTGCAAATGCAGGTCAGGATTCCTGGCCCGCTGGCTGATAAATTTCGCGCACTTTGTTTGCAGCAGCGATCGCCGCGTCTACGTCAAACTCATGCAACAGCTGAATATGCTTCCAAACACCTGATGCCATGAATGCCTCTTTCACGCCAATGGCCTGTTCCACGCTGTCCACTTCCATAATCCCCACCACAT
>CENZ01047796.1_pt1 | contig 30382 bp, 30 predicted proteins | sample 361341 | NCBI WGS metagenome assembly CENZ01 (sample SAMEA2619782, study PRJEB7988) | marine metagenome | biome: marine biome (ENVO:00000447); feature: deep chlorophyll maximum layer (ENVO:xxxxxxxx); material: "saline water (ENVO:00002010), including plankton (ENVO:xxxxxxxx)" | depth 50 m
ACATGTTGTAGAGCCTTTTGACATTCCCCGTGATTGGCGAAGATTTAGGAGTTGTGACTACGGGTACTCCAGCTTTAGTGCGGTTCACTGGTACGCAGTTGACCCAAGTTTTGAAACTTTGATAGTATATAGGGAACTATATGTATCAAAATTAACAGGAAAAGCATTAGCTCGTGCGGTTTTAGATAGAGAACGAAATGAGCAGATAGATTACGGTGTCTTAGATAGTTCTTGTTGGCATCAGCGAGGGCAAATTGGTCCTAGCATTGCCGAAGAGATGATAAGGATGGGGTGTCGCTGGCGACCCTCGGATCGTAGCGCTGGCTCACGAGTTGCTGGTAAAAACCGATTACATGAATTGCTGAAGGTTGATGAAGACATTGGAAAGCCGGGTATTATTATTTTTAATACTTGTCGCCAATTGATTTCTGATTTGCCAGTTATACCCAGCGATCCGAAAGGGTCAGATGATATAGATCCTCGTTACAAGAGTGATCACACTTTTGACTCTATTAGATACGGAATTCAATCCCGGTATCGTGGATTTAGTCCGTGGGATACAATATTAGAAGAGCGCCAGACTTATATGCCTTCTGATGCAACTTTTGGATATTGAAGAGAGACATTGTGGCTAAAAAACCCGGACTTTATGAAAACATCCATAAGCGTAGGAAATCAGGTAAACCTATGCGTAAAAAAGGTGACAAAGGCGCACCCACCGACAAGGCGTTTAAGCAAGCAGCAAAAACCGCTAAAAAACCCAAGAAAAAAAGGTAAATCCTATGGCGCTTGGTACACCTGAGACAATTGATCTGGATGCAACAAAACAACCTATAAATTTTGTTAAAGAAGGTAAAGATGTACCGGCAGAGAACCGGGAGTTATCTGATCTTGTTAATTATATTGAAGGGCGTTTTTCCCGTGCTAAGACTGCGCGAGATGAAGATGAGCAACGCTGGTTAGTTAATTACAGAAACTACCGTGGCTTGTATGGTCCAGAGGTTCAATTTACCGATACCGAAAAATCAAAAGCCTTTGTTAAAATTACAAAGACAAAAGTACTAGCAGCCTATGCTCAAATTTCTGATGTTTTGTTTGCCGGGGGCAAATTCCCTATAGGTGTAGAGCCAACCTCTGTTGTAAGTGGCGGGTTAGATGCGGTTAATATTGACGCTCAACAAAAGCCAGAAGAACTTCAAGAAGCTCTGAAAGTAAAGACCTCCGCTAAACGTAAAGATATTTTAGAACGTACAGGTCCATATCGGGATCGTCTAGAACGAGTTGAAGACTTAGTTGAGGAAGGTGCTTCAGGTACGCCCGGTGCGTTAATCTATGAGCCAGCTAAAGAGGCTGCTAGGCGCATGGAAAAATTGATTTTTGATCAATTAGAAGAATGCGAAGCGTCTAAACATCTTAGATCAATGGCGTTTGAGATGGCGCTCTTCGGTACAGGCGTTATTAAAGGCCCATTTGCCTATGATAAAGAATACCCTCGTTGGAACCAAGAAGGTGAATACGATCCTGTTTTTTCTACGATTGCAAAAGTAGAACATTGCAGCGTTTGGGATTTCTACCCAGATCCTGAGTCCCGTTCAATGAGCGAGGCTGAGTATGTTGTTCATAGACATCGTATGAGCCGTTCTCAATTACGCAATCTTAAAAACCGCCCAATGTTTCGGGACGAGTCTATCGAAGAAGCAATTGTTCTAGGGCCAAATTATACGCCGGAGTATTGGGAACAAGTTCTAGAAGACAGCGCTTCTCGGAATACTACGGAACGCTATGAAGTACTTGAGTTCTGGGGCTTTTTAGATTCTGAAATCGCAGAAGAAGCTGGTATTGTCATTCCTGATGATTTTAAAGATGTTGATCAGGTTCAAGTAAATTGCTGGATTTGTAACGGGCAAACGTTACGGCTAGTTCTTAATCCGTTTGTTCCCAGCCGTATTCCGTACCATGCATCCCCTTATGAAGCTAATCCTTACTCTTTCTTTGGGGTCGGGATTGCTGAAAATATGGCGGATACACAACTTATAATGAATGGCATGATGCGTATGGCGATTGATAACGCTGCGCTATCAGGCAATCTTCTTATAGAGATTGATGAAACTAACTTAACACCGGGACAGTCAATGGATGTGTACCCCGGCAAAGTATTTAGAAGACAGGCTGGAGCGCCGGGACAAGCTATCTTTGGAACTAAGTTTCCCAATGTGTCTAACGAATTGCTGATGATGTTTGATAAGGCCCGGCAGTTAGCAGATGAAAGCACGGGTTTGCCTAGTTATTCACACGGTAGTACCGGCGTTATGAGTACTGGTCGGACAGCAAGCGGAATGTCGATGCTGATGGGCGCAGCGGCTGGCAACATCAAAGCGGTTGTAAAAAATATTGACGATTATCTGTTAGCCCCACTTGGTAAAAGCTTATTTAGTTTCAACATGCAATTTAATTTCTCTGAGGATCTATTAGGAGATTTAGAAGTTGTCAGTAAAGGAACTGAATCTTTGATGCGGAATGAAATTCGTAGCCAGAGATTGCTGCAATTTATGCAGATGGCAGCTAATCCAGTTATGTCTCCGTTTGTCCGCTTTGATTACATTTTGAGAGAATTGGCAACGTCTATGGATCTTGATGAAGATAAGATCCTAAACGATGCACGAGAAGCGGCAATACAAGCAAAGATGATGGCTGACTTACAAAGTATGCAGCCTCAAACAGCCCAGCCGGGTACGCCACCGGGAGGTCCACCTAACCCTGAAGATCCAACTGGAACTGGTGGTGGCAACATAGCACCGGGCAATGCTCCAGAGCCGGGCGCTCCGGGCAATACAGGCGCTGGTGGTGGGGATAACATGGAAGGCGCACCGCCTCCTCCTTTACCCCAAGGTTAATTTATGGATCGTGAAACAGCCCGGTTTTTATTGTTACTTGTCAATGATGTAGAGTCATATGAACGACTTACAACATTAGTAAAAATTAAGATTAAAAATCATTTGATGAATTTAGAAACAACAAAAGAACCCGCCCGAATGTATGAAATACAAGGTGCTATTGGAGAGTTACGGCGTTGGGAACATCTTAGAGAAGAGATAATTGAGGCAGCAAAATAATGGATGAAATTGATATTCCAGAAATGCTGAAAGACATTGGCTATTTTGGTTTAGATTTTTTGCCTATCGCGGGTGAAGCAAAGGGCGTTTACGAAACTGCTCAAGCTTTTGATGAAGGTGATTACGTTGGTGCTGGCGTGGGCGCTGCTGCTACTTTGTTAGGCATTGTACCGGGCGTTGGGGATGCGGCGGGGAAAGCCCTAAAAGCCCTTGAGCCTACAATTAAACAAAAAGCCTACAAATTATTTAAAACTAAACCTGATAGACCAGATGAGTATTTTCCTCTTTTTGTAAATTCTAATACCGGCGTTCCTAAAGATCAGTGGATCGATGCAGAAGTAGGACCGTTAAGTAAAACAGGTAAAGTTAAAAGTAAAATTGGAGAACTTGCTTACCGGCCCGGTTGGCATGCTGGTGATTACGCATCCGCTACCCATATTGGTGGTAAGTCTACGCCGGGACTAACAAAGCCCGATTATCGCCCAGCTAATCAAGTTTGGGCGGAAGTAGAGTTACCCGCTGATGTTGATTGGCAAGAAATTGCAAATTCTAGAGCTTCGGTTGTAAAATCTGGTCCTAACAAAGGACAAAAGAATGCTAAAGAAGCACATATAACTGATCAAGTTCCTGAAGGCGGTTTTTACAGATACAAAACTAATCCCAATATGCAAGGCAATTGGTTGATTTCTGGATCTATGAAAATCAATAAAAGTTTATCGCCTAGCGAGGTTAAACAAGTTGGCAAAGATACGGGAATCCCTGATTTGCCTACCCTTCCAGAAGTTATGCAACAAAAACAATTGAAAATTAGTGATTTAAATAAAGAAGCTCAACTAGAGCTAAAAGAGAATTATCCAGCAGATTTTGAAATGCAGATGCTAGAACAACAGGAGCCAAAAACTATGAACAGAGGCGGAATAGTTGAAAAGATTGACCCAGAAGAGAAAGAAAAAGCAGCCGCGTCTGTAGAAGACAAGCGCTTAGAAGAGACAGCGCAAGCGGTAGATTCTGAGATGGACGATATTGTTAGTACTCCGCAAGAAGCACAAGAGGTCCAAGCTGCTCAGACTCGTAAGTTACCAGAGACTGAATCGACACAACCTCCTAGCTCACGCAAACGTCCTGAACTAATTTCTATGTATTGCGGTGGTATGGCTATGCCGGGACTTGGCATGGCTCCAGATGAAAATATTGTAGGGTATGACCCCGTAAGTGGTAATCCTGTGCCGATAGGTTCTTCTCCCGAAAATGTCAGGGATGATATCCCGGCTGCGTTGTCATTAGGGGAGTATGTAGTGCCAAACGATGTTGTTCGGTGGCACGGTCTGAAGCATTTTATGCAGATGCATGAAGAAGCTAAATCTGGGCTAATGATGATGCAATCAATGGATCAAATCAAAACAACTTTAGAGGACGATTATGAAAATGACGTTAGCGGAGTTTCAAGCCCGGATGACTCAAATGGCGAAATGGTCATGGGAGATGCTGTTGAAGATGTTTCAGTACATGATGAAGGCATGTCAATGGTTGTGGAAGAAATTACAGGAACTGACGAAGCGTCTGCTGAAGATGTGGAATACCCGGAGCCTGTCATAATCGAAGAGGAATTTGTGTTTTCGGAAGAGCCGTCTGAAGGAGTAGTTGATTACGGCAAAGTGGTGGGTAATGACCTGACAGTTGGGGATGAGCAAGTTTTACTAATTTTTAGTAACGGCAAACCTATGCAACTGCATTAATTGAGCAATTTTTGGGCTACCCTAAATGGCCCCCAAGGAGAACCTTTATGGCTAAGTATCAAAGTAACGAAATTGCTACCTTAGAGAATGAGTTAGCAACCCCTACCCCACAAAATGCCGCTACCCCTGCGCCACCTTTGCCTGACGAGCAAGGCACGTTTAAAAAACGTTATGGCGATTTGCGTAAACATTTACAAACGACTGTTGATCAAAAAGATAAAGAAATTGAAGATCTTAGAGATCAACTGGAGAATGCGACTAAACAGCAGCTTAAATTTCCTAAAACAGATGAGGAAATAGCTCAATGGGCAGCAAAGTACCCTCAAGTTGCTGACATTGTTGATAGTATTGCTTCAAAAAGAGCAAATGAAGCGTTAGAAATTGGTGAAAAAAGAATAGAAAACCTTGAAAAGTTAGAAGCTAAAATCACCAAACAAAATGCCGAAAAGGAACTTAGAAGTTTACATCCTGATTTTGACCGCATTAGAGAAAGTGCGGTTTTTCACGATTGGGTGGGGTTACAGCCTCAGTGGGTTCAAGATGCGTTGTATAAAAATACAACGGATGCCCGTGCCGCTAGTCGAGCTATTGATTTGTACAAAATTGATAAGGGTATGAAACGAAGACCCGCTTCTAGTGGTACAGCAGCGGCAGCAATTTCACGCGGTGGTGCGGCGGCTCCTTCAGGCGCTGGTCAGGCCCGGTTCAGTGAAAGCCAAGTCGAAAAAATGTCGCCTCAAGATTATGAAAAAAATGAAGCCGCTATTCTTGATGCAATGAAAAAAGGTAATTTTGTTTATGATGTCAGTGGTGCTGCCCGGTAATGGCCACCACTAAAGATGTAAAGCTTCTTGGTAATTAATACTTTACCAAAGCTATAGTAGGTGGTATAATTAAAACAATACTTATTGTACCTTGTTAAAGGTCATAACTAAAGTATTAAACCGCAAATGTAAATTTGCCCACTTTCAATACTTTATTTAACAGAAGAGCAGTGACCGTTTACGGCTACCAGATCAGAATTGGCCCGTTCAGTACGAATGCACCCTTTTAGCGAATCTGCCCCCTAACAGCATCTACTTCTGGTTTTAGCGAGTCTCATTTTGGGACTTTTGTTAACAGCCATAAGGAGAAACTTTAATGGCATTTTCTAGTGCGTCTGGGTATACCAATCTGCCCAACGGGAATTTCTCACCCGTTATCTATAGCAAGAAAGTTCAGCTTGCTCTGAGAAAAGAAAGCATCGTTGAAGCTATTACTAACTCTGATTACTTCGGAGAAATTAGCTCAATGGGTGACTCTGTAAAAATCATCAAAGAGCCTGAGATTACTATTTCAGATTATAAGAGAGGAACAGCAATGACCTCTCAAGATCTGGCTGACGTAGATTTCAGTTTGGTTATTGATCAAGCGAATGCGTTTCAGTTCCAAGTGGACGATATCGAAGCTCAACATTCGCATGTCAATTTTATCGATCTGGCTACCGATAATGCTGCATATAAGCTGAAAGATGCTTTTGACAGTAACATTCTCGGCTACTTGTCAGGTTATGTGTATGCAAGTGGAAGCTGGGGTGCAAACTCTACTGTTTCAGGTACGAAGGCTAATTCTGGTGCTGGCAGTGATGAATTGTTAGCGGCGAATAAGCTGGATGCCAGCGATTTTGGTGGAACAGGAGGTAATTCTATCCCTGTTGCTCCTAATGGTGGAACAGCAGAAATCACTTCTCCTTTGCAAATCCTTAACCGCATGGCGCGGCAGATGGATCAAGCAAATGTTGCCAGTGATGATCGTTGGTTTGTAGCGGACCCTGTTTTCTACGAGCTATTGCAAGACGAGAACAGCAAGCTAATTTCAAATGATTTTGCTGGCGGACAAGACGCTGGTGATGTGTTGAGAAATGGACGAGTTGTTTCTGGTTTGATCAGAGGCTTTAAGGTCTACAAGTCAAACAATCTTCCGTTCTTAGGAACTGGCCCGGCTACAGTGGATGCAGATGGATCTACTGCTAATCTGGGTGTGATTGTGGCTGGTCATCAGTCGGCTGTTGCATCTGCACAGCAGATTTCTAAGACTGAAAGCTTCCGTTCACCAACAACCTTTGCGGACATTGTGCGCGGCATGAATCTTTTTGGGCGCAAGATTTTGCGACCTGAATCGATCTTCACTGCGATTTACAATCAAGCAGCGTAAAGCACTATGAGGGGAACCCTCCGGGGTTCCTCTTTTTCTTGCGGTTGAGGATAGAATGCCAGCAACTTACTTGGATCTTTCTAATAGAGTGTTACGAAGATTGAATGAAGTTGAAATGACTTCTTCTGATTTTCCGACTACGCGAGGAGTACAAGCATTAGTAAAAGATGCTGTCAAAGCTTCTATTGCTAGTATTAATCAATCAGAGTTTGAATGGCCCTTTAATGCGGCGGAACACACAGAAACTTTGGTTATTGGCAAAGAAGAATATGATTGGCCTCAATATTTTAAGGTAGTTGATTGGAATTCATTTCAATTAATTACAGTAGTAAACGGCTCAAATGTTTTTGAAAAATTAGATTACATTAGTCGGGATGAGTATTACGAGAATTACCGGGATGCAGATAATAACGCCGACAGTGCGGGAATTGAAAAACCAAATTACGTTTACCCGTCACATGGAAATGGTTTTGGTGTAACGCCCAGCCCGGATGCAGCATATAAAGTAAGATTTCGTTACTTTTTGAACTACGCAACTTTAACGTTGTATGATGATCAGACACGAGTGCCTGAGAGTTTTTCAAGCGTTATTGTAGATGGTGCATTAATGCACATGTACATGTTCAAAGATAATGTAGAAGCTGCTCAAGTATCACGCTTACTATTTATGGAAGGTTTAAAAAATCTTCAAACTTTATACATTAATAATTTTGAGCAGATAACAGATCATAGAGTGAATTACTAATGGCTGATAGGATTCAGTCATATAAGGTGATTTCTGCTGGTGGCCTTAACTCAAACGAAAACCACCTTGATTTAGCAGAAAACTCACCGGGAGCGGCAACAAGGCTTGTTAATTATGAAGCAAGTTTGTTTGGCGGGTATAGACGCATTAATGGATACGCTCCATTTGACTCTAACTCTGAAATAGTACCCGGCCAAGGTAAAATACTTTGCGTAGCATTGTATAAAGATGATACATTTAATAACGCTTATGTAATTGCGGCAAGACAAGATACAGGAGCATCGACATATAGTTTTTATAAGCATGTTCCTTTGTCTGGTTGGCAACAGATGTCTACAGGATATTCGAGAACTGTCGGCACAACATTAGACCCGTTAAAAACAATAAATCATGTCGATTTTAATTTTGGAGCGGGGAACCATTTAGCCTTTGCTGATGGGATAAACCCACCAATTGTTTTTGATGGGACGAACTGGAAAGAATTAGCTGTTAGTGGAACAGGAGGATCAAGTAGCCCCGGTGGGCCAATGTTATTAGAAAATCCAGCGTTAGTAGATGTTTTTGAAAACCATCTATTTTTCTCTGGTGAAACTACTAACAAATCGACAATTTGTCATGGCGCTCCTAATGACCCCTATACTTTTACGAGTGCTGCTGGGGCCGGGCAATTAACGATAGGTTTTGATGTTGTTCAATTCAAACCTTTTAGAGAAGATTTGTTTGTTTTTGGTGGTAACGCGATCAAAAAAATAAAATCTGATATAACAGCGGGATTTGTTTTAGATCAGGTTACGACTAACGTAGGGTGCATTGCTTCCAATAGTGTTATTGAGATTGGTGGTGACTTAGTTTTTTTAGCACCAGATGGATTGAGGCCCGTGGCCGGAACGTCCAGAATTGGAGATGTTGAATTAGAAACCATTTCTAAAAATATTCAATCTTTATTGGTGGATATGCCAGTAGATTTTAATTTAGATAATGTTTTAACAAGTGTTGTTGTAAGAACGAAGTCCCAGTTTCGATATTTTATTGGGGATGACACGATTTCCAATTCAGATAGCGCGGGAATTATTGGAGCGCTAAGAACAGCGGACCAGCAATTAGGCTGGGAATTTGGTGAACTGTTAGGTATCCGCGCCAGTTGTGCAACGTCTGGGTACATTGGTCAAAACGAGTATGTACTGCATGGTGATTACAATGGTGGTGTGTACCGACAAGAGCAAGGCGACACTTTTAATGGTGGTGGAATTATAGGTGTGTATTCTACACCTTATTATGACTTTGGTGATACAGAAGTTCGTAAAATATTACGCAAAGTTAATACATTTATTCGGTCAGAGGGACCGTTAGAAATGAACATTTCGGTGTCATATGATTGGGATGATACATCAACTGCTAAACCCCCCTCATATGCACAAGCGAGTACTGGAGCGCCAGTAATTTATGCGGGAAGAAACATTTTTTATGGCGGCACAAATGTTAAATACGGCGGTAACGAAAAGCCCATTATGTCTACGGATATTCAAGGCAGCGGTTACGCGGTGAAAGTAACGTATGTGACGTTGGGTGCGGCCAATGCTTCCCATTCTATTCAAGGGATGGTTTTTGAATTTAGCGTGGCAGGGAGAAATTAATGGCAGGGTATACTAGACAGTCAGTAGCCTCTATTCTCAATGGAGAAAGTGTTACGGCTCCTCCTATTAATGCCGAATTTAACCAATTACAGTCTGCATTTGACGCGGCAACGGGGCATTCACACGATGGTTCTTCAGGAAATGCTCAACCAGTAGCGCTTGCAACATCTGTGTCGGGGTACTTACCCGCTGCTAATGGTGGTGTTGGCGGTAAGAACAGTGTTTTTAACAGTACTAACCCAACACAAACAGATGATTCCGCAAGCAATTATGCCGTAGGCTCTATTTGGGTTAACACAACTAGTGACATAATATTTATCTGTTTTGATAGCACTGCTTCGGCGGCTATCTGGCAACAAGTAGGAACCTTTAATCAACAGAAACATATGTTGCCAGAAAATACTGGCATTTCTGATATAGGTTCTACTAGTAAAAAATTTAAAGATTTACATTTATCTGGAACAGCTACCGTTGCAAATGTAGACGGGGTTCTTGGAGCCACCACTCCCGCCGCTGTTACTGGGACCGTTATAACAGCTAACACCAACTTTGCTGGTCCATTAACAGGTGCAGTAACAGGTAATGTTGCGGGTGATCTTACAGGTGACGTTAAAGCTACGAATGGTACAACTGTTCTAGAAAATGGTTCTACGGGTAGTGACGCAGTCTTTACAGGTTCAGTTACCGGCAATGTCACAGGGAATGTTAATGGTAATCTTACAGGAAATTCTACGGGTACTCACACTGGCACAGTAGATGCCAATAACACAACCCTTACGAACCTAACTGACCCGGTGAATAACCAAGATGCCGCTACTAAAAAATATGTAACGGATCAATTGAGTTTAGGCGTAAATAGCGTTGACCAATTTCGCGCAGATGCACAACTCTTTGCGATTAACCCGGAAGACTCTCAGTTTACAACAAGCACCAGTATTACTGGGTTTAGTGCTTTGCATTACGCTGCAAAAGCTTCTGCATCAAGTACAGCGGCAACTTCTTCGCAAAATGCAGCCAGCACCAGTGAAACCAACGCGGCCCAAAGTGCAATAACAGCTTCTGCTAAAGCTGCATTGCTATCAAACTTTGTTGATTCAAATGAAAAATCGCTAATAGGAGTGCTGATTTAAAATGTCTAATACACTTTCTTATTTTAACACTCGTCAAACTACAGCGGAAGCTGCAATTACCAAATTATCAGCGATGTTGGATACCGCCACAGTGCGAGAGTTAATTGTAGTCGTTAAATCATTGGAGCTTTTGGAACATTACAAAAATGTCACTGGCTACGATGCGCTTGTAGAAAAACTAGTGACTAAAGCTGGAACCGTTATGACCGGCACATTAGCGGACGATGATATGATGTATATCAGCCGGGCTATTAGCTTTGGCACGGGGATTCCTTTGGGATCTGAACTGCGTTGGCAGATTCAAAACAAAGACAGCTTTAATCTTAATATCAATGGAGATGTTGTTGCCGGGGAAAGATCGTTGGAACAATTCGGCGATGTTATCTTGGAAACTTTTTACGCGGCAACTGCTGCATAAACTTTTAGGGAGCATTTATAAATGTCTACTATCACTCATGCGGTCACCGTTCAAAATTACTCCGGGGAAGGCAACCGCTTTAAAATTGACGGAACAAAACATCCAAATTTGTTCTTAGCGCGGGGTAATACTTACGAGTTTACTGTATCTGACACTACAATGTCAGGGCATGCTTTTAAGTTTTCAACGACACAGGACGGCACACACGGTGGTGGTAGCGAGTTTACAACTGGCGTAACGGTTACCGGCACGGCGGGTTCTGGCTCGGCTAAAGTAACGCTTGTTTGTGACGCGAATACACCTGACACGTTGTACTACTATTGCGGCACTTCGGGACATACAGGTATGGCCGGAAGCTATGCAGTTATTAAAACCTCTGGTGTAATTCTAGCTGCTCATACAATGGATAGTTTTACGACTAATGTTTCTATTTTTGCTAACACCATTGCCCGTGAAATTCCAACAAAATTAGAGTCCATAGCAACAGCGCTAAAAACTCACACTAATACGGAATTCGGTGACTTACAGACGTATGTTAATACTTCCTTAAATAGCATTTTGTCCGAATTGAACGAGATGGCGGGTAATATTGCGAAAGAGCAAGTGGAGTATGAGGCGCGGTATGATACAGCGTTTAATACTTTGCAGACAAATTTAGGAAACTATTTAGCTACGGGTAGTAGTTATACTCAAGCACAAATACAGGGTTTGATGTTTACTGGGGCTGTTTCTTCCTCCAATATTTCTTACGATAGTAATGGTCGTTTATCTTCCATTTTATCTAATGGAAAATTGACTTGGAATATTACATACGATAGTAATGGGTATCTCGACAGCTTCAAAGAAAACGTCACAATTGGTGGTGTTACTTATACTAAAACGTATAATGTTACTGTCGATTCTGGCACTGGAAGAATTACAGTTATTGAAGAAGTGTAAGTAGGTTACTTATGGGACAGGGTACAGATCTCTGGTTACACAACCGCGTTAAGACGTTAGAGGCCGCGCCGACTTCGTCCGATAATCCGGGGCAGTTTGATAGCTATTGGGCAACTATTGCTCGTTATGATCAAAATAGTAGTTTTTCCCATACCAGTAGTAGTATTTATGCTCATCAAGCAACTGGACTTGAGTACTTTGGATTTGCTGCTGCAAATTTAGCTCGTACTACCAATGCTGATCATCAACAGTTTCATCGTTTTCGTAGACCTCCAATTATTCATTCTTGTAATGTGATAACTACCGGGTCTGACGATTTTATACATGATGAAACAGAAAATACCGGGTATAGTAGTAGTAATACATATAATTACCCTCATTTAGGGGTCCGATTATTTGCTATTGAAAATACTTCGGCTTCAAATGTAACGGGTGTATTTAATATACTGTGGTCTGGTTATAGTACCTACTCAGGTTATTCTCTTTGGGCGGTTACCCCAAGTGGGGCGTTAACAAATGGGAAATACACTGCGTCTGTAGACAGCCTACTTTACGGTGGTACTAGTAATAGCTCTAGTTATGCAAGTCAATCTTATGATTTCCCGGCTAATACTGTTGTTTTATTTGTTTTAATAACGTCTGCCCGATATCTAACCTCTAGTAGTAATGGTTTTATTATGCACATGCAGAATGGTATTTATAGTTTAAACACTTTATTTCAAAATACAGCGTTAAAACCAAGAAATGATTTTCCTCAAGAACTTATAAAAGGTGGCCTTGTAGACAATGATTTATCGGGAACTAATGTGCGTGATCCTGCAAATTTATGGAACAAACTTGTTCTTAAAAAATCTATGGTAACGCCAACGGGGTATGCCCACTTAGAATAGTACTGGAGACTATCAATGAAACCACAGCTTCTAAATGTATTAGGAAAAAATGAAGAGTCTTTGTCTGGTAGTGGCGCTGCTAGTAGTGGACCATTTGCCCCGTTTTATGCAACTTCAGAAAGGGCAGGAAATCCTTATGTTGTACCGGCAATTATAAGTCGGTGGAGAAGGGACATTAACAGCCCCGCTAGTGATTGGACTTCTACCGGGTATTGGACAACCATGTACGGTTATTACCAAAGTGGAAATGACGCTATACAAAGATACGGTTTTGCCCGTCCTCATGGCGCTCAGAAAGGTCAGTATAGCTCTAATAGTTTCGGTATGTCTGACCATCGACTAGTGTATGCAAAAAATAAAACAGTCGGCCAAGTTGGGCAGTATACTGTGGGTGGTGGCAGTAGCCAAAGTTATAACCCTATTTTCACTTGTTTAATGTACATAAAAAATACAAACAGTACCAACACAACTGTCTATATTTATGGTTCTGGTTCTGCTAATTGGTCGTCCGGGCATGATGGTTCGTCTTGTATGTGGTTTAACCCGAATTCTGCGACAAAAAGTAATGTGACTGGCGGATCTTTTAACTCACTTTGGTCAAGTTCTGGTTCAAGTAGTATTTTAGATTTTAATAGTAGTTTTACGCTTGATGCGGGTAAAACAGCAGCAGTTGTACTTTTTTGTACCGCACGGTACCACACGACTTTTAGTAGCGGTTGGCACGGTTCTGGTGCAGCGATGTTCCGTAGTTTAGACACAACTTTTGGGACTACTGGAATTGTTCCTGATTATAACATGTATGCCACGGTTATGATGGCCACGAGTCCTCAAGTTGATAGTAATTACCTTACTAGCACTACTGAGATTGCTGGTGATTGGAAACGTTGCCATGACATTTTTGGAGACTAAGAATGGAAATAGCTTTACTTCAACAAATTATAAGCCAAGAAGCCAGAGCGGGTGGTAGTAGCACTAGCGGAGTCACCTCGGCCTATGTGACTGAAGGGAATTTTTCCGCTGGAAGTTATCAAGGTTATCCAGCTATAGGTCCACATTCTATTTATGTTACAGATTATAGAGGTTGTAACCCGTCTACCGGCGGATTTACTTCCCAAATAAGTGAATTGAGAACGTATATGGGTAACACCGATTATGCCAAGTGTTGTTTTGATTATTTGTGCAATGCTGGTGGAGAAAGAAACAACACAAGTCAGGCTACTATATATGGGCTTAACAGTGGCCAACGAGTACATGTTGGTGATGAAAAAAGTATGGGGCATGAACAACCATTTATGGCATCCAATAATGATACTAGTTATGGCCCGATTTTTATTGAAGCAATCTTTTTAAGAAATAGAACAACTTCTTCCCAAACTTTTTCTGCGAATCATTCAGGGGCTAGTTACTGGGCTTCTGGGTATGATGGATCAGGTGGCTATGCTTTTATTTACAACAATAGTGCGTTGGGCAGTATAACGAATTATTCAACGCAGTCCCTCTGGTCATATACAAGTAGTACAACCAACACCAATCGTTCTTTTAATATAAATGTACCAGCCGGATGCACATTTGTTATTTGTAGCGCTCACACCATGTATTACTGGACTACTTTTAGTAATGGCGGTCATTGGTATTATAAGTCAAGTTGGGATTGGGGAAGCAATTTTACCAGTGGGAACTTTATTCCTGATTTACGCTGTACTGCCTCGATGTTGAGTTTACGAGATAGAACTGAATTGCCTAGCACCACGGTTGCTCAACCTTCTTCGGCTGGTGGTAATTTATCCTTACTTGCTATCCCCAAAATGGCATATAACGCTTACGGAGATCACCCATGAACTTCATGGAAATGTACTTGCTCAACAGAGCTAATATTTTATCTGGTTCCATTTCAAGTGGTTCTATAGACGGTGGTTTTCCAGAAACTCAAGGGAGTAGCGATCCAAATACAATTGCTACGGGTACACATAGTGTTCCGTTTATTTCTACCTTAAATCAGAGGCAAAACAGCGGTAGTTTTTCTTATACAAGTAGTTTTAATCAGCAACTTGCTACGCCAAATCCCGGTATGGCTTCTGACAGTCAAATAAAACAGCAATTTTGGTTTGCACTTGGCGATGCATCCCCCGCTACTGACTCTTCTTACGGGTCTACTAATCTGCAACATCTTCAAGGTCACGATGATAATATGAGAGCGGGTAAAACTGTTTTGCAATTTGGTAAATTTGACCAGTTAGCACGGGCGGCTCAAATGCACCAGTATAATGGGAGTGATATGAATTACTCGCCTTGGTTTTCTAGTGTTTTATTTGTAAAAAACACAACTGCTAGTGATATTTCAAAAACGGTCACTTTTTTTGGGTCTAGTAATAACAACAGTTCTTATGGGCATATGGCGGCAGCGACTATAGTGCCGAATAATGTTAGCAAGGTTGCAACTACTGGGCAAACTACTAATAGGTTTGTGTCCTATCAAAGTCAAAATTGGGGTGTAGAAACTAGTGGTAGCGCTACTTTTCCAGCTAATAAAACCACTGCGATAGTGTGGACACATAATCTGTATTATTGGACTAGCTTTAGTAGTGGGGCGCACTGGTCAGGGAGTACCCGTCTGAGAAAAGTAGATCAATTATTTGACGGCACAGGATTAGTACCTGACCATAAAATGACGGCTGTAGCTTATCAAGGAAGAAGCAACAATTTTACTGCTGATCAGCCGTGGAGAGTTTGGAAAGAGTGCGGCGATATCTTGGGCGACAACTAGTATATTAATGGAGAAATGAGATGATAACTTTAGTACAAATTGACCCAGCCACTAAGCAATCCGTGGCTTCTTGGTGTGTAGAAAAAAAGCCTAAAAAGCTAGACGCTAACGTGTATGTAATTCCTGAAAAAGAACTCAAGGTTGAGACAGGAATTTACAAATTAGATGGCTCTACTATCAAGGCTCTTTCTGTCGCTGAACTTACGACTATGACTAAAGCGATGGAACAAACCTCAATGGCGGCAGATTGTCGGATGCAAAGAAACTTTCGTTTGTCTGAGTCTGATTGGGTTGTAACTAAATCCTTGGAAAAGGGTGAAGCTGTTCCAAAAGCTTGGTCCGATTATCGTACTGCGTTGCGCGATCTTCCAACCCATGCGAAGTGGCCTGAACTGCAAGAGGCGGATTGGCCAGTTGTTCCATCTTAAACCGGCTACTGCAACGGCCCAATCTGTATTGGACCTGTTGTATTTAGTATCCAATAGTCGGTTTGGAGAAGAATGGACGGTTACGGAATTTTGTGGAGAACTTTTAGATGCCTTGACGGCAGAAAAGGTATTATTGCAATACTTGGATGATGACGTAAAACCTGTGGCTTTTACCACTTATTGTTTTTTAACAGAAGAGGAAGCCACGTTAAATGAAGAAGAAGGATTCTATCCTTCTCTTGAAACGTACCAAAGAAAAGATGGCGACCAGATTTGGTCATATTGGACAGTAGTTTCTAAAAAAGGAAATGGATTTAATTTAATGCGGCAAGCAAGAAATTTTTTACGGCCAACTTACGGGGTTAGGCCCGTTTATTTTTTTAGAGACTACGATTTATCTAAAACACATAGAGGATCACTGTAATGGGCAGAAAGAAAACCACCAATGTAACTCAAACAGGGTTAGGTGATACACAATTTGATACGTTGACGGGTAATCAAGCTGCTTTAGGAGCAACTATGGATACCCAAGGGGCAGCAGCAGAAGAGGCAAGACAAACTTCGGAAGCGAACCAAGGGACAATTTTGACGAATCAAGGCACTATGCAAACGGGCATTACTAATTTGCAGACGGGCCAAGAAGGCATTAACACCGGGATCACGGGCCTTGGTGCTACACAAGCTGAGATTGTGGCATCACAAGCAGCCGCTGTTGAAGCCGCGAAAGCAAGAGAAGCTGCCATTATTAGTGCTGTAAATAGCCGTCCTCAAGTAGATTTGTCTGGAGTCACCTCTGGGATTAGCAATCTTCAGTCTACAACGGATACTGGGTTTTCTAATATGGGGGAGCGTTTTACACAAGTAGATGACACCTTGCTCAATAACGAACTGAATGCTGTTGGCCGTTATGATGATATTATGGCGGGGCAAGAAGGACTCGGTGGTCAGGTTACTGGCGTGGCTGGACAATTAACGGATGCACAAGCAGCTATAGATGCTAACGAAGCCAATGCTGTTACTCGCGCTGCCACGGCCCAAGAGTCGAGGGATATTTTGCAAGAAGCCGTATTAAGTGGCCAAGTAGGTTTACAAGATCTGATCGATCAATACGGACAGGCTGGTGCGACTTACTATGAAAATCTCGCTGCCGGTCAAAGTAGTCTGCTTGAAGGTCAAGCGGGATTGCAATCCGGGCTTACTGCTTTTCAAGATCAATACGGTCAAGATTTTGCCGCTCAATCAGATTTTCTTGGAAATATGCAAAACACCATTACAGGTGGTTTTGACCAAGTAGCTCAAGGGCAAGGCGCACTTGGCGATAGTTTAGAGCCTTTTCGGGAGGTTCCTACCAACACTATGCAACAAATTGATGAAAGAGTCCTCCAATTAGCAGACACGATAGATGCTCAACCCACTTTTGATTACGCCAGAATTGCCAAAGATATAACAGCGGGTGTTGAGCAAGGTATGACAGGTGTAGCTGGAGACTTTGAGGTTGCCAGAGGTAAATGGACCGGGCAACTAGATACTATGCGTAATATTCTTTTGTCTCAAGGCGATACCTTAGATCAAGCTGTACGCCAAGACTACACTGAATTAACCAATGCGTTTGATCAAACTGGACGGCTTATTGCAAATACTGTGGATGAGCAGGGTGTTAGAACTTCCCGTGCCATTGATCAAAATGGAAATCTTCTGATTGCTAAATTTGATGCAACCGGCACACGCATTCTGGAAAACAGTTTAAACATTAACTCAATGTTGGGACAGCTTGAATCTAGAATGGAGTACCGGGCGGGAGCCAACTATGCGATGGGCAATTTGTCGCCTACGATGAACCGTAGGTATGGTTTGATGTCTCCGTATACGCAAACAACACGCGGCACATAGCGGCAGAACTAAATCTTTAATCGGGTGGGTCTGATTGAGGGATTTAATGCATCCAGAGAAGATTTCGCCGAATGGCGAACAGTTAATTAAAAGCTTTGAAGGTCTAGCAAAAGTTGGGGATGACGGGCTTGTAAGAAGTTATCGCTGTGCGGCTGGACGCTGGACGATTGGATGGGGTCATTGTAAGGGTGTGCGTAGCGGCATGGCTGTTACGGAAGCCGAATGTGAAGAGTTTTTTAGAGAGGACGTGTCTGTTTTTGAGCATGCAGTCCGAAGGCATATTCAGGTTCCCTTAACTCAATTTCAATTTGATGCGCTTGTTTCATTGGTATTTAACATTGGGGAAGGGAATTTTAGTTCTTCTACCCTAAAGAAAGTATTAAATAAAGGTTTGTATGATGAGGTTCCTGAACAAATCTTGCGTTGGAATAAAGCAACGATTGATGGGACTTTACAGACACTTCGGGGTTTGACGAGAAGAAGAGCAGCCGAAGCAGCACTATTTAGTATGGACGCACCTTTAGCGTCAACTACCGGGGGTACAGATATGCCCCAGAAGGTTGAGCAGAAAGCGCCTAAGTCATTAGCAAAAAGTAAGACAATGGCTGGAACTGGCGTAGCTGGTATGGCGACAGTTTTAAATGAAGTGTCTGCTCAATTAAAGGCGTTGGCCTCATACAGCGACATGCTTCAAATGTTGTTTTTAGCATTAGCTTTAGGCGGCATTGGCTTGGCAGCTTATGCCAGACTTAATGATAGAAAGGAAGGAATACACTAAGTGTTTGGGTTTATAACTGGCAAGATTCAAACAGCAATTATGGCAATTGGAGCAGTCCTGTTGCCTATTTTGTATATTCTAGGGCGTAGAGATGAAAAAGCTATACAGAAAACTGCCGCATTAGAAGATGCTCTGGAGCTAGAAAAGACAAGATCTGAGTTTCATTTATCGATGAGCGAAGCAAAGAATGAGATTGACAACAGTAATACTGATACTTCCCGCGATGCTCTTGTTGAGCGCTTGCGCGACAAAGGTTTATAAGACTGAGTTAGAAATATATTGTCCGCCTATTGTTGAGTATTCAGAAGAATTTAACGAATCTTTAGTGGAAGAACTTATTTCTCTGCCTGTAGAGGATTTTGCTATTGAAAGAACAATTTCTGATTATGTTCGTTTACGGGATTTGATCAAAGTATGTGTGACTGAACGGGACAATTTGGAAAATGGCCGAAGAACAGACTAATACACAAAGCGGTGAGGGAACTCCCGCTGTTGTAGGGTCAGCAGATGCGTTACCGGCGGGTAACAGAACATCATCTGCAACCAACACAACTATCAATACTGGTTATAGTGGTACTCCCGATACTTCTTATAGCGGTAGTCCTCAAACTGCGTCTACCCCTTACGGAAATGTAACTATTGTACCCGGCTATGGCGGTCAATTTGTGGGCGGGGTTGCTGGTAATGCTGCTAATCAACCGGCTGCTGGCACGATCACAGGAGAAGCCGGGCAAGCCCTAACCGATTACAACACAGTCATGTCGGACGGTACTCCAAATGTTGGATTAGAATCCGCGACTAATATTGTAAATGACCCTAGTTCTTTCTTAGGTGAAGAGGGACAACTTTCTAATCAAGATTTTACAGTTGGAACTGAGGGAACATTGTTAGATGGTAGTTCTGAGAATTACCAGATGGATACAGATGGTCTAAACGTTACGTCAGGACAAGGCTCTGTAACAACCGCTGGCACTACGCAAGGTGTAGCTACGACAGTCGATGGCTCAATTGCCACTAACCCCGGAGTTACCTCTTACGAAGCGGCCACTACCCAAGAAGATGTTGAAGGTGCTTTAGGCACGGCGGCTACAGGTGAAGTTAGCGATGAAGCTATGGTATCCGCTGAACAAATTGATATGCAGGGTACTGCTACTGGGTACAACGCTGATGGCACTGTCAATTACACCGGGCAAGCACTGACTCAATTTGCCAGCCAAAACATATCGACAATGATTGATACCAGCACAGTCGCTGGTAAATTGTTGGCGCAAGAGTTGGGTGAAGGAAACTACACCGACACTAAAGCTACAGTAATGGGCCAATTAAATGTTATTTCCTCTCAATTTACTGGGGCTGATGGCCAACCAAAGATCCCAAGTTGGGCGCAAGCGACTGCTAGAAATGTAGCTCGGATAGCAGCATTTAAAGGCATGACCGGGTCCGCCGCTACAGCGGCTATGTCTACCGCCATAATGGAAGCTACCCTTCCGATTGCTCAAGATGAAGCTAGGTTTTTCCAGACTGTTACCTTAACCAATTTAGATAACAAACAACAAGCAACAATTAACCGGGCTAATGTCCTAGCTAAAATGGACCAGATCAACTTAGATGCCCGAATGACAGCAGCGATTCAAAATAGCCGTAATTTTATGGACATGGATCTTGCTAATTTAAATAACGAACAACAAATGGAAATCGTTAATACGCAGTCTCGCGTTCAAGCGTTATTAGAAGATGCAAGAGCTACTAATACTCAGCGCATGTTTACTGCTGAAAATACGATGGACATGCAAAAATACTATGACCAGTTGGGCGCAAATATTGCGATGTTTAATACTGAGCAAGTAAATGGCATGTCACAATTCAACGCCGCTGAAAGCAACGCTACTGCTAGATTCAACGCTGGTGAAATGAATGCGATGAGTATGTTTAATGTTGAGCAAGCAAATATTGCTTCACAGTTTAATGCTCAATTAGAAAATAATCGTGAGCAATTTTATAGGGAGATGCAATATAATATTGATATTTCAAATGCAGAATGGCGAAGGGAAGTTTCTTTAACTGAAACTAAAATGCAATTTGAAGCAGCAGCTTTAGACGTACAAAACATGTTTGACATTAGTACTGAGGCTCAAAATCAATTGTGGGATAGGGCCGACAGTATTCTAGATTATATATGGAAATCCAATGAAACTGCTGCTGATCGTGCAACTCGTTTAGAAGAAGCAAGAATGGGAGCATCTGCTACTAAATCTGCTGGAAGATCAGCGGGTATAGGTAGTGCAGTTGGAGCAGTCGCTGGGGCATTAATTGGTCTATAGAACTTGGGGTGGGTACTCTGAGGTTTAAATGGATGTAGCTAAAATTTTTGATGCACATGAAAGAATTATCTTAATGTGTAGCGGTGGAAAAGATAGCGTTGCCGCGCTGTATTATTTAGAAGATTACTGGGATAAATTAATCGTAGGTTGGGTAAACACTGGCGATTTAGTTCCCGAAGTTGAATCTTTTATGCAAGAGATTAGTCGGACAGTACCCAACTTTATTGCGATGTACTCTGACTCAATTAAATGGCGCAATGAAAATGGCTGGCCCAGTAGAGTTGTTCCAGTAGGAAATACTTTACTTGAAAAGCATATAGGAGGAACGGGTTCTTTTAATGTAACTGCGTATCACAATTGTTGCAAAGCAAACATTTGGGTTCCTTTAAAACAATTGGTTGATAAAACAAAAGCTACAGCAGTTTTAATGGGTCAACGACAAGAGGATGATTTAAAGAACCCTTTAAAAAATGGTCAGTGGAGTGAAGGGTTTCAAATTTTTTACCCAATAAATGATTGGTCTACAGAAGACGTATTAGAATATTTAAAACAAAAAAGGATTTCCCACGATAGATTTTCAGCGGGTGATACATCTATCGATTGTGTAACTTGCACTGGGTATCCGCAATATACCGATAGAACTGCGTATATTAAAAAGCATCACCCTGTAGCCTACAAAGAAGTTTTACGGCGCTGGAATTTGATAGCAGCGGCCAATTTACAAGAGCAAACTGTGCTGCAAAGTGCTTTGAACAGAGGTTAAGATGAAATTTGAAGATGCTATAAGGTTATCTATTTCTAATTTTTTAAATGGAAAATTGCCGGACGAGTTAGGCAAACTTAATGAAGAGGGTTTGACGTACACGCCAGAATGGTTCGATACGTTTGAAGAAACTCTTCAGAAGGAAGAGGAGTTGAAAGCCGAAACTATGGATGAGGAGGATGATGCTCCAAGAAAACCTCGTAAAAAGAAAAAACAACCACCTGTTGAAGAAGGTTTAGGAGGATTAGGCTATGCGTCTTGACGGACCAATTGCTGGAGAAAACTTTACCTCTGATACTAGAAATTATCCGTGGCATCGTCCTCCTGACCTCGTGGAATATGATGAGATCGTAGAATATCTGCTTACTACTGTTTCTAAAAAAGATACCTTGCCGGGAGTAATGTCTTCATTATCTATTGGTAATTCTATTGCTGCCGTTACAGATTATTTGATTTTATCTTCTGTAGGAAATGGTAAATTTTCTATCGACATGGGCTTGTTAGTTGCGGGGCCATTAGCACGATATATTCAGATTATGGCAGACAAATTTTCAGTCGAGTATGAGTTCGGGTTAGAAGAAGAAGAGCATCCTATAAGTACAGATTTAGCGAGATCTTTGCGTCCAGAACCTGAAACAGAAACTGTGGCGAATGTAGAAGAAGAAATGAACTCGGAACAAGAAGCCCGTGCTGGATTTATGTCGCCATTAAGCTCTACAGAGCCTACAGCCCCTAGCGATGAGCAAAACCAAATGCTCGGCGTAGTTGATGAACAAGATGTTGAGGAAACTGACGATGGCTGATTGGGGTACTACGTTTACAAATAGTTTTAATTCGGCGTTTGCTAACGCTAGACGAAGTTCTGAAGCTGACAGAATAGCAATTCAAAAGCCATTTATGGAAAATTTAATGGCAGAATATGAAAGAGCTTCTGACGCTATTCGTGCAAACAATCAAAAGCAAGCGGCATATGCTGCTGCTGGACAACGAGTGGTTGATTCAATTGTCCGCCCAGCAGATTTAGCTGTTGATCTTACCAATGAAGAATTGGCGAAATATGCTGCCGGTTTGGTGGCTCAGTTTGACGGTAAAGAAAATAAAGCTGCTGAAATGTTAAATCAACAGTTAACAGATGGTTTGTTAGTCACTAAAACAGACATTAATAATAGAAAGGCGGAAGTAGCCAACCAGCTTGCGCTTACTGGACCAGACCAACAGTCTGACGAAGTTTCTGAAGAGACTACTGAAGAAATGGACGGGTTATTGTCAGAAGCACAAGGGGAGAGTGCTAATGAAGGTATTGGGGGTTCTTTTACCCCTACCCCAGCAGATGCCACTGAAGTAGATAAAGGTCCACAAGCCCGTAGGTTTAATCTTCGATCTTTAGCAGATGTTCCAGATGCAGAGTCTGGATACGGTAAACAATTCGGCTCTTACTTTTTCGGAAAAGACGGTGAGTACGAAGATATACTTCGTCAGGATGCGTTGGTGCAGTTTAAGAACTTATTACAAGAAGCTGGCCAACTACAACGATACAACGACATTGTTTCTGGCAAACTAACATACACCCCAATTTCTTTTGAGTCTAACATTGCGTTAGATTTAGACAAAGTTAAACAACAACCTTTTCCCACGTTAACTGATATTAAAACGTTGGATGAATTTAACACAGTTAGGATTGGTCTAGAAAGTGGTCTGTATCGACAAGGTACTGACGCAGAACAAAAATCATTTTACGCCCTTGGCGAGTCCTTTAAGGCAAGGACTTTTGAACTTCCTCCTATTGAAGAACTGACTAGTGAAACTAAGATAAAAGTTGCTAGAGAGGCGTTTACCTTTTTAACACCAGAACAACAAAAAGCTTTGCCGTATGGAGGGGCAAGATATAAAGCAATTTTTGCATTAGTAGAAGATGACTCTGAAGAAACGGGTGTAACGTATGATAAAATCGTGAGCCGTTTGGGTGCTCTGGAAGGTAAGTCGGAGGAAGAAAGAGCTACTTTTATAAATACTGAACTTCCCGCTTTAGTCATGGTAGCGACTAATACCATCTTAGAAAGTGATGAAAACGAAGAAATAGTAAAACGCCAACTGTTAACTTTTAGGAATCGTTTAAAACTTTTAAAAGTACCAACAACTGTTGTTGAGGACGCTATAAATATAGCTACAACCTCTGCTCGTATTTCAGGTGAACCTAGTGAGCAGACGTTGTTATTCGTTCCAAAGTTAGATGAAGAAGGGAACGATATTACCGGCAAATTTGTAGCACTGACTTTGCAACAAGACTACGATCTAGACGGTAAATTGATATATAGAGATCCAATTACAAAGGAAGTCGTAGACCTTGGAAAATACATTAAAGTACCCCAAGCACAACTAGACCAGCGAGTTACTATTCGTAACCAGTTGACTAGTGAATTAAGAGTTCATCAGGATGGACTGAACGATACTGCTAAAATGTTTGGTTACATGGGGGAAATGGTAGGACTCGTATCGGAGAACCCCAATGTTATCACGGCTCGTGTTACTACTGGTGCAGTTAATTGGGCAGCAGGGATTTCTAATGAACTAAAATACGCTTCTAGTTTGCTGAACCAATTACAAACAGAAGACCAAAGAAAAGCTTTTATTGAGGGTTCTCTTAACGCAACTTCACCAGATGACAATGCTACAAAATCTGCTAAAGAGATTGAGGACAGGTTAAATGCATTAGTTTTTGAAGCTCAACAAAGCCCTATACAAGATGCTGCCGCTCAGTTTCAACTTTACAAAGCCCAGATGATGCTGGCTGTATTTACACTAGGACGTTTAGAAGGGCAGTCTGGAATGGCTATGTCTAATCGTGATTTTGAACGTTTAGCAACTGCATTTGATACAAACAATATTATAACCTTTAATCAAAACATTAAATTGTATGGGCAATCTATGCTTTCTGCTTCTAAAAGAAGCCGCGACAGGCTACTCAATGATACACGGGTAGTTGGTTGGGAAGATGACGCAAAAGTTAATTTCTTTTCAGACGAAGACCGCAGTGTTCCTTCAATGGAGATTTTACGAAACAATGGCAGTTTATCAGTTCTTCAAGAAACAGGGTACGATTTACTGACCAGTGATACATTTGGAGTGCCTAAAGCTCCGCTTACTGGCTCTAATGCGTTTGCCGAAAAAGTACAAGCTTCTGACATATTTAATAGCACCTTTGTACAGCCTCATACTTCACAAACTTTTGGCCGGAAATTTAATCCTACAAATTCCCAACATCAAGAAGGGTTTATTGATTTATTTACTAAGATTATTATTGAAGGAAAAAGCCCCCAAGAGTTAGGGTTACCCGGAAACATGACCGGGGAAGAAGCCTTGGAAGAGATTTTTGGTAAATCAAACGTGGATCGTCTTAGGCTAATATATGAATCTGGAGATCAGTAGATGAGTAACATACTGGATTTTTTAGATGATTCAACTGAGGAAGAAGTAACGTCATCTTCTCAAGCCAACCCTGCTCCCAGTAATGCCTTGGATTTTTTAGACGAGGCTGAGATTGAACGTGAAGAAGGGACAGCCACTACTTTACCCGCCCCGGTAACAGACGGTCCCATTACGCCTGTCGATATGGGGAGTGACCCCGTTCTTACGGATTTAGAAATACCTCATACAACAATGTACGAGGGCTTAGAGGAGATCCCTTATTTAAGTGATGCGGAAAAACAACAAATTATAGCCAATAATCAACAGCGCTATAAAGATTCCCCAGAGTCGGAAACAGACCTTGTGGGGAGAACAGTGTACAAAGGTAATAGACTGCCGGAGTTTGCCGTAGTTCCAAACAGAATTTTGCCGGGTAGCGAAATAGAGCCAGTTGATATTTTTTCTAATCCGGTAGTTGCTGGTATTGAAGATGGCCTCAAGTATATGGCAATTTTTGGCGGGGATATTGCGGATGTTGCCCGTAATGCCACTCGGTATATGACCTCCAAAGACTCGCCTTTAGTGTCTGACGATCCTGCTTCTATGCTGTATTCCGATAAAGAATACGAAAAGGTTTCTGAGGACGAAAGTTACGGTAATGCGTTAGATGATTATTTTTCTGAATTACAAGACACAAGATTGGGTAGTGGTTTATTAAAAGAAGCTTCTGGCATGGCTACGGGGGGTGGTGCAGCAGTTGCTGTTCCAAAAATCCTTGTAAGCGGTGCTAAGTGGACCTCTAAAACTTTAAAAGGAATTAAAAATTATTTAACTAAATCAAAAAAGGTAGATTCTGTAACCCCTCCCGGCACGAGTGGAAGTGTCTTGGGTACATCTGTAAAGATAGCTGGGGGTACAACAATAGCAACAGACCCAGAAGCAAGTGGAATTTTTTTAGGGCGGGAAGCTTTAGTTGATCTTAAAGATGATATTCCTTTGCTTGCTAATCTTGACCCAGACCTAGAGGATGAAGCATATGAGCAGCGACTACAAAATCGTATAAATATACTGCTTGAGGGAGCAGTAATAGGAACCGCTATCGAAGGTAGCCTTAAAGCTACAATGCTTGGAGGAAAACTCCTCTACAGTATGGGCGTTGCAAATATTTTACGGGCATCAGGGGTTGGGTTTAGAAGTGAAGCTGAAACTCAATTTGTTAAAGAAGTAACTGCCCGGTTGTACGCAGTTGAAAATGCTGCAAGCGGAAAGAGTAGAGAACTTCTTTTACGAGAATTAGCCCAATCTATAAGAGATAACGAACAAATTATCTTAGCAATGGATGACAAACTGCTTGGTGATATTCAAGCTGATCAATCCACAATGAATGCACTTTTTACTGCAATTGGAGAAGGTGATTTAGAACTAGCGGCCTCTACTATTGCGAAAGCAAGGGGCATACAACAGGCACAGATTAATAAGGGGGGTGAAACAGCACGGGCTGCGACTGAAGTTCTTTCAGCGGCTGATGAAGGATTGCGTGATGCTTCTGCTAGGCTGGGCGGACCTGATGCTGTTGAAGATGCTACCACTCAACTGCAAAGAGAAGGAATAGACGCAGTTGATACTGCAAGGGCTGCATCCGTTGAGTCTAAAGCCCAGCTAGATGAAGCTGTAACTAACTTGGATGCTGCATTAAGATCTGATCCAGAATTAGCAAAAGCGATGGAAGCAGTACAGAGAAACACTGGGATAGAATTAGGTACTGGTAGAGCAGAGTCGTTAGCTAATATGACCGATACCCTGTCATCTGCTTACGTCCTCATGAAAGCTCAGAGGAAAACACTATATGACGCAGTCGAAGGAGGAACTTTAGATGTTGAGTTGCTAGTTAAAGAACTCAGAGATCTTGAGCCTGAAATTTTAGACATAGCGGCTGCTACTCTCCCAGCAGGGCCACTCAAAAACATGATGAGGTTAGCTGCTGAACGTCCTAAAACTAAAATGGTTGATGGAAAGCAAGTTAAAAAGACTGCTGAAGAATTAGCCGAAGATGAACTTAAAGTAATAGCCGGTCTAGAAAAAGAATTAGCCGCTGTCGGTGCAACTGACTTTGGAACATTCTTTAAAAATGTCCGGCCTGATTTAGCTCGTATTAAAGATGAATTAATGCAAGCTGGCTATGCCGGGAGTACTGCCTCGCTGGGCGCTGGACGCACCTTTGATGACTTTGTTCGTTTTATTGATGATGATCTCATGGAGGCAGCAGATGATGAAGCTGTAATAGCCGCTGTAGCTGCTGCTAAGAAGTTTGATGCTGAAGAGTTTGCTCCTGTGTGGCGTGGGGAAGGTCCACTGGCAGAGATTGCTACTTCTTTTGATACAAATTTAGCTGCAAGAAGCTCTGAGGGTCCGGGCGCTGTTAAGAGGAGTGCCGATAATGCAACTTTTCTTCAAAATGTTGAAGATGTGCTTACAGTTAATTTACCTCGGAATCAGTACGGCCAACAAATTGTGCAGACACTTAAAGCACAAGGCGGAAACGCAGAAGATGCCTACCAATATATCCTTTCAGATGTTTTATCGCCCCTGAGTACTGCCGCTAAAGTAAAGGGCGAGTATACCGATGAAATGCTTATCAGCGCTATTGATAGGCTTCAAAGTTATGGTCCTCTTATCACAAAAGAGTTTCCTGAATTAGCTGACCGCATAAAAGTTTTGCAAGACGATGTTCTTACGAAGGGCGGTAATGTTAGGCGTTTACAAACACTAGCAGATGAAGCAGCAGAGCAAGCGGCTAGAGTAGAAGAAGAAGTCTTTAAAGGAAGACTAAACGAGTTTTTTAACGCACAAGGTTTGCCTAAAGATACAGGGCAACAAGTGTGGGATTTAGTATTTAAAAACTTCCGGGCCGGGGATGTCCGGCTTGAAGCAGAGGACGTAAGTCGATTTCAAAAATTTGCAGATGATATTTTAGCGCAAAACGACCCGGTATTAGTCAAGGGGTTACAAAATGCGTATTTAGACAGTCTTCGCCGTACCTTTTTCACTCGCACAAAAACAGATGCGGGTGTACCGCTTATGTCGCTCAAAACACTAGATGCCGAAGAAGATATCGGACGGTGGTTTGAAGGATTGCAAATTGTTTTTAAAGAACCAGATGGTACTGCTCCTGTCGCTGACACAATAATAAATTTATTGTCACGGGCTGGTAGTGAGCAAGCACAGGCAACGAGGACTGCCATTGCAATTAATTCAACAACGGCAAACAAATTAGAACAACAAAGAGCCTTAAATAGTATTATTACGATGGTCTTTGGACCACTAAGTCGTACTGGTGCTAGGATTGGGGCTGCAAGTAGGCAGTTCATTGGCAAGAAAATTGACTCTCAGATGTACGAAGATATTGCAGATGAAATGCTTGCTGATCCTAAAAGGTTTGCTGATGCAATCGATACAATCCTTGCAAGAGACTATCCGCAAGGAACTACTCTGGGATTAATGTACGAAACCGCAATAACAGCTTTTGTTAAGGCTGGGTATATAACAGAAGAAGATGAACTTGAGTTAAAGAGTGTTGATGGTGATCTTTTAGAATCCTTATACAGCACAGAGGCTGCTTTAAACGCAGAAATTGAAGATGCAAGAAACTCAGCGGGTTCAATTATGCAAAAAATAACAGATCAAATGAGATCTTTATTTCAAAGTGATTAACTTGTGTGGCAACGATTACCCTTTACCTTGTATTAAATACTTACGTTTACACATGGGCAATCGGTAGTACGACACGCTTACAAGCATACAGGATGTGTCGATATAAAGAGATAGATGGTGACCCGGATAAGACCTACACATGGTACTTACCTTGGCCCAATAGTTATTGTGATCCGTATGTTATTTACCCGGTTAAAGAGACTTAGTTATGGAAATTAAACTTCAAAATGTTTTATCTTTAGTTCCGTTAGCCGTTGTGGTGACAGGTTCAATATTTAGCTACGCTACGTTATCGGCTAGTGCTAATGAAAACTCAGAAGATATTTCGGAGTTGTCTGAGCAAGTAGAAGAAATAGAAGATGAGGTAAATGAGCTTCAGCAACAGATGACCCGGTCAGAAATAATACAGCAGAATACTGCCGAAGATCTAAGTGACGTAAAGGCAGACACCAAAGTAATACTGCAACTTCTTCAACAAAACCAAAGGCGCTCTACAAGCGATTAGATGAATAAAAACTCGTTGTACCCCTCAGTATTATGCTAGGGGAGGTTTCGGCATGTCTGGCCGCGTTAAAAACAGTCAATAGTGCAATCAGTATAATCAAGCAGAGTACTGCTCATGCCTCTGATATTTCTGGAGTTCTTGGCCACTGGGCTAATGCTCAAGAGAAATTTCAAAAGGCGGATAAAGCAAGGGCTTCCGGGCGCTTGTCCTACAAAGAAGCGATTGCCTTAGAAACAGCCGCCCGACAGCTAAAAAACTTTGATCAACAACTAAAAGATATTTGTTACTTACAACAACAGCCGGATCTCTATCACTCTATTAAAAACAGGATAGAGATTAGCCGGGTGGAGCATGAAAAGGCTGCTAGAAAATTACGCATTAAACGCGCTCAAAATAGAAAATTATTTAAAGAGATTTTTTTAATCGTTAGCTTGAGTGCTTTTGGGTTTTTTATAATTATGGGGATGCTTTATCTCTATGTCAGAATCTTCTAAAAACATTGGGAAATCTTTAGCTCACCAGCAGCATCGTCTGGCATTTCAACATAAAAAAATTAAAGACCAAGCGTTAACTATCAAAGAACAAGAGAAGTTAATAAAAGAGTGGATTAAACAACAACAAGATCCCCGGCACAATCAGGAATAAAAAACCCCCTAAAGATTGCAGCCTAAAGGGGGTTTGGCAAGAAAGTTACCAGCTTCCTCTGCTCCACACGAAAGGATGCTAACATGTGGCATCTCGTAATTATAATGAATATACGCTTAGTTGGTCAATCCTAACAAGGGCTTGCGTAACCAAATATTGTTAATGTTTCTAACTTTTCTACGCTTTCTTGCTTGATTACTATTTTGATCTCCCCAGCGACAGGAGTTCATATGTTTACCTCTAACTCTTTTCGCAACCTGATAGTCCATCTTAACCTACCTCCTTAATACAACCTGAGAAGTAATTGATTTTGGCTTAAAAAATTTAGTTACAAACTTCTCGACTTCTTCTTTGCAAAAATCCTTACAGGAAAA
>CENZ01017775.1_pt1 | contig 29973 bp, 28 predicted proteins | sample 361341 | NCBI WGS metagenome assembly CENZ01 (sample SAMEA2619782, study PRJEB7988) | marine metagenome | biome: marine biome (ENVO:00000447); feature: deep chlorophyll maximum layer (ENVO:xxxxxxxx); material: "saline water (ENVO:00002010), including plankton (ENVO:xxxxxxxx)" | depth 50 m
AAACCATCGGCCGAGATTTTTCAGCTCACCGAAACCGGTATTACGCCATTCGACTGGGAGAATTCGAGACGCCCCTGGTAGAACCGCGGCGGCAAGACACTCACTTTTGCTTTGTCGCACGAGTGAAACAGATGTCAGCAACTTCGCCGTAGTCAGATGCAAAGTGCATGGTCAGCCCCTTACGGATATCCTCCGGGATCTCTTCGAAGTCACGTTCATTGTCTGCCGGCAATATCAGTTCCTTGAAGCCTGCCCTCTTTGCGGCAATCACCTTCTCTTTGATGCCGCCCACCGGCAGTACTCTACCCGTCAGAGTGAGTTCGCCGGTCATGGCAATGGGACGCTGGATCTGCCGATCCAGCGCCAGGGACAACAACGCCGTGGCCATCGTAACTCCGGCACTCGGACCATCCTTCGGTGTCGCGCCTTCGGGCACATGAAGGTGCACGTGAGCCTCATCAAAAAATTCCACCGGTGCGCCTAATTGTTTCAGGCGCGACATCACGTAACTGTAAGCAATGTGGGCTGACTCCCGCATCACATCACCCAACTGACCCGTTTGCACAAAACCGCGCTGGTGCCCGTGGATCTGCGAGGCTTCGATCGCAAGTGTTGTGCCACCGAGGGCCGTCCATGCCAGTCCGTTCACCACACCGACCCCACGTTGCGGAGACTCCTGTTTGTAGAGAGGTGGTCCCAGATAGTCAGGAATATCCTTCGCATTCACAGCGACTGGCTTGTCCTTCTCGAGAATTTTCACCACTGCCCGCCTAACAATTTTTCCAAGCTGCTTGTCCAGGGCTCTGACACCCGCTTCGCGTGCATAGCCCTCGACAACACGTCGCAGTGCAGCGGCTGCAAGCTTCAGTTTGCTACGCGCCAATCCCGCCCGTTCCAGCTGTTTGGGCCAGAGGTGCCTTTTCGCAATCTGTTGCTTCTCTTCCGCTAGGTAACCCGCAAGGCGTATCAACTCCATCCGATCCAGCAAGGGTGCGGGAATTGTGTCCAGCTGATTGGCCGTACAGATAAACAGGACCTGGGATAGGTCGACCCGAAGGTCCAGGTAGTGATCGAGGAACTCACCGTTCTGCTCCGAATCTAGGACCTCCAGCAACGCCGAGGCGGGATCACCCTGATAGGAAGCGCCAATCTTGTCGATCTCGTCCAGCATGATGACCGGGTTCGCGACCTCAACCTCTTTCAAGGCCTGAATGAGTTTCCCGGGCATGGCCCCAATGTAAGTACGGCGATGTCCCTTGATCTCCGCCTCGTCACGCATACCTCCCAAGCTGAAGCGGTAGAACTTTCTCCCGAGTGCACTGGCAACGGATTTTCCAATCGACGTTTTGCCGACACCCGGCGGTCCGACAAGGGCAAGGATTGATCCGGCAATCTCTCCTCGATAGGCACCCACAGCCAGAAACTCAACAATGCGTTGTTTCACGTCGTCGAGACCATAGTGGTCTGCATCAAGGACCGTTCTTGCGTGGCCGAGGTCCAGATTGTCTTCCGAGGCGACGCCCCATGGTACCGAGGTGATCCAGTCCAAGTAGTTGCGTGTCACGCCATATTCCGCAGAACTGGGTTCCAGTACCTGAAGCTTCTCAAGTTCGTCGTCAACACGTTCCTGAACATGTACAGGCACCGTCATCGGCTCAAGGCGCGTCTTGAATTTCTCCGCATCGGATTCCCGATCGTCCTTGGAGATACCCAGTTCCTGTTGGATGACCCGGAGCTGCTGACGAAGAAAGAACTCCCGTTGCTGACCACCCACCTCTTCCTGGATCTGCTCATTGATCTGGGCCTGCAAGCGCACGACCTCCAGTTCCTTGTTGAGCAACATGAGAACCTTTTCCATACGCGGCATCAGCGCGACCGTGTCGAGGATCTCCTGCAGTTCCACTGGATCCGCTGAAGTCACCGCCGCACCAAAGTCCGCCAGCGGGGATGGATTAGTCGTCGAGAAGTGACTGAGATATTGCTTCAGCTCTTCGTTGTACAGCGGGTTGAGGGTCATCAATTCCTTGATGATATCGATCAGAGACATCGCATATGCACGCAGCTGGTTCTCCTCGTCAGGAGACACTTCTGGATCGTGGAAGTACTCCACACGCGCAACATAAGGCGGTTCTTTACGAATCCACTCGCGGATCCGGAAACGCCTGATCCCCTGCGCAATAAACTGAATCTGATCCTTTACTTCCATCACCCGATGCATGCGGATGACACAGCCCATGTCACGAATGCGGTCTGTTGTGGGAAGCCCCTCGCCCGGTGATGCATAGCTGAGGCCAAGCAGAGGCCTGTCACTCTGGGCAACTCGTTCCAGCCCAGGACCCCAGGGGTCTTTCTCGAGTACAACCGGCTGCACCAAGACAGGAAAGAATGGCCGCGCCGTGACAGGAACGATCTGGATCGTATCCGGCAACAGGTCGTCAGGTCTTACAAGCGATGAACCGCCGGTCTGGTGGGGTATGAATTCGCCCTGCTCATTGTCGTCCACGATGCCTTCGCCTGATCCCTGGGGTTTTCTCAGTTATAGGCGCAGATCAGAAAATTTCAAGTTGGCACGTGTTGCCGCTAGACAGAATTCAGAACCAGTTGGTCTACTGAAACACCGGATTGCGGATCAAAACTGACATGCGCGGCAGTCATGGCACCGCCCGTGTGTCCGACGTTGGGCGAACCAGGATATGCCGCTTGTGTTCCGCCGTGAGACATCGTGCGGTACTGATGGACATGTCCCAACGCAAGATAATCAAAGGGTGACGCTTCGATCTCATCAGCCGTGATCAACGACGAATAGATGGAATCCTCGTCGTTCACGTAGAAGCCATGGGTCATACCGATAAACCAATGGTCTTCATCATTCGTTCGGGAGACCGGCATATTACCGAGTGGTTTGTTACCACGATGATGGTCAACTATCCCATTTCCCCAGACAGTCATCTGTTGATCCGGGAGATCGACGACACCACCGGCAACATCACGGATGAAGTAGATGTGGTCACCCGCGTCACACGGATCGTACTGATGGTATATCGAATACTCCGCCATACAATCGTGGTTGCCGGTGATCATGACGACGGGACACGACGTGCGCGACAATTGTTCAGTCGCGAACTCAAGACATGGAGATTTCACCCGGTTGTGATCGAACAGATCACCGGCAATCAACAACAGGTCCACTTCAAGTTCGATTGACTTGTCGATGACTGACATCAGTCCTTTCTGCGCGGGGCTCTCCTCACCTGTAGGACCAATCACATTGTCCAGATGAACATCGGACGTATGCAGGACATGTCGGAACGAAGGCACGGATCTGGGACGCTACGATTGCCCTTGCCTGGCCTGGTTTCTTCGAATGGCCATCACCGCTTTTCGGGCTTCATTCACCTTTTGCTCACGCTGAACGGTCGCGGCTCGCAGGGCGGCAGCCGCACGCCTGGCGTTCTCGACGTTTCTGGTCGCGTTGTGGCGTTCGGCAGCCCGCGGAGGAAGTCTGCCTGACACACCGAGTGGTAACTCCAGCTGAATTTCCTTTGAACCTGATCTGTCGCCCATTGTGCTGTCCTCTCTCCTAGCGCCTCCGAATGGGAGAAACACAGGAACTGTTTCGGGGAGCGCCATTATAGGGATTTCGCGCGTAATCCCAAGTTCAGCGCGCTTTTCATAAGCTCCAATACGCTTTCCACGCTCTTTTCACCTCTTCCTACCATACAAGCGGGCAGCCTCAAACGGGTAAAAACCATCCGTTGACCGCGAGCAGATCAGGAGGTCACAAGAAACTGGCTGTCCTGCAACAATCGACTGTTGGAAGAAAACTGCTTGCGCAGGAAGGCCATCTGGTCACCCAGAATGCGGCCGCTATGGGACAACGCGAGGTATTCCGCGTGATTGGGCTGATAGGGCAAGGCCAGAAGCTCCATATGACACTCTTCCGGCAAAAGGCTGCCCTTGCGGGCGTTGCATCGCTTACAAGAAGTGACCACGTTGGCCCAGATATCGAGGCCACCCCGGGAGATCGGCGTGACGTGATCACGGCTGAGGGCTCTTTCTTCAAAACGGTTACCGCAATAGAGACAAACGTTCTGGTCTCGACGAAACAGCGCTCGATTGGTGAGTGGCGGTTGCTTGCCAGTACCCACGAACACTTTGCCTTTACAGGCAAGGATGCTGTTGAGTGTCACAACCGTCTGCTCACCCGTCATCCGCGAGTGTCCGCCGCGGACCGCCATCACCTCTTCGCCGTAGGTCCAGCTGACAAGTTCTCTCGCATGCAGACAAACCGCCTGCTCCCAGCTCAGCCACTCCACCGGGGTACCAGCGGTATTGATCCTCAGTATTCGTACACCTCCGGCCATGGTCACTCCTGCGCTTTATGTCCGGTCAGTCGGCAATGCCGGGTTAAGTCTCTTGCAAGCGGCAATCGGAATCAAGTCCTGACCCTCGTCTCCGGACGAGCAAATTTCGCAAATCAGGATATCTGAACAGGATCTTTCTGCCATGTTTACAAATCTGACCTCCGTCAGGTCAACAGGACACGTGATAAACTGCAAACTCATCAAGACGCATCGCATCACACCGTGGCCACTACCACCCATCAGGACGCTGATCGCGTCTACGCAGACGAGCACCCTGTCGTTATGCCATTCCGGTTCGATGAAACCGTGGCACAGGTCTTCACCAACATGATCTCGCGTTCGGTCCCGGGCTACGACACAACACTCAGCCTGATCAACAGCACAGCCGCATTGTACGCACTACCCGACACCTACTGTTATGACCTAGGGTGCTCCCTGGGGGCCGCGACCATCGCACTGGCAGATTCGATTCCAGATAGTTGTCACCTCGTTGCCGTCGACAACTCAGCGGCCATGATTGACCGATGTTCGAAGAACATAAACGACTATCGACAAGAGGTCGACGCAGCCTGCGCGACTATCGAAATTATCGAAGCGGACCTCAACGAAGTTCGCTTCGAACGCGCGTCAATCATTGTGATGAACTATACGTTGCAGTTCATTCCACCAGAACAACGTGACCACCTGATCGCAAGACTGGCGGACGCACTGGTCGAGGGTGGCTGTCTCGTCATTTCTGAAAAAGTTCACTTCGACGACCCGGCTACCACTGAACATATGCGCCAGCTGCATGAAAGCTACAAGCGACAGCAAGGCTACAGCGAGCTTGAAATCGCACAGAAGCGTACCGCGCTTGAGAACGTCCTCGTCACCGACACCATGGATACTCACAATCGGCGCTTCCGCGCAGCGGGACTCACTTCCTCCGTCATTTCCCGACAACTGAACTTCGTCACCCTGCTTGCCCGCAAGCTTGCGTCCGGATGAACACGGCACCCATCAAATTTGACGGTTTCTTTGACGCTATCAGCGGTACTGCCTTGAATCGACATAGCGCTGTGCTGACCGACCTGCTGCACCATCACTACGAGAAACGTCCACACGGCCACCAGGCTGAGTGGGATCAATACCTTAAAGACATGACTGCAGGTCGAAAGCCCACAGGATGGGAGGTGGAAGACGGGCGCGTTGTCATACCACACCACGAAAGACCGCTCAGCGCTGAACAGTTGAGGCGATACATGCCGTGGCGGAAAGGTCCTTGGCGCATCCATGGTGTTGATATCGACTGCGAATGGCGATCCGATTGGAAGTGGGATCGACTCATCAGCCACATCGACGACCTTGACCACAAACGCGTGCTCGATGTCGGCTGCGGAAACGGTTACCACCTGTTTCGCATGCTGGAGGCCGGTGCGAAAATAGCACTGGGCATCGACCCAACACGACTGTTCCTGTACCAGTTTGCATTGATGCAGGCCCTGAGCGGTGAGACTCGCGCCCATATCCTGCCACTTCGCAGCGAGCATCTTCCCGGTCTCGGGTGTTTCGATACCGTATTCTCCATGGGCGTCCTGCACCATCGCCGGTCACCGATTGATCATCTGCAGGAACTGAAGGGGTTTCTCAAACCGGGTGGTCAACTGGTACTGGAAACCCTCGTCATCAACGGTGACGAATCCCGCGCGCTTGTACCGCCCGATACCTATGCCAGCATGTCGAACATCTGGTTCCTGCCCAGCGCGCCTGCACTGGCTCGTTGGGTTGATCGCCTGAACTTTCGTGATACCCATATCGTTGATGTCACGACAACCACGACAGAAGAACAACACCGTACCGAATGGATGGACTTTCACTCTCTGCCGGATTTCCTGTCCCCCTCCAATCCGGCCAAGACCATTGAAGGCCTGCCCGCCCCCACTCGCGCCATTCTGACCGCCAGAGCACCCTCTTAGCAGACACCCACGCGCTTCGACCAGCCCACTCCACGCCCTGGCGGGAACCACTTGCCAGCGCCGGCAACAACCTGTTTAGATGGAACGAAGTTTTCAGGGATTGGAGAGATCACGTGGCTCAATCACCGGCCAGCACGTTGGGCGAGTTGAAGGCATCCGGCTACGAAGCACTCAGCGTCAGAGAGGAAATGCGCCGGAACCTGATGAACAAACTCTCGGGTGACGGTGAGGTCTTTCCAGGCGTCATCGGCTATGAAGACACAGTCATTCCCCAGATCGAGAATGCGCTGCTCTCGGGACAGGACATGATTTTGCTCGGTGAACGCGGACAGGCCAAATCCCGAATGATCCGCTCATTGATCTCCCTGCTGGACGAGACGATTCCGGTCATCGATGGTTGTGAAATCCCGGAGAACCCTCTCGCCCCCATTTCTGCCCAGGGCAGGAATCTGGTCGCTGAACATGGCGATGACACACCGATTCGGTGGATGGCCCGGGAGGATCGTTACGGTGAGAAACTGGCAACGCCAGACATTACCATCGCGGACCTGATTGGTGAGGTCGATCCAATCAAGATTGCTGAAGGACGCTACCTGTCGGACGAGGAAGCCCTGCACTACGGCATGATCCCGCATACCAATCGGGGTATCTTTGCAATCAACGAGTTACCGGACCTGGCCGAACGCATTCAGGTGGGTCTCCTGAACGTAATGGAGGAAAGGGACGTACAGATCCGAGGCCACAAGGTGCGCATGGACCTGGATGTATTGATTGTCGCTACGGCGAATCCTGAAGACTATACCAACCGCGGACGTATCATTACGCCGCTCAAGGACCGGTATGGTGCCCAGATCCGGACACACTATCCGCAAACGGCGCTCGAAGAGATCACCATCATGGAGCAGGAACAAACCCAGCTCGATATGGGCGAGTACCGCCAGCAGGTACCGGCCTTCATGCAGCAGATTGTCGCCGAGATCACTCAGCTGGCGCGTCAATCACCCGACATCAGCCAGCGTTCAGGCGTCTCTGTCCGGGCCTCTGTCTCCAACTACGAGGCGCTTGTTGCCAACGCACTTCGTAGGGCCATCCGCACGGGTGAACAGGACGTCGTACCCCGGATCTCTGATCTGCCATTCATCATGCCTTCGCTACAGGGGAAGGTGGAGTTTGAGGCCATGGAAGACGGACAGGAAGACAAGATCATGAACAAGCTCTTTGAGGACGCGACGCGTACCGTCTTTGAGCGGTTCCTCGGTGATCAAGCAGAGGTACTTGCGCTGCAATTCAGTGACGGACTGAACGTCACGACCGGCGAATCCATACCGTCGCACGAGTACGACGACATCGTACGCAAGGTGGATGGTTTATCGGAGATTACCGATAAAATGGGCGGTGACAACAGTGCCGTACGAGCGTCCGTCGTTGAGTTTGTACTCGAAGGACTGCACCTGAACCAGCTCCTTAACAAAGACCGGGTGAGCGGTCGAAATACCTACAGCGGCTAAGTTATACCCAGTCCTGAACAGCAAAGCAGGAACCTCATGCCAACAAAGTACACATCGCTGATCCGATATTCGCAGTGGGATGGTAGCCAGGTTTCACCCATCGATGCGGATCAGATTCTCGACGCACTTTCCGATGACCTGATGGAGTTCGGCGACCTGCAACAGTCCATGCGATACCTGATGCAGCGGGGAATGGAGACCGAGGACGGCAACTACATCAGCGGCCTCCGCGACCTGCTCCGCGACCTCAAGGAACAACGCAATCAGCAGCTTGAGCGATATGACATGAACAGTGTCCTGGAGGACATCAAGAAACAGCTGGACGAAATCCTCTCGATGGAACAGGAAACCATCAAGGAATGGATCGATCGCGACGATGCAAACCGCGGTGCTGAGCGTTTCATGGACGATCTCATGCGGAATGTCAGCGACAAGCCGCAGAGTGACGGCGTAGACCCGCAGGCACCCACCGAACAAAATCCGGAGGATGCCAGTCAACAAAAAGCACCACAACAAAGTGGTCAGTCCAATCAACCCGCATCAGAGGACGAGGACGAAAGCAACTTCAGTGACCAGGTTATCGGTAACATCGGTAAACAAAACCAGGAGTTCCTGGACAACCTGCCTGAAGATGCTGCCGGCAAAGTTCGCCAACTGGAAAACTATGAATTCCTGAATACAGAGGCCCAGCGGAAGTTCCTAGAACTTCTCAATCAACTACGTCAGCAGATGACACAGTCGTTTTTCAACGACATCGAAAACATGATCAACAACATGTCGCCGGACGACATGCAGCGCATGAAAGACATGGTGCATGATCTGAATCAGATGATGGAGAAACGCGCCAATGGCGAAGATCCTGGATTCGATGAGTTCATGGACCAGTACGGAGACATGTTTGGTGATAACCCACCTCAATCACTGGATGAGTTGATCGAACAGATGCAGCAGCAGATGGCCGCAACACAGGCCATGATGAATTCAATGTCACCAGATCAGCAACAGCAACTCATGGACATGATGGGAGACCGCTTTGACGACCCGGAGCTCAACCAGGAGTTGTCCCAGCTGGCACAAATTCTGGCCCAGGAAGGCGGACAGCAGGGTCGGCGATTTAAATTTTCAGGTGATAAAGACATCGACATGCAAGCCGCGCGTGAGCTGATGCGCGAACTTCAGCGCCTCGATGAACTTGAACAACAGATGCAACGCTCGCAGTACGACGGCAAGGTCGACTCGATCAACCCTGACCTCGTCGAAGAGTTGATGGGCGAAGAAGCGCGCAAGAACCTCGAAGAAATGCAGGAGCTGATGAAGGTTCTGGAGGAAGCCGGTTATGCCCAAAAAAACGGCAACAAGTGGGAACTCACACCGCGCGGCAGCCGCACCCTCGGTCAGAAGGCGTTGGGCGAAATTTACCAGCGATTGAAGAAGCAAAGCCTCGGCAATCACGCGGTGCCCGAAGAGGGTCGTTTCGGCGAACGAATGGAAGAGTCGAAGCCCTATGAATTTGGTGATCCTTTCCACCTGCATATGCCCCGCACCATCCGCAACGCGCTGGATCGGGAGGGAAAAGGCTCGCCAATCAAACTGTCCATTGATGACTTCGAAATCTACCGTAGTGAGATGATCACTCAGACCGCCACAGTGTTGATGGTGGATCTCTCGTGGTCGATGGCCCTCCGAGGTTCATTTCAGTCCGCCAAGAAGGTGGCTTTGGCCCTCCACAACCTTATTGGCAAGGCCTATCCTCGGGATAGCCTCTACGTACTGGGGTTCTCGGCACTGGCCTCCGAGATCAAATCCCACAACCTGCCCTATCTGCAGTACGATGATTATCTGCTGGGCACCAACATGCAGCACGCGCTGATCCTTGCAGAGAAGCTACTCGACAAGCACCAGCAGGGCACCAAGCAGATCATCATGATCACAGACGGGGAGCCCACGGCACATCTCGAGAATGGCAGGCCGGTTTTCCAATACCCGCCCACGGCAACCACCATCAGTAAAACGATGCGGGCGATCCGCAGCTGCACGCAAAAGGGCATCACCATCAACACGTTCATGCTGGACCAGAGCTACTACCTGAAGGAGTTTGTGGATCAGATGACTCGTATCAATGGCGGTCGTGTCTTCTACACTGACCCTCAGAGTCTTGGTGAATATATCCTGGTTGACTACGTGCAAAACAAGAAGAAGAGACTGGGTCGGGGCTGACCCCCAACCAGGCGATCTCCTCACCACGTCCGAGACTACCGGATGTCGTACGTGATCACCTGTCGTCGACTTAATGCGATCAAACACGAACCAAACCTGTACCACCAGAGACAATAGTCATACCCTGTGCACAGGTGTGTTAAACGCGGTGATGTCGCTCGGGTGCTCAGTGATCAAGGTTGCTCGGATTGCAACCGAGCTACTCACGCAAGGTGACCGCGCAGCTGAATGGAGAGGAGGCGCCGTGAAACGAGCCCTCGCAGCATTTGCGATTCTTTTGCTAACGGCCTGTAGCGGAGGCGGAGGTGGCAACGGAACGCCGCCACCCAGCACAAATCAGCCACCATCAGCCTCATTCTCTTTTACACCCACCACGGGTCCGTCTCCCCTGATCGTTGATTTCGACGCGAGTGGCAGCAGAGACAATGATGGGTCCATCGCGGATTTCACCTGGGATTTCAGTGACGGTAACTCGGCCAGCGGCGCGACAACACAACACAGCTTCAAGGATTCCGGGACGTTCACCGTCCGGCTGACGGTTACGGACAATGACGGCGCGACCAACAGCACCACCCAGAACATCACGGTCGATGATCCCGCGCCACCCGTTGCCGTCTTCACGTCGAGCGGCACCGCCATTGCACCCGCCAGTATCTCTTTCGATGCAACGGGAAGCACATCCACCAGCAGCGTCATTACCAGCCACAGCTGGGATTTTGGTGATGGCAGCGAGGGTTTCGGGTCCATTATTGATCACGTATTCCAGGACTCCGGCACGTACACCGTCACCCTGACCATAGAGACAGCCACAGGGCAGGAAGCCTCGGAATCTGCTGAATTAGAAATTGCTGAAGCCATTGGAACGTTCTCAGTCACAGGAACCGTCTCTATTCCTGCGAACGTCTCCGTTGACAATGACGTGAACAATTCATTTTCACCGGCGGTTGACAACAACCTGCTAGCAAACGCACAAACCGTCCCCAGTCCAACCTTACTCGCCGGTTATCTCAATCAACCAGGCGGGGGACCCGACTTTGACGGACTGGGGAATACCTGGGCAAGCGGGGATCTGAGCGACATCTTCCAGTTTGAGGCGGCGGGCGGAGAGATCATCAACGTCACGATTGCGAATTCTGAATTGCTGGATATCGATCTCTTCCTGCTCGACGATACCGGCGCGACACTCGATCAATCACTGTCGCTGGGTCAATTCGAAACTGTGCGCGTACCCCAGGACATGCCAGGAACATACTTCCTGGCGATGGATGTCTTTGTGCCCGGTCCTGCCGGTGGATCCAAGTATGTACTGAGTATCGGTGATGAAGTGGAACTGGGTTCAGCCGGCTGGCGTACCAGTGCTGAATTTATCCCGGGGGAATTAGTCGTCGTCGAATCCCGCAACGTCTCGATGGCATCATCGACCGCACGAATGGCTGTGGTGACACCCGGTTACAGCGGTCCATCCCTCTATCAATTCGGCACCAACATTAATGCGATGGTGCAGGCCACATCAACGTCCGCACGCCCTCCCGCCGGTACCCTGGTTCGCCACTACCGCGATCCAGTTCAAAGGGCCAAATACAACACCCTGGCTGCGGCCAAAACGCTGCAATACACCAGGCAGGTTTCCAGGGCGGAACCCAACTACATTCACAGAAGTCTCCTGACACCTGATGACACCGTGTTCAACAACCAGTGGCACTACCAGGCGATCAACCTACCGGCCGCCTGGGATATCACCGTAGGAAAAAACGACGTTGTGGTGGCCGTGATCGACTCCGGCGTTGTGACGTCACATCCGGACCTCGATGACAGACTCACCACGGATGGTTTCGATTTCGTTTCACAGGCCACCGAATTCACCAGCGGTCAGTCGGGCGGATCACTCGATGGAGACGGTATCGACGACGACCCGAGTGATCCAGGGGATGCCTGCGGTGTACAACAAAGTTCCTACCACGGCACTCATGTCGCCGGCACGGTCGGCGCCGAAACGGATAACAATGACGGCGTTGCCGGTGTCACCTGGTCCGGGCAGATCATGGCGCTCAGGGCATTGGGCGCCTGTGGATCCGGCAGTTCCTTCGACATCCAGCAGGCGTTGCTGTACGCGGCTGGACTACCAAACAGTTCCGGTACAGTACCTGCACAGACGGCTGATGTCGTGAATCTCAGCCTGGGTAGCGAGTTTTCCTCGGCATCTGAACAGGAGATCTACGCACAGGTTCGCGACGCCGGTGTCATTATTGTGGCGGCAGCCGGGAATTCCGGAATTCGCGGCCTTGAATTCCCTGCCTCATACCAGGGCGTCATTTCGGTTTCCGCGACCTCCATTCTCGACAACCTGGCCGCGTACTCAACGTTTGGTCCTGCAGTTGACGTCGCGGCACCTGGTGGCGACTTCAGCACGCCCGATATCGACGGAGACGGGCGGGTTGACGGGGTATTGTCAACCGACGCCAATGATGCACCCGGCGCTCCGCTAGCGACATTGGAATATAAGCAAGGGACCTCGATGGCTGCACCACATGTAGCCGGCGTGATCGCTCTCATGAAAGGACTGCATCCGGAACTGACACCAGAGAATGTTGACACATTGCTGCTTTCCGGACTGATCACCGACGACCTCGGGGACCTTGGCCGTGACGAGTTATTCGGCAACGGGCGTATCAATGCACTGAAAGCCGTACTGGCTGCACAACAACTGGCGAACGGTGGTGAGCTCGAGCCCGTGCCACTACTCCAGATTCGCCCCGCGATCCTCAACTTCGGTCAATTGTTGAACCAGCTGACCGTCCAGGTTGAGAACGGTGGGACCGGTGAGCTGTCCATCACTGCCGTCACAAGCAGCGATCCGTTTATCGAGGTGACCCCGCCTGGCTCGACCGACGGGCTTGGGGCACATACCATCGCCGTTGACAGGGATGGTCTGACTCCCGGTATCTACACCGGTTCCGTCGCCTTTGAGTCAACAGAGAGCAACTCGGTCCTGGAAGTACGCTTCCAGGTTGTTGACCCGAGCGCACTTGTGGCCGGAAACGCGGGGGTTCAGTTCATTCTTGTACTGGAACCGGTGACCTTTGATGTCATCTCCAACACCAATGTGTCGGTGCAGGACGGCGCCTACGAATTCCTGCTCGGGACCGACATCACGGGCATGATCGCGGCTGGTTCTTACCTGCTCGTCTCGGGATCCGACCCGGACAATGATGGCTTCATCTGTGATATTGCGGAAGCGTGTGGGTTCTTCCGCTCCATTGACCTTCCAGAAGAAATTGCGGTCAACGGTGACCTGATCGATCTGGATTTTAACGTCACCTACCTGTTGCCCATCGAGCAGAACAGTGTTCAGTCATCTGCAATCATGTCGTCCATACGATCCCGCGGTGGCATCCGGCTGCCAAGGGCAAAGGAAGCACCTATGGTTTCAGATGATAATCTAGGAAACTGAGAATATCCGTCGCCATGGCCTCGCTGTTGAAGGTGCCGCCGGATCCATGCCCGCCCTGCTCATCGACCACGAGCCGATGGACTGAACCCGCGTCCGAAAGCGCATTGGCGAGAAGTTCACTCTGATGCAACGGCACTAATGGATCCTGGTCGCCATGGATGATCAGAAACGGTGGTTCCGATCCGTTCACATAGGTGACTGGGTTGGCAGTTTTGACGGCTTTCGGATGGTGTTGAATCGCACCCCCGATTAACCGTGATTCAGGGGAACCCGGATCATCGTGAATGATCTCGTCGCTGATTGAATGCGCATCCATCTGAAGAAAATCAGTCGGGCCAAACAGGTCGACCACCGCCTGAACAACGCAGTCTTGGGCTGAGTAGCCATCCGGCACAAAATGCGGGGTACCCGACGTGGTCCCAACAAGCGCGGCAAGGTGGCCTCCGGCAGACGGGCCAAAGATTCCGATTCGTCCCGAATCGAACCCGAGGCGTTCCGCATTTTGTCGCAGCCAGCCAATACCGGACTTCACGTCAAGAATTTGAGCCGGAAACGTCGCCACCTGACTGTGTCGATAATCGAGAGAAGCCAGGGCATAGCCTTGCGCCACAAACGCGGGTAACGGCGAGTGCGCCACTTGGTGGCGATCCCCCGCCATCCAGGCACCCCCAAATACGTAGACGAGCAACGGCGGCAAACCTTCGTAGGTTTCTCGGCGTATCACCTCCACACGAAGAGTGCCGTCCGGTGTCTCCAGAAACACGAATGACTGTTGAATCGATGTCACGTCACTCTCTCCCGGTCAAAGTCCCATCAGTGCTTTATCAGTGCTCTTCATTAGTGCTTCCCATGAATCCTTAACACTAATCCTCGAATCCTCGAATCACCTTGATGAGGTTACCGTCTGGACCGCTCAAATTCAGAAAAGCACCACCGTCATCGCTCTTTACGATCTCGAAAGCTTCACCTCCCCCGCGATCAACTGTTCTCGAAGTGCCGGAAGATCATTCACCTGCAGGTGGACACCCGCCGCGATGAATGGCGAACCGACCCCACCACCCTGGCTTGGTACATACAGACACGGCGGCACGTTACCGGTGCGATATTGCGCCCAGCTATAGGCTTCCACAACAAACTCCTCTTCGAGACCGACAACTTCTCGATAATATCGCGATGACACTACGAGATCTGAAACAGGCACCTTCGCAAGGCCAATACTAAAACGAATTTTTTGCATGACATCACCATGTTTGTAGTGGTTGTTAAGTGAGCGACAGGAACGAGGAGCACAGCCAAAACGCTGGCGAAAAGCTCGTGAAAAAGCTGCATGGGTGGCGTAACCAGCTGCCAGGGCAATGTCTATGATCTTCTTTCGTGTCTGTCTCAATTCCGTACGCGCCTGGCGAAGCCGCATATCCCGGACGTGTGCGGCAACCTTCCTGCCGGTCCGCTGATAAAACACGCGCTCAAAATGAAAACGGGATAAGCCCGCTTCTCTCGCCAACGCGGCCAGTGTCATATCAACACTGCTGTGATCTCTCACGTGAACCAGCGCATTCCGCACTCGTCTGTTGTTCAATTCTCGCACTGACCCAGTCTGCATCCGATGCTGCTGTGAAACTGTACATTTGTTGCGGTTAAATCAAGCACTGCAGCCACCGCCACGGACAATCAGGTACAATGCGCGCTCTTTCAAACGTCACGTTCTAATACTGATCGAGTAATTCCATGACAGACGCAGTCCTGGCAGAGGTCCGATACCTTGATGAACCCTGGCGCGACAGGGATGAACGCCCGTTTATCTTCTCTCGCGAAACCCGGCACAAGAACACCATCAAACATGAGGTGGCCATCAACAACGCCCGCCCCCTCGTTGCCGATGGTTCTATCGATTTTGATCACAATGGGTTTACGTTGCACGCGTTCAACCATCAGGTCTCTGATTGGAGCAGCAATGAACAGGTAGCAACAACGTACGCCAGCACCATTGTGCCCATGCTGAAGTCGCTGACCGGCTGCGAGGACGCCTTCGTCATGGGACATCAGGTCCGTAACGAGAATCCTGAAACGTTCCTGGGTGCCTATTCCCGGTATGTGCATTGCGACTACCCACTGCACCCAATGCGCGAACGTGAATCCGCCGTGTTGAAACGATACGAGAGCCCGCTTGCTGATGAATTAGAGGATCGCGAATACGTCTGGTACAACATCTGGGCGCCCATAGAACGGATCGCAGAGCAGAACCAGCTGTGCGTCGTCGACGCGGCATCCGCGTCAATGGACGACTTCCGGGAGTACCATTTCAGCCCCAAAGCAGAAGGTGGGTACGCGACGTTACCCCTGTATAACCCTGCTCATCGCTTCTACTACTTCAACGACATGCAGACCGATGAATGCATCGTGTTCAAGCAATACGATTCCCGATCGGAGAAACCCATGGTGTGTCCACATACCTCGTTCTTCGACAGTCACAAGGGTGAGCGACAGGGTCGCCGCAGTGTCGAGTACCGGGCACTCTGTATCCTCTGAGCCCCACCACTCACATCTCGAATAGAAAAATACGAAGAGCATCGACCATGAGCGCCGTTTCCAATCTGGGCACTATCAACGAGGCCATCGCGGCAACAATTTCCGACCGGGACGCAATCGTGTTCAAGGATCGACGATTGTCCTATGGCCACCTCGCCGAGCGAACACGTCACCTGGCCAATTTCCTACTGGATCAGGGATTTGGCTGTCGCAAAGAGAGGGACGTCCTGTCGCCCTGGGAAAGTGGCCAGGATCATCTGGGCCTGTACCTTTACAATGGGAACGAGTATCTGGAGGGAATGCTCGGTGCGTTCAAATCACGCACAGTCCCGTTCAACGTCAACTATCGCTACGTTGACGAGGAACTCGCCTACCTGTTGAACAACGCCAGCTGTCAGATTCTCATCTACCACGCCTCCCTCGCTGACCGGGTCGCATCGGTTCGGAACCAGATCCCTTCACTGAAAGTCCTGCTCCAGGTCAATGACGACGACAGCATTCCACTTTTGCCAGGCGCTATCGACTACGAAGACGCGCTCGCTGGCGCATCAGATGCCATGCCCGATCTGCCTTTTTCCGATGACGATCTTTACATTTTGTACACCGGCGGTACGACCGGTATGCCAAAAGGCGTGCTCTGGCGACAAGCTGATATCCTGGCCGCGGCATTGGGGGGCAAGACGTCCAAGAACGAGATCATCCCACCTGAACAATTCGCAGAACGGTCAGAACGCGTCAACCATCGGTATCTAACGGCGCCGCCTTTCATGCACGGTGCAGGCTCCTGGGTCGCCTTCCAGGCTCTGCATTCCGGTGGAACGGTACTCGTCCAGGACAACGTTTACAGATTGGATCCCGACGACATCATCGACACCTGCATTAAAGAGCGTGCCGATGTGATGATGATCGTGGGTGATGCATTCGGTCGACCTATCGCCGATGCCCTTGAGAAAAACCCGAGGGAGATGCCCGCGCTCAAGAACATCATCACGGGCGGCGCAGTGACAACCGCGTCCCTGAAATCACAGTTGCTTGGCCTGCTTCCCCAAATCAATATCGTTGACGCCGCCGGTTCCTCGGAAACGGGCAGCCAGGGCCAGCACGTCAGCAATTCAGACAGCGGTGCTGCCACAGGTCGCTTTTCACTGCGACCAGGAAATGTGGTGTTGAACGAAACCATGGACGGAGTCCTCGATGCAGGCCACGAGGAACTTGGGTGGTGGGCCCAAAGTGGTCAGATCCCGCTAGGATACCTGGATGACGAAAAGAAAACCGCCGCGACCTTTGTCACCGTGGACGGCACAAGATACTCGGTACCCGGTGACCGCGTGAGACTGCTCACAGACGGTTCACTGGAACTACACGGGCGCGACTCCGTCACCATCAACTCCGGTGGCGAGAAGATCTTTGCAGAGGAAGTTGAGCAGGCATTGAAACACCACGGTGATGTTTACGATGCGGTTGTGACCAGTCGCGCCTCCGAACGGTGGGGACAGGAAGTGGTCGCTATTGTGCAGCTTCGCAGTGGCGCAAGACAGGATGAAGCGGCTCTGCTCAAGGAATGTGAGCGACACATCGCACGCTACAAATTCCCGAAGGTGTTTGTGTTCTGTGACGAAATCCTGCGAAGCCCAAACGGCAAAGCCGACTATCGATGGGCCAAGGCCCAGGTGGAAGACAGTTGAATCAGCCCCGCCTGACCTCATACCGCCCTCGCAGCAGACCAGTTATCGAGCGTTTGGGAGATCCTGTTCCGGGGTCAATACTGACCAGGCGCAGAGCGATTTCGCCATCGAAGGTGAAGACACAACAATTCCGCTGCTCGAAGAAATCTTCCAGCTTGGTGTTGCGGGTCGTTTCGACCAGATCGTGACCTGGAGTTACCGCAACGATACCGTCGCCGCGGTTGACGAGTTTGGAGTCGTGACATTCGTATCGGCCGGTACGGTTGATATCACTGCATCGGTTCCGGGATTCTCTACCGACGTGCTGGATTTCTCTGCGGCATCCGACAGGATCACGCTGACCATTGTTCGGTCTGAACAGGACGAGTTGTCGTTCGAGTTTGAAGGGATCGAGACAGTCGTTGGCTAAGAAGAAACAAACCCATTCGGTGGTGGTAGCGGCACCGGTGACATCACATTCTCTTCCAGCGATGAGACCGTGGATGCCGACGGCGTCGTCACGACGGTCAGTGCTGGTGAAGCTGTCATCAGTGCTGTCAAAGCCGGTGATGACGCCTTCCTGGAATCCAATATCGCCACGTATGACATTGTTGCAGAACTGCGGGAACAGCCCCTACTGGCATTCGAGTCCGGTCTGGTTCAGTTAATCTTCGGTGAAAAAGTACCTGCCAACGCCCTTACCGGCGGCGCTGGTAAAGGTGCCGTCACCTACAAGATCGACGATGGGAGTATCGACACCATCAGTGCTGATGGTGTCGTGACCGCGGTGGCACCCGGGTTCACATTTGTCAGTGCGGTCAAGGCCGCAGATGGCACCTTCGGTCCATCGAATACCGCGAACTACGAACTACTCATCAGCGAAGAATCTGCTGAATGTGTATTTGACCAATCCGCCTGGGATGACTGCGAACTTTCGCAGTAATCGGGCAGTCCACACTTTTTTCTTAAGGAGAAAAATCATTGAAACTGAAACAGACTGGTCTGATTGCCCTGATCGCCCTGGCGATGGCAAACCCCGTCGTTGCTGATGAGGTCAACTCGGAAGCTGTCACAACATTCGAGCAAGGTTCTACGCTCAGCTCGAGTGCCATGAACACCACCATCGGTGCGCTCGTCACCGCCATCAATGACAATGCTGAGCGTATCGCTGCGATGGAAGAACCCATGGCGGGAGGGACAGATGTGAGTGGCAAGAGCTGCTGCATGATCTCGATCGGCACGGGTATGTTTGCACCCTCCATACCCGCAGAGATCGACATCAAAGGCACACCTGAGACTCCATTCGAAGATATTGATGACAACGGCGTCTTTGGCGGCAACGTGTTCTGATTCTCCGGCGGCATCGTGTTCAATGTCAATGGAACCGTCGGTGCCACCGTATTCAACGACTCATTTATCGAGGTCTTTTCGAACCGTGTCATAAGTGACACCGACTTCGTGCCTGGGCAAACGGATACGTGGATGTGGACCGAGGAAGGCAACAACGTTGATCTAATTTTCGTCGAACAAGGTTAGCCCGATTCGATCACACCGGGCCCGTGCTCATTTTCGGAACAATCGACGCCGAGGAAGTGTAATGGTGTCTGGTACGAGTAAAACATCACAATCGGTGTTCAAGTACCTAACATTGAAAGCTGCGGCGGATACGTCCCACCCGCCGCGTAGTTACTGCCACTTACATTTAAAGGCCGGCTTCAAGCCGGCTTTTTCTGCCTGCATTCAACAAATTGTTCGTTTCCCCACCTCGTCTGATCCCCCTGATGCAGGATCGGGCATCCTCTGGCCGTCAGATATTGTGCTCGTTCCGGAAGTTCTCCCAACGGTCAAACGCCGCCGCAATCTCCTCCCCTCTCGCCCCCACCCTCTCCTTGAAACTCGGATGCGAGAAGATATAGAACACGTCGTTCACGATGGCATCGAGCACCATGTCGCCGATCACTGACGGTTGGAGAATATTGTCCATCATCGACCCTATTCCCCGACCTTCAGCAGCGCTCGAACCGGTACCGGATTGACGCGACTGCGTGCTCTCTTTCTTCAGGTCATCCGGACGATTGCGCTCAGCGTTGAAGATATTCGTCGCAACAACACCCGGACACAACACGGACGTACCGATGTTGAACTGTGCGAGATCTGGGCGCATTGCTTCAGACAGGCCCTGCACCGCAAACTTGGACATGTTGTAGACGCTCAAACCCGCAATGCCGATGTGCCCAGCGATCGACGCGGTATTGACGATGTGACCTCCTTCACCATGAGACTTGATGAGATCCACGAACGTCACCATCCCGTTGATCACACCCTGAACGTTGACGTTCATCACCCAGTCCCAGTCCTTGTAGGTCATATCCGACACATTGCCGCCGACGAAGACCCCCGCGTTGTTGCAGAGCACGTGTACCTTGCCGAACGCCTCGATGGTCTTGTTCGCTGCATCCGACATCGAGTCCCGATCCGTCACATCGATTTTGATGGTCAACACGTCTGTGTTGCTGTCGGAAAATTCATCGTCAACCGCTGCAAGCGCCGAATCCTCGATATCAGCGATAACCACCTTCATCCCGGCGCCGGATAGTGACCGCGCCATCGCGAGTCCCAGGCCACTGGCACCACCGGTGATAAATGCAACCTTACCTGCAACGTCTTTCATTATTTTCTCCTTTTTCTTGTCCTAGATGGAGGGATGCGACACGAAACAATTCATCGCGTCGGATGATGTACCACCTCGAAGACCTTGATGTCAGGACGCGCTGACATCTTGTCTGAAAGCAGGCGAACGTTCTAATCATGATGCGGCGTGACGCCGTGGGCACGAAAAGCATCCATGTCCTCGTAGATCTCTATCGTCCCCAGGCCATCCTTGTCTTTGATCACCGTATACAGATTAGTACCCGGCTCATTATCGATGCACTCGCTGGCGAACACCTTCATGCGCTCTTCGACTGCATCCTCCTCACACGGTTTCACATAGAAACGCACATTCACTGCTAGCATCGTTTGCTCCGGTATTCTGATACGCGAAAGTATACATCAGGGTAATCGAGCAGGTTTCCCGCCCAAGACCTGGCTTGGTATGCTCGGGCTTAAACGTTCCAGACGCTACAGAGATTCCCAATGGCAGAAGATTCCGTCGACGTTCTGATCATCGGTGCCGGTGCATCAGGTGCCGCTGTCGCCTATGGCCTTGCTGAGACCCGAATGCATATCGTCTGCCTGGAACAGGGTGACTGGATGAAGCAGTCGGAGTACCCCACCAACTTCATGGACTGGGAAGCTAGGGCAGCTGGTCCGTTCGGCAACAGCCCAAACCATCGTGGTCGAACCACCGACTACCCCATCAATGAAGATGGCTCACCGATCAAGGTCGCCAACTTCAATGGCGTCGGTGGGGGGACCATTCTGTACGCAGGACATTTTCCGCGTTTTCATCCGTCTGACTTCCGCGTCAAGACCCTCGATGGTGTCGCTGATGACTGGCCCATCGACTACGACACACTGGCACCGTTCTATGATGAGAGTGATCGCATCACAGGTGTCTCCGGTCTCGAAGGCGATCCCGCCTACCCACCCAAACCTTCATTGATGCCGCCGTTGCCTCTCGGTCGATCAGGTACGCTGATGGCAAACGGCTTCAACGCCAAAGGCTGGCACTGGTGGCCTTCGGACAGTGCAATTGCCACCGAGCCCTATGAAGGCAGGGACCAGTGCATCAACCTGGGCGCCTGTACAACAGGATGTGCACAGGGTGCGAAAGCCAGCACCGACATCACGTTCTGGCCTCATGCAATGCGCGCCGGGGTGGAACTTCGCACCCGTTGTCGTGTGCGGGAGGTTACTGTTGACGATGACGGCATGGCGAGCGGGGCCATCTACTACGACGAGAATGGCAACGAGCAGACCATCAAAGCATCCGTGGTCATCATGGCCTGCAATGGTGTCGGGACGCCCCGCATTCTACTGAACTCCACCTCTTCCCGGTTTCCCAACGGACTCTCCAACAGCAGTGGTCTCGTGGGCAAAAACCTGATGTTTCACCCCTACGCACATATTTTCGGGGTTTTCCCCGACGAGGTTGATGGACCACGCGGACCGCATGACTGCATCTGGAGCCAGGAGTTCTACGAGACCGACACGGATCGTGGGTTTGTCCGCGGATTCACATTCGAAGGTGCTCGTGGACATGCCCCGGTATCGATCGCGGTCAATGGCATGCTGAGCGGCGACGTTCCCTGGGGAGCGGGTCATCATGAAGTCTATCGCCAGCGTGCCAATCATATCTGCGGCATGGTGGCGATCTGCGAAGACCTGCCGGAAGCACACAATACGGTCACATTGGACCCGCATCTGAAAGACCCTGACGGTATTCCGGCACCCAAACTCACCTACACGCTGAGCGACAACAGCACCCGCATGCTCGAATTCTCTATCGATCGAGCACGTGAAGTCCTGGAAGCGGCCGGTGCAACCAGCGTTCAGAGCGGCTACCCAATCGTGGGTGGTGGCTGGCATCTGATGGGGACCGCTCGGATGGGCACCGATCCTGATCAGTCAGTGGTCAATGAATGGGGCCGTAGTCACGACGTGAAGAATCTCTTCATCGTTGACGGGAGTGTGTTCGTGACGAGTGCCGGCGTCAATCCGACGCGCACCATTCAGGCACTGGCGCTCTACGTCGCAGATACCATGAAGCAACGACTGGCAAACCTGTTTGACTGATACCGTCAACGAAAGGAGATTCGCACCATGAATGATACGATAAGCTCAGACAGCAATGTGACCGAGAGCGACCTTGTTGCACTCAGGGCAGTCGCTGGGACCATAATCCCTGCCAGCGAACAATACCAGATTCCAGGCGCCGACGATGAGGCCATCTTCAGAACGATAGTGTCGCTGGTCCGGGAACAGGGTGATGGCACGCTCAAGACACAACTGGCCGAACTCCAGTCACGTTGCCAGGAACGACATGGATGTTCACTTCAGAAACTATCGCCAACGGATCGAACCAGCGAGTTGAAAGACAGCAGCAACGCACGCTTTCTCTATCGCATGATCCACCTCACCGCCAATGCCTATTACCAGGATGGTCGCGTGCTGGCGTCCATCGACCTGAAGGAAGAACCACCCTTTCCGGGTGGTCACGAGGTTCCCCAGGGGGACTGGTCGTTGCTCGATCCGGTCCGTAAACGAGAGCCCTTTTACACCAAGGTGTAGATTCGCTGGCATCCCGGCAATACTGATCGTCGGAGACCCAGCCGTTTGTTTGCATCCCTGAACGGCGCACAGTAGTAACGACCGCAAGTTAGGGTCATCTAACCGGAGCCAATAGTTGCTGTTTCTGCTCGTCCTCGTTCTCTCAGGATCACTGCGAGCGGAAACCCCGGTGGTCGTTGTTTCGGAATTCAGGGATGACACCGGACTATCCCTCAACCTGGGAGCACAGGTGCAGGAGGCGTTTCGATCGATCCTGGTCAACATGCCCCAGGTGACTGTGGTTGAACGTGACAACATGAGCTCCATCGTTGAGGAAATGCAGTTCTCTCAATCATCTCTCGCAGATGCGGGTAGCGCGGCCGAATTTGGCAAGAAACTGGGCGCCGACCTGGTCGCATTCGGTCATGTCAGCAATACGGACTACAAGGTCGATTTACAAAAGAACATCTTTACCACCCAGATGCAGGACATCGGCAAAGGTTCCGCGCTGGTCACCCTTCATCTAGTCAACGTCGAGACCAAGCGAACCGTCTTCTCACAATCACCCACCGGCACGTCCAGTGGTGACACCGATCGTAACAAGATGATCCAGGCCGCAGCGAACAACCCGGTAGCTGACTTGTCGGTGCATATTCAGAACTACTTCCCCATCAAAGGTATCGTCATCAAGACCGATCAATGAGGAAGCAACTACCTCGTGTACATCCATGTGGGTGCCGAACAAGGATTGGCGCCCGGTGCAAAAATCGAGATCTTCGATCAGGGGGAAGAGGTCACTCACTCGGTCACAGGCGAGGTACTGAGCTCCAAGCTCCAGCAAGGGTAAAGGGCTGGCCACCGCTACCATCAACGATGCACAGGACCGTTTCTCCATTGCCAAACTTCGCAAGAAATCGGACTTTGAGAAGATGGCCGTCGGTCTGCCTTTCCAGGCGGTCCCTGAGAAAATTGGTGGCTCAAACGGTGGTATGAACCTCGACCTGAAATCCATCGGGGACCTGTTCAAATGATCCGTAGAGCAATCTGGCTGACGTTGCTGGTCAGCTTCAATGTCGCCTAGGCAGATTCCAGGACCATAAGCGCCAGCGGCTCTGGCGCCACGCGGCAGCAAGCGCTGAACATCGCACAGCGTAACGCAGTGGAGGCCGCTCTCGGTGTCTACCTTGAATCCCAGACCCTGGTTCGAAACTAGATCGTCGAGACTGACCAGATCTTCTCGATCTCGGAAGGTGTCGTCTCCAGCTACGACGTGGTCCGCCAGTCTCAGACCCGCGACGGCGAATGGGCCGTCGATATCCAGGCGGTCGTGAGTAGTGACAAACTTCATGGCAACATCACGTTGCTCCTCCGCCAGATCGACAACCCGAAGAGCATGGTCATCGTTGATCCGACAGCACGTTCACGATCGGAATTCTCGAGACAGGCACACCGGGAAATCAACGCTGCACTGCTCGCGGAGGGTTTTGAAGTCATTAACCAGGACGTCTCCTCACAACTGCGCTGAGGCTGCGGACCTGATGGACGTAAACCAGGTGGGCCAGACCGCCGCTAAGATGGCCCTCAAATACAACGCAGATGTCGCGTTCCTGGTCGAGGTCCAGGAGAGTCAGCAAACGAACTATGGCGTGACCGAGACCATTGTTGAAGTGGGATGCCAGGTGATTTCCGCTGCCAGTGGACAGATCTTCACCGATGCACAGATCAGGGTCAGCGGTCTGACGGCTCAGAAGGCCGCGGTCAAAGCCGGACAACAACTCGCACAGCGCCTCGTGAACAACGTGAAGATTCAGTTCGCCAACCTGGCACACCAGGGCAATCGTTACAGTGTCGTCTCTAGGGCATCAACAGCTATCGACAGGCCCGCGGTCTGCGCAGAACAATGGAAGGTATTCGTGGGTTCAGCGATGTCAAACAGAACGCCATTGCCCTGGATGACGATTCAGCTGCGCAGAACTTTGTTGGTCTGTCTGCAGTCTTCAAAGGCACCACGGATAAGCTGATCGATCGGGTGTTTGATAACGCAGACCCTGACCTGTTCAGGACGCCGGACCTTCGACTCCAACGCACGACTCAGATCGAATTTCAGATGTAAGAACACGTCAGATCTCGTCTTGGACCTCATCTGGCCGACTGCAGTACACTGACGCTATCGACCTTGGCGCCGTTTTCGGAGACCACTATTTACGGCGACCACTATTTACGGGGACCACTATGTATACACTGCCGCATCACGTCGAATTCCTTTCAGACGAGTGGCTCGATCAGAGTCGATCATTTCTGACCGAAGGCTTCAGACAGGCCAGCCATGTTGGCGCTTTCTCGCTCTCGGAGCGGTTCAGCGATGCACCTCCGCACCTCTCGTTCGAGAACAACGATGCCACCTGGAGGGTGAACTGGGACGGTCAGACCATCAGCGTCGAACGCGGATTTGATCCCAAAGCCGACGTGGTCGTCATCGGGGATTACCAGGCAACATTGATGCTGGCCCAGACTGTCGGAGCCGGTGACCCAACGTTGATGGCCAAAGCGGTCAGGGAAATGCGCAGCTGGTTTGGTGACAACGCGTTCAACATGCAAGGTGGTCCCCTGGATGCCAGTGCCACAGCAATCTTCGCCTCCCACCACGACCACATGGCTCGTCGTACCGTTGAGAATCCGGACCTGGCACACCGTGCCCAACGTCAAGGAGTGACGCAACAACTGAAAGACCTTGAAGAAAACGGGTTCGCAGTCATCGAGAACGCCATTTCACCTGAGTTTGCCGACGAGGTGCGCGAGGCGACCATCCGAACACTCGGCACACATCAAGGCGACAGCATGCAATGGATGCTGTATCACGGTAACGCGTTCGAGAAACTTGTGATGAATCCCCAATTCATGAGCATGATTGATTCGACCCTGGGACGCGGCGCCGTTATCGCGTCGATCTCTTCTATCAAACGAGGTCCCGGGAAAGGCCTGATCAAGCTACATACGGACTATTCCCAGGTCCCGGAGCCCTACCCGGACTTTTCCATGACCGGTGTCGGCGTCTGGGCCTTGGAGGACTGGACCGTGGCCTCTGGTCCGACATGGCTGGTACCAGGCAGTCACAAAATGCGTCGGGGACCCAGGCCTGATGACAAGATCGAGGGTGTCCCGATCGAGATGCCGAAAGGTTCGGTTGTATATTTCCAGCACGGCGTCTGGCACTGGCAGGGTGACCGCACCGAACCCGGCGAGCGGGTGACGATTCACTCACATTTCAACCGTGGTATCCTGCGTAGTCTTGAACCGAAAAAGGTGGATATTCAAATGCTGAATCGAAACCCACCTCGTCTTGGTGAAGCACTGGGAGAGGATGACTGGTTCGACCGCCTGACCGCCGACGGCCGTGACTATATGCGCATGACGCATATGATGAATCTGAATCGTTTTACCAATGAACAGAAGGCGACGGTCCTTGCCGGGTAACCCGTTAGCGCATTGCGCCCGGCATCCCCCCATCAATAACGATCGTCTGCCCGGTCACAGAATCACTACGACAGAACGTCACGACCTGTTCGGCAATATCTTCAAGGGCTCCCACTCTTTTCAGTACCGCCTGACGACGTGCTCCTTCGGCGCTTCGTTCCGGCAGCCGGTTCGCCATTCGGGTCCCTTCAACAAGACCGGGGGCAATACAGTTCACCTTAACTTCTGGCGCCATCCCTACCGCAAGACAACGGGTCAGGTGGTTGAGACCTGCCTTGCTGGATGAATATGCGATACTGCTTGATCCAGGAGAGACACCCCCTGCCGACGAGATGTTGATCACATACCCTTGACTCGCCTTTAACGCCGGTGATGCCGCACGCGCCAGCAGGAAAGGTCCCCGAAGGTTTGTTTCAAGCACCTGGTCCCAGATATCTGGTGTGAGCGCATCCAGGTCCGGAAATGGAATGCCGATATTCCAGGCTGCGTTGTTAACGAGGATATCAAGGCGCGAGTACTGGTCAACCACCTGCCGAATAGCACTTTCAATACTCTCCGGATCTCGTTGATCAAGTGCCAGCGTCATACCATCTGCGCCCGCTTTGCGAACCGCATCAAGTGTTCTTTCAGCTCCTTCTTCGAAACCCACATAGCTGACCACAACAGTGGCACCTTCAAGCGCCAGCCGTTCGGCAATTGCGCCACCGATACTCCCTGAGCCACCGGTCACCAGAGCGACCTTACCTTTTAACACGTTCATCATGCCCCTCATCAAGACCCCGTTTCTTCCTCACGGATATACTTGTCCGACTGTGCGGTAAACATCTCGTGGTACAGATCACATCGACGCATGAACTCCTGATGCGTTCCATCATCAACAATACGTCCTTGGTCCATCACCAGGATACGTGTAGCGTGGCGAATGATGGACAGCCGATGCGTCACAAAAAACGCCAGTTTGTTCTGGGACAGACTATTGAACTGGCGGAAGATCTCCTCTTCGTATAACGGGTCGATAGCGGCAGTCGGTTCATCAAGCACCACGACGTCCCGGTTCTTCGCGAAATGCAGACAGCGCAGGACAGACAGCCGCTGCCACTGCCCCACCGATAGTTCCTCGCCTTCAAATTCCTTACCCAACTGGCTCGTATAGCTGAGTTTATCCTCGGCGAGTGCTCCCAGGTCAGGCAGCGTCTCACGTACCAAACAAATTGGAGTCAGGCGTGCACTGGGTGCATCGGAGGAGGATATCCGCCGCCACTTCCTGGTCGAAAACCTGATGATCTCAGGTGTCGGGGTCCTTCTCGGGAGTCTGATGACCGTTGGATTCAATGTCTGGCTGGTCGATCTGATGAACTTCCCGAAGATCGACTGGTGGGGTATCCCACTGGGTATCGTGTGCCTGCCAGATTTCACCGGCAAGCGCGACAAGGACCGTATAGCGGATCGAACGGAGCCTACGCGACTATTCGGCCGACTGCCGCGTCTGCGCGAGCAGCATGAAGAAGTTCTCGTCGTAGGCTTTGAGGGGCTCGCTTCGCACTGCCTGATCAAGCGCCTTCGCGTCTTCGCCCACCAGGATTCGCCATTCATCATTCTTCACCCCGGTGATGATGATGTTAGCAGCTTCTTCGGGAGTGATACCCCCCTGCTTGAATGCCTGCCCCTGGTTGCGGACCGCCTCGCGAATCTGATCATCCGTCAGTTCTGGCCCACCCATACGTCGCACAATGTTCTCGCGGAATTGCTGAATCTCTTCATCTGTCATATCTTCGGGATCACTGCCCCCCAGAATCTTCCGTGAGTTGATTCCAATATCGGTCCCAACGTGACCCGGCATCACTACGGAGACCGACAGGTGCGGTGCATTCAGTTTGAAATCAGTGATCAGTGCCTCTGAGAATCCTTTGACGGCGAACTTGGCTGCGCTGTAGGCGGTATGTGCAATGCCCCCACCCAGAGATGCCCAGAAACCGTTCACACTACTGGTGTTGACGACGTGCCCCTCCGGCGCGTTCTTCAGCAGCGGGGTGAACGCACGACAGAAGTTATAGACACCCAGCCAGCAGATATTGAAGGTGCGCTCCCATTCCCCGCGATCACCGTCAATGAAGCTGCCACCACCACCAACACCCGCATTGTTGAACAAGAGATGGATGTGATCGGTATCAAACGCCTTCGCCACATCGTCAGCAAACTGATGTACCTGATCTTCCACGGCGACGTCACACAGCCCCGTATAGAGCCGCACGCCTTGAGGCGCTTCGGCTTCGCAGATCGCTCGCGTTTCTGCAAGATTGTCTTCGATGACATCACAGGTCGCGACATCACAGCCTTCAGCCATCAGCTGACGCACGAGCGCACGTCCCATTCCTGTCCCGCCACCAGTAACCACGGCAATCGTGCCACTAAAGTCCTGCATTTCACGTCTCCTGCATTGTGGAATGCGGAGAACCGTACCACATAAAACGGTGGCCCTGCTGTTCGATGTATGTCCGGATGCGTCGTGCAGCCTGGCCATCCCCGTAGGGATTGTGAGCGTGGCTCATCGTTTCATAGGCAGCCTCATCTTCGAGCAGTTTTCTGACGCGTGAACAGATCAGTGCCACATCGGTTCCAACCAGCTCAACAGTCCCGGCTTCCAAAGCTTCCGGTCGTTCGGTGGCGTCGCGCATCACGAGGACCGGCTTACCCAGTGAAGGGGCTTCCTCCTGGATGCCCCCTGAATCCGTCAATACGATATGTGATCGCATCATCAGGTACACAAACGGCAAATAGTCCTGCGGTTCAATCAGGTGAACATTGTCGGTGTCCGCAAGTCGGCGGTAGACCGGCTCCTGGACATTGGGATTCAGATGCACCGGATACACAATCTGGACGTTTTTCATCGCATCCAGTTGGATGAGTGCATCACAGATGCGTTCGAATCCGTCACCAAAGCTCTCGCGTCGGTGTCCTGTCACCAGGATGAGTTGTTTGCCTGCATCCAGAAAGGGAAACTGTGAAGCCAGCTGCGTGTTGAGGTCGGCATCGTTTTCAATCCGCTCAGTGACTGAAAGTAGAGCATCGACCACAGTGTTCCCCGTGACCAGCACTCTCTCTTCCGAAACGCCCTCCCGGCGAAGATTTTGAGCTGCACCTTCGGTTGGTGCAAAGTGAACGTTGGCAAGCGCACCCGTGAGTTTTCTGTTCGCTTCCTCTGGCCATGGAGAGTAAAGGTTGCCGGTGCGGAGACCTGCTTCAACATGACCAACCCGAATTTGATGGTGGTATGCAGCGAGCGAGGTCGCAAACGTTGTACTGGTGTCGCCATGGACAAGCACCAGGTCTGGCGGGAAGTCCTCAAACACTGATTCCAGGCCCACGAGTACGGATGAGACAATACCGTTCAGAGACTGACCCGGTTTCATGATGTTCAGATCGTAGGCAGGCGCAATGTCGAACAGCTGCAGCACCTGATCCAGCATCTCACGATGCTGCGCCGTGACACAGACACGTACGTCAATATCGGCGGCTGATTGAAGTGAGAGCACCACCGGTGCCATTTTTATCGCCTCAGGGCGTGTCCCAAAGACACAGAGCACCTTCATGATGAGGATT
>CENZ01203863.1_pt1 | contig 29660 bp, 33 predicted proteins | sample 361341 | NCBI WGS metagenome assembly CENZ01 (sample SAMEA2619782, study PRJEB7988) | marine metagenome | biome: marine biome (ENVO:00000447); feature: deep chlorophyll maximum layer (ENVO:xxxxxxxx); material: "saline water (ENVO:00002010), including plankton (ENVO:xxxxxxxx)" | depth 50 m
AATTTTTCTTAAAAATATGGTAGATGACTTTAAAAAACAAGAATATACTATTGATTCTATTCAATTTTTGGATTCCCGGACAGCGAGATCTCATACAGGGCGCACCGTCACAGTTAAAACATGGAACCCACGTAATCAGAGACGCAAAAAATAGTTGGTTGTGTTATTCTATCGAAAGATTGTTTTAATTAAAGATCTGATATTAAAATTTATTTTATAAAAATATCAATTAGGTCTCAAAATAAAAAATGATAACCAAAACAGCAAGTACCGAAATTATCATTGTAACCGATCCACTTAAAGAAGAGGTACGGGCTAGGATGCCACTTCGACCGTGATATTTGCTCAGGCTCTCAATAACGGCAGCCAACCCCTTATTTATCAAAGATTGCAATGACGCATTATTGGTTTTTATAGCATTTACGACAAAATTTAATATCTTTGGAATAAAAACTCTATAACTCCAATCGAAATCCAAATTAGTAGATTTTAATTCTGGGGGATATAACCCTGATCTCATTAGCCAGCCAAACGCCAATGCAGAGAAAAATAAAAGCTGTAATTGCGTAACAACATGGGTCATCGTATAAGGTTTGTAGTTAATATCATATGGAAGAATGTCATACAACCAATGCGGGTATACACCAATAGCTATGCATAAAAATGCAGCTATACCCATCGCCGCCAGCATATTTTTTGGTGCTTCCTGTGGGCGTTTTCCAGAGTCGTGTTGAAAAAAGGCAAAGTATGGTATTTTAATTCCTGAATGATGGAACACGCCAGCAGATGCAAATAATAAAACTCCCCATACAAACCAGTGTCCCTCGACTGCAGCAGCCGTCACAATTAATGATTTTGATATAAATCCACTAAATAATGGAAAAGCGGATATAGAAGCAGCGCCGACGATACAAAATCCAGTTGTATAAGGCATTGTTTTGTAGAGCCCACCTAGTTCTGACCCTTTAATTGTTCCTGTTCGATATAATACCGCGCCCATAGACATAAAGAGCAGTGCTTTATATAGTATGTGTGAAAAAGCATGGGCTGCAGTTCCATTAAGAGACAACTCGGTTCCAATACCGATACCGACCACCATAAAACCTAATTGATTGTTTAAACTATAAGTTAACACTCGCCTCAGATCATTCTCAATAACTGCGTAAAATATTGGAAATGCCGTCATCGTTGCGCCAATCCAAATTAACATCTCAGTACCAGGGAAACCTCTAGCTAAGGCATAAATAGCAAGCTTTGTGGTAAATGCTGAGAGAAATACTGTTCCGGTAACAGTAGCTTCTGGATAGGCGTCTTCTAGCCAATTATGAAGGAGCGGGAAGGCGGCTTTTATGCCAAAAGCAATAAAAATTAAAATTGGACCCAGCCCACTCAGGTTCATTTTGTCAAAAGCTATTGAACCAGTTTTATGGAAATGGATGATAGCGCCTGCTAATAAAAGAACACCTGATCCCACTTGAATAATTAGATATCTCATTCCAGCTTTGAATGAAGTCTCTGTTCTGCTCGACCAAATTAAAAAAACTGAGGCTATTGCGGTTATCTCCCAATAGATAAATAAAGTTACAAGATCACCAGCGAAAGCTCCACCGATAGCCGCGCCTGCATAAACTAGAGCTGCTATTTGTTGGACTGTATCTTTTAGGTGAAATGCATAAATTAGGCTAATAATAGCTGCTATGTGAAATATATATCCAAAAAGTAAGCTTAAACGATCTATTCTTACTGGCGATAAATTATATCCAAATATTTCAAATGGAAAGTATACACCATTAGACGCCGTTATTAAGTCCCAAATGCCTAATATGGGAAGTAATAACATATAAACATTTCTCATATTTCCGGGGAAGAAAGGTACTAAAAACGCACCTATAATAAGAATTAAACCCGGCGGTAAATCAATCATTTTGGTTCTCGTTATAGTAATTTTCTGGACGCATTATGATCTTACGCAGAATTTTTGCAGCTAGAACTAAAAATACGCAACCTATAAAGCCATACCATCCATACATCCCAGGAATTATGTCTTCGACTTCAAATTCCACATGCTTATGGTAAAACAAGTCCGCCAGAACGGTTAATATACATATTGTTACCAAAGCATACCAAATTTTATCGACATTCTTTTTATTATCCAACCAAAACGATTTATTATTTGGTTCTGAATTATCTTCCATTATTTCCTCTTCAATCAATTTAAACCAGCCACAGGGGCTAGTAGTCTGAATATTAGATCTGCATAGAAAAATAAAGCAATGCAACCTAAGCTTGAAAGAAACATTGCCAATAGACAAAGGGGTGGAGCTTCTCTGACCGTTCCAAAGCTAAGGCCCGACCAGAAATCAGTTGTTTTTATTTGATCTTCATGAGAGTGCTGACCAGGTTTTGGCGAGGCAAAGAATCCTCGACCGATGATTGGCATTAAGTAAGCTATATTAAGTAAAGAGCTAACCATAAATATAACCATAAAAACAATGTAACCTGCTTCCACAGAAGATAACATTAAATACCATTTGCTCCAGGAACCACCTAAAGGGGGCAACCCGATCACACTTAATGATCCAATGAGAAATGCTGTATATGTCAGGGGCATAATACGTCCTAAGCCATCCATCTCGGATATCTCAGTTTTATGGCTGGCAACCATAATGGCTCCAGCACAAAAGAATAACGTAATTTTACCAAATGCGTGCATAGCAATATGCATTCCACCTCCCATTATACCTATTCCATTTGCTAACGATGCAGCTAAAACGATATAGGCAAGTTGGCTTATAGTGGAATACGCTAGGCGTGCCTTTAAATTATCTTTGGTCAGTGCAATGCATGATGCAGTGATTAACGTGAAACCAGATACATACATCAGCCAATTATCTTCTGTAAGCCCAGCAAGGGTATCAACTCCAAAGATGTAGATGACTACTTTTAAAACAGTAAAAACACCGGCTTTAACCACCGCAACTGCGTGCAATAGTGCGCTAACAGGTGTTGGTGCAACCATTGCCGCTGGTAACCAACGGTGAATTGGCATTAATGCCGCTTTTCCAATGCCGTACATGTATAAAAACAATAAGATACCTATCGTTACACCTGTTAACTTATCATCAAAGATGCCACCTTGCTTGAAATCTAAAGTACCTGCGCTGTACCAAGTCCAAATAATGGCAAGCAGCTGCAAACCGACTGACGTTCCCAATAAGATTCCGAGATAAATTCTTCCCGATTTTATCGCCTCAGGTTTCCCTGAATGGGTTACTAGAGGAAAAGTACAAAGAGTTAATACCTCATAACAAATAAATAAAGTTAACATGTTGCCAGCAAAAGCAACCCCGGCTGCGCTGGCTAAAGAAATTGCAAAAAAGAAATAAAATCGGGTTTGATTTTTTTCGTGATGACCACGCATATAGCCAATTGAATAAATAGAATTAATAATCCAGAGACCAGAGGCTATTAAGCCAAATAACATACCCAAAGGCTCTACCGTAAATGTAATGTTTAGGCCCGGAAAGAACTCAAGCAATGTTATGGTAGGGCGTTCCCCTTCCATTATTGAATGAGTTAAAGAACCCACGACTAAAAACATTGAGATGGATGTTGCCAGCGTAACACTTTCACGTAAGTTAGGCCATTTTCCGCTTAAAAGTATGAAAATAGCGCCTATTAAGGGAACCATTATGGAAAGTATAATTGTGTTTTCTAAACTCATAATGGAGTACCCATAAGTTCTTTTGCTGCCGATAGAGCGCTTGAAACTGTTAAATCTGTAGCTATTCCAAAATAATAGTTTGCTCCAACTAGGATCCAGATTGGAATAAGCATGGATAGGGGAGCTTCTTTGATTTCAGTTGATTTACCAGAAGTTGTTTTGAAATAAGCGATTTCAATTACCTTCCACACATAAACAATCGATAGAAGAGAGCCAATTAGTACAATTACAGCTACTGGCCACCAACCCTTTTCTAATGTAGCGAGTATTAGATACCATTTGCTGATAAAACCGACTGTTAAAGGAACTCCAATAAGACTTAATCCACTCATTAAGAAAGCTGCCATTGTGAATGGCATTGATTTACCCAAGCCAGCCATATCATCAATTTTCACTGACTTTATACGAAGGAATATTGCGGCAAGAGCAAGAAACAGGCCACCCTTGATGAGCGCGTGGTTGAAAAGATGAAGAATAGTTGAGGTCAACCCAGTTACGGTTACAGCACTAATTCCAATAACCATATATCCAACCTGAGCTATGCTTGAATAGGCCAAAAGCTTTTTTATATTTGTCTGGAAAATTGCAACAATTGACATTGAAATTACAGCTATCAATCCCAATGCTAAAAGTAGTTCATCTATTATCAATTTATCGAAAATTTGATACCCAAAAATTGTAAAATATACTCTCAGCAGAACATAAACAGCGACTTTAGTCGCCGTCGCTGCAAGAAAAGCTGTCACCACGGATGGAGCGTACGCATACGCATTTGGAAGCCAAACATGAAGGGGAAATAATCCAAGTTTTAAACCAATACCAACGGTGATGAACCCTAATGCTATTAAAATTGTCTTAGTATCGGAAAGTTCTGGCATTCTGTCTGCTAAATCGGAAATATTTAAAGTTCCCGTCATTTGATACAGTAAACCTACGCCGATTACGTAAAATGTAGCTCCAACTGTTCCAAGAATTAAATATCTGAATGCAGCGGTTAATGCGTTTCGGGAGGAACCTAGGCTTATGAGAACGTAGGAAGATAATGAAGAAATTTCTAAAAATACAAAAAGATTAAATGCATCTCCAGTTATAGTAATTCCCAGTAAACCGGCAAAGGCGAGCAAAAACATTGTGTAAAATAAATAAATCCTATCTTCATCAATTTCAAAATATACACTGTTTTTGGCGAAAATTAATGTAATTGAAGAGACGCCTGAAACAAACAATAAAACAAAGGCGGATAAAATATCTACTTTATATTCGATGCCCCAAGGGGCTGGCCAACTTCCTAATAGATAGGAAATTGGACCAACCATGGTAACTTGACTAAGAAGGTTTATCGATATTGCAAATGAAACCAATGATGCGATCAAGGCTATTAACCAAGCAATAGCAGAATGCCTAAATATCAAACATATTGGTGCTGCCAATAAAGGAATGACAACAATTAATATTGCTTGATGTGGTGCGAGAAATTCAAACATTAGTCGTCTAACCTCTCACTTTTAAGAATGTCATCTTCTTCGACCGAACCAAAAGTCTCTCGTATTCTAACGATAAGCGCTAATCCAAGTGACGTAGTTGCAACGCCTACCACAATAGCAGTTAATATTAAAACGTGGGGAAGGGGGTTTGAGTACGCCTTGATTGTCTCGTCAAGTATGGGAGCAGATCCGCCGTTTATCTTGCTTATTGAAATGTACAAAACGAAAACTGATACTTGAAATATATTCAAACCAACAATTTTTTTTATCAAATTTCCGTGAGAGATGACTATATACAAGCCGATCATCATAAAGATAATGACAATCCAATAATTTATTAAACCAGGAATATCGAATGATAAGTTCATTAATTATGAATCCTGACCCGCGAATACGAAGAAAACGGTGATCATGGTTGCTGCAACAGTTATACCTACGCCGAGTTCCACTAAAAGAATACCGATATGCTGTCCTGCTATATTATTCGGCCCGAGAACGTTGTAATCTAAAAAATTACCCCCAAATATTATTCCGGCAATTCCAACCCCTGTATAAAGAATAACCCCAACGCTTAACAGCATCCGAGTTGCACCAGATGAAATAACTTTCCTTGCATGATGAATACCAAAAATAAGACTATATAGTATTAATGCAGAAGCGAAAATTACCCCCGCTTGGAAGCCTCCGCCTGGACCAAAATCGCCATGAAACTGAACATAAAGGGCAAATAGTAAAATAACTGGAATCATAAGTTTTGTAATAACCCTTATTATGGAAAAATGTTTCATTCTTTTTCTCCATCTGTCTTTAAACTAGTTATTTGTTTAACATCTGCTTTTTTTCCAGTTCTGCCTCGTCCTAAAAGCACAAGCACGCCAACGGCAGCTGTAAAAATCACAAATGTTTCGCCCAAAGTGTCATATCCCCTGTAACTTGCTAAAATAGATGTAACTATATTTGGAACTCCAATTTCGGTGCCTGATTGCTCAATAAATCGCTGAATCAAATATTGATTGGAGGGCGCATTGATATCACCGTAAAGAGGCATGTCCAATGTGCCATACACTAGCGCTGCTCCCGTCACTAGTACAACTATTATGGGCATAATAGGGTTTTTTATCTGTTTTTTTTCTTTCTTTTGATGAGTAATTGCGAGGGTTGCAAGCATTAGTAGGGTTGAAATACCTGCGCCAACAGAAGCTTCTGTAAAGGCTACATCCACCGCAGCCAGCAGAACGTAAAAAGAGGCAGCTAAAAGGCTAAAAATTCCCGATAAAATTACAACACCAAAAAGATTATGAGAAAGCAATATAGAAAATGCAGTTATGGACATAAGGACTAAAATAGCAACATCGAGAAACCCAGCCATTATACTTCTTCTTTGCTTGAATTGCGACGATCCTGTGCCACAATCGGTTTAATTTTTCCAGCCATAGCAGCTTTTGCTAAAGCATGTGTCGTTGTTGGTGAAGCAAAAAACATAAAAAGCAGAATGAGTAAGAGTTTAACTGAAACTATTGTCCAACCAGCCTGCAGCATCATACCCAATCCAAAAGCTCCTAAAGCTAGAGTATCTCCAAGCCCCGCTGCATGCATTCTGGTATATACATCTGGGAGCCTCAATATGCCTATTGCGCTTATAATTGAGAATACGCAGCCTATGATAATCAATATCCAACTAAAAATATCTAATAACATTAGATATCCCCTAATGGATCAGATTTGGTCGACTGAGAAATATCTGTACCACCCCAAAACTTCATAATTGCAATGGTTGCTATGAAATTTATTAAGGCATAAACAAGAGCTATATCAAGAAATTCTGGCCGCCCATCCAAAAATCCGAGCACGGCAATTAATAGCATGACCTTGGTCCCAAAAAGGTTTACGGCTAAAATACGGTCATAGATGGTAGGTCCCAATACTCCGCGAATTAGAATAAGTATCATAGCGATAATAATAGCTATTGCTGCAGCTGCGAACATAATCTATTTACCCTCCATTTTGCACACACGCCGATCCATACGGCCCGAGAGCACCTCGTCGGCGGCTCCCTCTGTTAATGCGTGAACCTCAACATTATCATCATTTAAAGCGAGAGTTATTGTTCCAGGTGTTAACGTAATTGAGTTTGCATAGGTAACAGCGCCTACATTCGATTTCTGACTAACTTTCGATTTAAAAAGCACAGGACTTATCTCAAGGTTTGGTTTAATCACCAATAAGGCAATGTCCACATTTGCTTTAAGTATTTCCCAAATCAGCCACGGCCAGTAAGTGATAGCCTGTAAAATAAAGTGAATAGGGAAACCCTCATCGTCAATAACATTCATTCTGTGAGCTAACCACGCTACCAATAAGCATGATATTATTCCTAAGAATAAAATTAATGGCTCAAAAATACCAGATAGCATTAGCCAAAAAACAAACAAAAATATTGTTAGCCCAACTTTTAGCAAATTACTTAACTTCCAAATTAGCAGAATTTCAAATTAATTAAGTCATTTAAGTTACAACAAATCTAGACTAACTATTTTTTTTTTTTGTATCAAGGCAGTTCAGTGGAATATTCGCTCACAGGGCGTATCTTTTTTATTAACCCTTGTTTTTTTAGAAATTTTGCAAATCTTTGGTACCTATGAGTATCTAAAGCTGCTGGCCTAAGTGCAAATCTGGCCATTGTGTCACTCCATGCACGTTTGTTTAATTCATCATTAAGTTTTTTATCTGTATTTATAAATGTTTGCCAGCTCTCTTTGGGGTGATTAACGAGGTATTGCATTGCATTTTCAATAGCATTTACAAATTTTCTAAGGCGACCATCATTTGTTTTATCTTTATGCGCTACAATAATTAGTTCGTCGTATACCGGAACACCATTCTCTTCTGGGTAAAAAGCTAAGCCAGGATTGTTTATTATATCCATTTGATTGAGTTCAAAATTGCGGAACGCACCGATTACAGCGTCAACTTTGCCTGTGACTAATGAGGGTGATAATGAAAAATTAACATTTATAAGCGTTAAATCTTTTAAACTTAATCCATGCTTTGAGAGCATCGCCGATAACAAAGCATCTTCAAAACCACCCACTGAAAAACCTACTTTTTTACCCTTGAGATCTTTAATGGATCGTATCGGCCCATCTCTTAAGACTACTAAGGAATTTAGTGGCGTGCTCACAAGAGTGGCTATTCTGGTTAACGGTAAGCCTTGATCGACTTGAATATGTAATTGAGGTTGATAGGAAACAGCTAAATCAGCTTTTCCGGCCGCAACTAATTTTGGTGGCATGCTTGGATCTGATGGAGCTATTAGCTCTACATCGAGTCCAGATTGATCAAAAAAACCACGTTCTTTTGCTATTATTAATGGCGCATGATCCGGATTTATAAACCAGTCAAGTAACAGGGTGATTTTTTCTTTTGCAGATGCGACGGAAGTCACAACAGTAAGTGAAAATATTAATCCAAAAATTAAAGTTATATAATTTAACATATTATTTTTATACATTATTCGTCCTTTTGTAGATTAAAACGCGTTTCGGGTGACCAGCTGAGAGCACGCGTTAAGATTGTATCAACTGTATAATAAAGTGCTATTGCCATAAAGGAGAGGGTGAAAAGCGCAGCAAACATAACGTCAATTTGCATTCGTCCATTTGCATGTAACATTAAATAGCCAAGCCCTTCACTTGAACCAACCCATTCACCAACAATTGCGCCGATGGGGGCGACAGCCGTTGCAACACGAAAACCTGATGCTAATGCAGGCATTGCCGAGGGTATACGAATGTATCGGAGAACTCTCCATTTTGATGCATTCATTGTTTTAGCTAAATCTAAAAACCCAATATTTGTTCGTTGAAGCCCATCAAAGAAAGCTGCTGTTACGGGGAAATAAATAATCAGGGTCGCCATCGCAACTTTAGAAGCCATGCCATAACCTAGCCATAAAACTAATATTGGGGCTAATGCAAATACCGGTATTGCTTGGCTAATTACAAGGATTGGCATTAGCCATTGTCGTGCAGGTTGATAGTAGGCCAGAAATATTGCGCTAATAGTTCCAAATATTAGACCTATTGTTAATCCCAGTATAATTTCGGTAAGCGTAATCAGTCCATGAAAAAATAAAAGATCTACATTAGAAATAAGGGCTTTAATTACGAGTGTTGGATTGGGCAAGATATATGGGGGTGCGTCTGTTATAGCGGTTACGAGATACCAAACTAATAATATTGTTAGAAATATAATAATAGCTCTTAAAAATATCACGTTTCTATACCATTATTTTGTTCGAAGCTTAATTGATTTAGTAATTGGGCATGTAGCTCGAGTAGTTTAGTATCCGTGATTTGTCTGGGTTTAACGCTATTAATTTTTATTACTTTTTTTAAACGTCCAGGGCGGTCGTAGAGCACATAAATTCTATTGCCAAGGCGCACTGCCTCCATAGGATCATGAGTAACTATCAAAACAGTATTACTTTTTAGAAGATCTGAAGCCAAATCCTGCATTTTTAATTTAGTTATAGTATCTAGATTTGAAAATGGTTCGTCCATCAAAATAATTTGCCGATTTTCCATTAAGGTTCTGGCAAGCGCAATTCGTTGCCGCATACCTCCCGACAATTTATCTGGTAAATCAGACCTATTTTTAAACAGCCCCACCAAATTCAGGAAATATAGACCTTTTTCATTATCTATTTTTGCCCCTCTGAGTTTGGTTCCGATTGTAATATTTTCAAGCGCTGTGAGCCATGGGAAAAGTAAGTCATTTTGCGCCATATAACTTATTCTAGTATCAAGCTGGCCGCCATCTGAGCATGAAACCGCAATATTATGGTTTTTAGTTTGTAGACCCGCGAAACATCGAAGAAGTGTCGTTTTCCCAACGCCACTGCCTCCTAACAAGCAACTCCACTCACCAGCTTTTAAAATTAAGTTAAGGTTCTTAAATAAGATTTCATGATTATAGGCGAATTTTTTGATTTTTAGTTCTACAGAAAAGTTTTGATCTTTTGGCAAATTCAGCACTCACTCGTTCCTACGCCGGTTTAACTCGGATCAGGTTCTGGAGTCGTCTGCTACAAATCAGACCTCTCAGCCAAAAATGGCTCCCCCCAGTGGTTAATATAAAATCTTTATACACATGTTATAGGTATTGGCACAATACGAAACTCGTTTTAGACTGTGTTAATGCGAAACAAGATATTTTTTAAATTTATAGCATTATTTGTGCCCATGTTTTTAGTATGGCTATTTTCACCTAATGCTTATACACAAATAGACCAAAAGTTTTCTAAGACTAATATTATAATCAATAGTTTAGGTAAAAATCATAAATTTTCAATTGAACTTGCTCTCACACCCCTGCAACAAGCTCAAGGATTAATGTATAGAACTTTTTTACCAGAGAATTCTGGAATGTTATTTGATTACGGTTCATCAAAGTTAATAAGGATGTGGATGAAAAATACTTTTATCTCGTTAGATATGGTTTTTATAAATCAAAAAGGCCAAATTATTAAAATTGTGGAGCGAACGATCCCCAAGTCAGAATCAATTATTTCTTCAAATTTTCCTGCTAGGGCAGTATTGGAATTAAATGGCGGGACAATAGAGAAATTAAAGATAAAAGTCGGTGATTTGGTTAAGCATAAGATGTTCGAACCGTCAGATCAATAACCACAACTGATGATATTAGACTTTTACTTTTTTACAGCGAGCGCTAAACCATCATCAATTGGAAGCAAGGAAAAATCAATTCGATCATCTTTATGAAGTTTTTTTAAAAGTTGACGAAGTGCTATAGTTGATTTTTCATTATCATTTTGATCCAAAACTCGACCACCCCAAAACATGTTATCTAAGACTATTAGTCCATTGCTTTTTATCAGTTTAAGAGCATATTCGTAATAGGTGTCATAATCCTTTTTATTTGCATCAATAAAAATAAAATCAAATAGGGGTTTTTTTTTCTGTATTAATAAGTTTTCCATAGTGGAACTCGCTGGTCCCATTATTAAAGTTATTTTATCCTCTACACCCGCCTTCTTCCAAAACCTTTGTGCGATATTAGTGTAATTATCTACCATATCACAGGTGGTCAAGTGTCCTCCAGTGGGTAGAGCCATTGCTATTGCCAAGGAAGAGTGCCCTGTAAAAGTTCCAATTTCTAGGACTTGCTGTGCATTTGATAATTTAACAAGAAGTCCCAAGAATTGGGATTGTTCCGGAGCCACCTCCCAACCCGCTTCAGGCAATAAGTTAGTTTCTTTTCTTAGTTGAGTCTGAACTTCTGTTTCTCGTAAAGAATTTACTCGCAAATACTCCAAAAGAGAAATGCTTGGGGATCTCATGCTATCTAACATTAAACGCTCTTTTCAATAGAATAAATTTTATTCTAATTTCTGAGTGACTCTGAACTATTAATGGTAGCATGTAGGTTCCTAGCATACGCTTTTGCCGATTTAGTTGATAATTCCTCAGCCTCTGTGGAAAACTCTTTTACGGCTTTAATCGCAGATATCGGAATACGTTTTATTTTTTGTATTACCTCATGCTCTGCGTGGATTAATTCCGTGTGGGGCACAACTTGGCTTACTAAACCAAAATTTAATGCTAATTGGGCATCTATTACATCGCATGTATAAGTCATATGTAGGAGGGCCTTTCTACCTACACGCCCCATAAGAGCTGACATAGCCATTGTTGGCATTATATTATGCGATGTCTCGGGTAATGAAAACTTTGCGTTCTCACTGCAGATTGTAATATCTGTTAGTGCTGCTAAAGCAGCACCAAAGCCGTGAGCCTCGCCTTGAATAATACCAATAACTGGTATTTGCGAATTTCGAAAGGATTCATATAAATCAAATACCACGTCAAATTTATTACGCATCTCCAATGCCTCAGGAAGGGGGCCTTTCTTTTCTCCCATGACTGCTCTTCCCATACAAAAAGCGCTACCTGCGCTCTTTAAGATAATAAATTGATTATTAGTCTGAGTTTCATTAATCAAATTGGTTAATGCAGCTGCCATTTCATCACTTACCCTATTTCCATTATCTGGATCATTAATTGTAATGGTTGCAAAGGCGCCGTTCTGATCAAGTAATAGTTTATTTGACATGTTAGAGGTATCCCCAAAATTACAGTTATTTATAGAGATAAATCAATGCGAGAAAATAAAGCAAGATTTATTTTAAACTATATGTTGTTGCCATGGCTTGGAGTAATTAAAGTGACAAAAATAATCAAGTTAAAGAGGGGAATAAATGCTAAAATTATATCATTATTGGAGTTCAACCTGTTCCCGTAAGGTTAGGATAACTCTTGCAGAAAAGGCAATAGATTGGGTTAGTCATCATATAGACATCGTTTCTAAACTCGAAAATTTAGATCCTAATTATGTAAAGATAAACCCTAATGGAGTTGTTCCCGCAATAGAGCATGACCAAAAAATTATAATCGAATCTAATGTTATTATTGAATATTTAGACGACGTTTTTCCAGAGAAATCCTTGAGACCAAAAAATAGTTATCAACGCGCACTTATGCGTTTATGGCTCGATTTGGCTGAAACAAAAATACATAAAAATGTAAATATAATTTCTTACAATAAAAGACATGTTCCAAGAGCAAATCAACTTTTTTCGAGAGAGGAACAACTCTCAAATATTGAGCGATTCCCTGGAATTGAAAAAAGAGCGGTTATGCTTAAAAGATTTAAAAATGGAGTTTCTGAAGATGATGAGAAACTAGCTGCTGAATGTTTAGGTGAGGCGATGGATCAAATGGAACAGACTTTGGCAACAAGTGAATGGTTGGCGGGACCAGACTTTACGCTGGCTGATATTGCTATTGCTCCATTTATTGAGAGATTTGAGGCCAATGGTATTGATACATTAGTCGATTGGGAAAAACGACCTAAAACTGGGGTCTGGTGGACAAAAGTTCAAGAACGATCATCATTTAGAGAAGCATATTCGTTCCAAGACCCAAACAAATAGGGGAAACATAATGTCTAAAGGATTAGTTGAAAAAAAACCTGGATCAGGTGGATTACATAAGGAACTATTTGTAATTTTTACAACTCCGGTAGCATCAAGAGAAAAAATTCTCAAAATTTTGCCAAAACATTTGGAAAGACAGGTAGAACTTGAGAGAAAGGGCATCTTGTTTGCAGCGGGCCCAATGTTTGAAGAAGGCGTAGAAGGAGCGGTAAGAGGAATGGTTGTTATTCGGGCAAGTTCTTTTGAGGAGGCGCGAAAAATAGCTGATGAAGATCCTCTTCATGCCGCTGGTTTACGATCTTATACCATTGACCGATGGATTATAAATGAGGGTAGTTACTCAGTTAATGTAAAATATTCAGACCAAACTATGCAAATTAAATAGCTAAAGCTTTAAACCCCTTAAAATTCGTCGACTAGAATTTTGCAATAGTATTTGTTTAGCCGCTATATTTTTGTATTTCAGTTTGCCATTCTGTTTCTTTATTTCTCCGGCAATCATTACTGTGTCAACGTTAGACTGGTTTGCTTGAAAGACAATAGTCTCAATTGGATTATTGGCAGGAAATAGATTTAAATCAGTTTTTTTTATCATAATTAAATCTGCTTGTTTACCCGGTGATAAGGACCCAATTTTTTTATCAAGTTTCAGTGCCCGTGCAGAATCTAGAGTTGCCCATTTCAGCGCTTCTCGGGGAGTTATGGAGAGTTTTTGAACAGGTGTTTTAAATTTCTGTGTAAATAATTTATTATCAATATTTCGTTGTGATTGAAGTGTCATTCTCATTATCGTAAACATATCACCTGAAATATTTGACTCTACATCAACCCCGATCGATGGTTGGACGCCTAGACTTCTTAAACGACCTGTTAATGGTGCTCCATGACCCATTTGTAGTTCAACTTCGGGGGTCACTGTCACTGAAGCGCCTGTATCTACAATGAGTTTGAGTTCATTATCACGCAAATATACTCCATGAACTAAATTATGCCTTGGCCCAAGCAACTTCATTTTAGCTAGTTTTTTGTAACCGTTCGGGTTCATTCTATTGGGTGCGCCCCAAACATGTGCAGAAATAATAATATTAAATTCTTTGGCAAGCCTAAAATCATGTTCTGTTACTTCCCAAGTTGAGAAATCTGGGCCAAGTGCAGCCATGGCCAAGGTAAGTAACGCATCATCGGATGCAAAAATTCCGTTTCTCAGACGTTCAATCTCAGATCGTGGGTGTGGAATATGAGTAAAAGGCCTTTCATTCTTCTTCGGATCAGGTTTTGGAGAACCATGTCCAAAAACAGCGCGTATTCCAGACTCTTTCAATCCTTGGATAGCTGCATCAGTATGCTCAGGCGTTGAGTTATTGTGGCACCAATCAAAAATTGTTGTAGCTCCACAATTTATCTGATTAAGCGATCCGATAAGATTACCGAGATAGGTATCTTGTGCAGTGAACCGCGGAGCTATTTTAGCGTGCATATTATGCAAATACTCTGGTATCGACCAATTGCCTGCAATTCCGCGTACGCTGGTTTGCCATGTGTGTATATGGGCATTTACAAATCCAGGGATCACAATCATATCTTGTGCATTTATTGTTACTGCATTTATTGATTTAAGGGACTTACCAATCTTTTTTATTTTTTCATCTTGTATCAGAATATCGCCTTTAATTAAGTCACCTATTTTCTTATCCATGGAGATAATAGTGGCATTTTTGATAATTGTATTATTCATTAATTATCCATTTATGACTACATATCGTCTGGAAAATGTCGGGAAGAGTTTATGGCCGAACGAAAATCATTTAGATTTAATTCGTTCCTTATTTCTTTAGTTGCTTTTAAAACCATTGGTTCGGTGGGAATTCCACATCCATTAGCGATTCTATCATTTTTTGTAAAATTTGCTGCTACCGCTGCTACGCCAGCGATTGTGTGTTCACCAATTGAATTAGCAAGAGCTGTTCGCGCTACATCAAGATCTTTTCGATTAGTACCAACAAGCGCGTTCGAAAAGTTTAATAATTCTCTTCCTCCCGGAACTCCTATATCCAGATCTGTATCAATAAGCGCTTTTAGATTTATATTTAAGTTAGTTGACCGTCCACTCTCACGGAGGAACCGGGCATGCCCCGAAGTTCAGAAAAAACATTCATTAAAGGCAGAAATTCTGCCTGCTACCACTTCAGATTGTGCCCTCGAGAGACCCTCGTGATGTTGATAGTCTGCGATTAGTATATTCTTAACAGGTAGGTACTGAATATTTTCAAGCTCCATATGCATCCGATTTTCATTTGGAACCAAGCTGAGTGCACGCATAATATAGGCTTTATGACCAGTTCCAAATAAATCCTCGGCCAATTTTCCGCCTTCGGGATGGCATGGAATGGTCGGTACCCAAGCGAGCTCCTGTTTTGCTTCTATCGGACGATCACGTGCAGGAAGCCCCTCTTTAGGTTCGGGTAGTGGGCGTAATTCAACTCCGATACCCCGTGCAAAAATATCCATGTCAGTGACTCGGGATACAATTCCAACAATTTCCACATACTCTTCATTGGTTAACCCACCGTCGATGGCTTCTTTATAAGAATTTTCTAGAAAATCTTGTGGTGATGTGGATAATTTATTTATCAATTCCTTTGCCACGTTTGGAAGAATACTCTCATTATGTTCGGATGAATGGCTGGGTCTTTCTTGAATACCTTTTTCATAGCACGCCTCCCTAACTTGCGAAGCTATGGCTATCCTCTGAACTCCAGTTCCCCAACTTCCTGGTTCTCCTAAGTTTTCAAATTGTTTTTCATGTATCGAATCAAGATCGTCTCTAACTTTGTATTCAGAGTCTGAATAGAAACCCATTTATATTCTTCCCTCACTGTAGTTGTTGAAAATATTTGATTGAAAATAGATATTTTTAACTACTTCTATTGACATAAGCATATCTAACAAGGCTAAGTCAAACTTACCCAATTTTATTTTTATCTGGTGAAAAGAGGGTATTTTTATTAAAAGAATTTATAGAAAAGGTCAGAGCAGTGGGAATGTTGATTAATGGTCGTTGGAGTGAGGATGATGGTAAAAGTCGAGGCGAAGGCGGAAAATTTGATCATCTTCCCACTTGTTTTCATCATCGTATAACAGAAGATGGTTCCTCTGGTTTTAGATCGGAGAGCGGACGTTATTTTTTATATGTATCTAGAACGTGTCCCTGGGCACATAGAACTATTATTTTTAGGCATTTAAAAGGTCTTGCTGACGATATTGGTCTGATTATGGTACGATCGGGGGAAGAGGGATATGAGATTGAGAGAGATGACACAAAGTTAGTTCCTGGGACCGATTTAAAAATAACGAATTTGCATGAATTGTATAGTTTGTCTAATAAAAAATACACAGGAAGAGTTACAGTTCCTGCACTTTGGGATGCAAAAACATGTAAAATCGTTAATAATGAATCTTCAGAAATTATTGAGATGCTCAATAATGAATTTAATGAAATAGGAGGAGACAATTACGATTATTTTCCGGAAAATCTAAAAACAGAGATACGGACTATCAATAATATGGTCTACCACAAAGTTAATAATGGTGTTTATAAGGCCGGATTTTCCACCTCTCAAGAAGCATATGAAGATGCATACGAAGGACTTTTTGAGGCCTTTGATACAATGGAAAAAATATTAGGCAAACAAAGATACCTTGCTGGAAGTATGATTACAGGTGCGGATTGGAGAGCCTTCCCTACGCTTTATCGGTTTGATACAGTTTATCATTATGCGTTCAAATGTAATAAAAAACATTTGTATGAGTATCCAAATTTATGGAATTATACAAAGGACTTATATCAAATGCCGGGAATTTCGGATATTTGCTGGCTGGAGGCGGCAAAAGTGAACTATTGGACAGGTTCAAGAGTAAATGCAACTGGAACAATACCTAAGGGCCCAGAAGGGATTGATTTTTTAGCACCACATGATCGTACTCGTTTTAGGTAGAGGGGGAATAGATGCTTGATAAAACTCGTGTAGATTATATTCCGGTCTTAGACTTTGCAAAGTATGTTAATGGGAATTCATCTGAAAAAGAGGTTTTTGCTTCTGATTTAAAGTGGATACAAGAGAAGATAGGCTTTTATTACTTGGTCAACCATGGGGTTGACGAAGTTTTAATAAGTGCGGCAATAAAGCAGATTGAGAAACTTCACTCATTACCTATTGAAGAGAAGCTTAAATTAAAAGTGGATGAAAATGCGGCAGGATATGTTCCGATCAAATCAACTATTTATGTAACTTCGGACGTAGCAAAGAACGATAAATATGATTTAAATGAGAATTATAGAATTATACGTGATAGAAAGAGTGATCATCCCTCTATCCTTGCTGGACGCCGTTATACGGGCCCAAATAAATGGCCAAATTCCAAATTACTACCAAGTTTTAAAAAAACTATGCTAGAATTCTTTTCGGCCATGGAAACGCTTGGTTATTCCTTGCTCCCACTTTATGCCAGTGCATTAGGGCTACGAGCTGATTATTTTGATAAATATTTTACTGATCCGATGTGGTTTACTAGAAACGTTCATTACCCGGCTGTTAAAGGTGAAGAAAATCAATATGGAATAGCGCCGCATTCAGATCATGGTTTTATTACTTTATTGCCAGTTTCCAAAGTCTCGGGTCTTGAAGTAAAAACTCAAGAGGGGTCATGGATAACTGGGGAATACATTCCCAACGCTATTTGCGTGAATAGCGGTGATTTTATGAAAAAGTGGACAAACGGTCGTTTTATTGCGACGCCCCATCGGGTTCTGCCACCGAAGCAGGAGCGTTATATTTCAGCATTCTTTTTCAATCCAAACTGGGATGTTATGTCGGCTCCGTTACCCGGATGTCAAAACGAACAAAATCCTCTTAAATACGAGATTACATCGTTTTATGACCATTTGTGTAATTATATTGACCGAAATTATTCAATATCAAGCGGTGGTAAGGCACTAAATTCTTAAAAATATTATTGGGGTCTCTAGTATTTTGAGGTTTTAAGTTCTCAGTCACGCTTTTATAACCTAAAAGGAGGTAAATCATAATGGATCTAAATGGTCAATCTGCTATTGTAACGGGTGGGGCTTCTGGTTTAGGAGAAGCAACTGCGAGAATGTTATCAAAGAATGGCGCTAAAGTTGCAATTCTTGATTTAAACGAGGAACGCGGTAAAAGTATTGCGAATGATATTGGCGGAATTTTCTCCAAATGCGACGTTGTAGATAGTAGCAGTATTCAAGCCGGTTTATCTCACGCAAGAGAGAGCAATGGTCCTAGTAGAATACTTGTAAATTGTGCGGGTATCGCTGCTGCATCGCGCGTTGTGGGCAGAAATGGTCCGCACGATTTGGAAATGTTTTCAAAAATCGTTACTGTGAATCTTATTGGCACATTTAACGTCACGCGCCTTTTTGCCGTTGAAGCTGGTAAGTTAGAGCCCTTGGAAGATGGGGAGCGTGGCGTAATTTTAATGACTGCTTCGGTTGCCGCGTTTGATGGTCAAATTGGACAAGCTGCTTATACTGCTTCCAAGGGAGGTATTCATAGTATGACACTCCCAATTGCCCGAGAATTTGCGAGTTTTGGTATAAGAACCTGTACTATAGCACCCGGTATTCTTCTTACTCCATTAATGGATATTTTACCTGAAGAGGCCCAAAAATCTCTTGCTGCAAGTGTTCCATTTCCAATGAGATTAGGGAAGGCTGATGAATACGCATCCTTAGTAAAACATATATGCCAAAATAATTATATTAATGGTGAAACGATCAGGTTGGATGGTGCACTAAGAATGGCTCCAAAATAAATACTTAGTCGTTTTTACAAGATCAAAATGAGTACCTTTTTTGAATATTTAGCTACTGGGAGTGGTATCGAGCTTTGGGAGGTGGTTGCCCTTTGTATTGTATCTTTTCTTGGAAGTTTCATAACTGCTGCGTTTGGACTAGGGGGTGGGACGCTAAACCTCGCGACCATGGCACTTATTTTTTCGCCAGCGATTTTAATTCCCATTCATGGAGTTGTGCAACTTGGTTCAAATTTTGGTAGAGCCATTTTGATGCATAAAAGCGTTAATATAGAAATCATTCCCTTATTTATTTTGGGCACGATAATTGGAGCATTAGTCGGTGGAAATTTAGTGGTTGAGTTGCCAACACACGCCCTTCAGATGGTACTAGCAGTATTTATTTTGTATAGTGTTTGGGCACCGGACTTTTTAGCCAATCGATTAAGTAAAATAAGTTTTTTAACTGTTGGAGTATTTGGAGCTATTATAACAATGTTTGTTGGGGCTACCGGACCCGTAATAACGCCGTTTGTAATTGCCACGAGTAAAGGAAGAAAACAAGTTGTTGGCACACACGCAGCTTTAATGAGCATTCAACATACGTTTAAAATTTTAGTATTTGGATTTATTGGTTTCTCTTTTATTCAGTACATTCCAATAATTTTGGTTCTTACAATATTAGGATTATTGGGCACGTTTGCTGGAAAGCAAACGCTGAACTGGATTAGTGAAGGTATTTTTTCGGTTTTACTTAGAGTTATCTTAACCGTTATGGCGCTTAAGTTAGCCGTGGGCTCGATATTTTAGTTGAAGCTATAAAATAAATAATAAATTACGACAGTTCTTTATTAAGTTGAGCCTCTCGTCGTGCAACATAAGTTGTTGAGCCAATAATAATTAAACCGCCAGCCCAAGTCCATGTATCAGGCAGTTCTGAAAAGAAAAAATAGCCTATTAAAGCGGCTATTATTAGTCGAATGAAATTAAATGGTTCTAGAGCGCTAACATCAGTTCGATTATAGGCTAAGGCCATTGTGTAATGCGCACCGCCAACAAGCAATCCTAGGGCTGCGAGCATTATTAATTGCGATATATTTGGCCATTTCCAAAAGTAAATTGCCATTAAAAATGTTATTGGGATTTGTAATAGAGCAACCCATGCACCAATCGTCATCGGTTGGTCCCATTTAGTAAGATGTTTCGCAAATAGTCTTGAACCGCCACCTAGCATAATGGATAGTATTACAAATACAAAACCTATACTGAAAGATTGAAAACCAGGTCGAATAATTAAAAGAGCTCCAAAAATACCTACGCCAATTGCTATCCATCTTCTCATTCTAGCTTTTTCACCTAAAAACAAAACAGCTCCAAGCGTAACAAATAAGGGACTGGTGAGTGCAAGTGCGGTAGCATCAGCCAACGGTGTTAGTGACAACGCGGTATACCATGCGCCAACTGCTCCAGCGTTAAAGAACGACCTAATAAAGTGCATACCTAACTTATCGGTTCGCATTAAACTAAATTTAGTACGAATAATCCATGGTAAGTAAAATGCAAAAGAAAACAAACTTGTAAAAAAAGCGATTTCATAAGGATGAATCGATTTGCCAACACCCCGCACAAAACCATGGGAAGCCGTAAAAAGAGAAACTGAGAGCATTATTAATAATGCAGATCCTATAAATTTAATATTTGCCTCTGGGTTAAATCCGACAATTGGTTTATTCATAGAGCTCTATTTTCAGCTACATTCGCTTGGGTTTAAGAGAGGGTTTGCAGGCAATATGTTCCATCAAATTATTCTAGAGCGCAAACAAAAACATATTTAGCTAAGCTTTCATTATATAGTGTAAAGATTATATGATGATTTGGATCTTATTTGATGCTTTTAAAATAATCTTTCATCCGCTAATCTTTTGAAGCTAATCAATTAAGAAGCGAGACATTTACATTAAACGGTTACTTTTAATTTTTATCCGCAATTAGGATTTTTAATTTATTTCTTTTTAAAAGGGTTTTTAAGGGAAAGTTATGGATAATTTATCAAAAAGAGTAATGAGCGGCGGCGAAGCAATCGTTCAATCGCTTCTCAACAATAAAGTTGATACTGTTTTTGGTATACCCGGAGCTCAAACTTATCCTATTTTTGATGCTTTATCTCGTATGCGGTCACGTATTAGAACCGTTGGTGCTCGGCACGAACAAGCAGCGGCTTATATGGCTTTTGGGTACGCAAAATCCACAGGTAAGGTTGGTGTATACTCAGTTGTTCCAGGTCCTGGGGTTTTAAATACTATGGCGGCTTTATGTACAGCGTGGGGCGCAAATGTTCCAATTTTATGTCTTACTGGTCAAATACCAAGAGAAGCAATGGGAAAATTTAGAGGACATTTACATGAATTGCCTGATCAAATAGCTACGCTGGAAACTTTAACAAAATGGTCGGTCCGAATTGAGCGAGCATCGGACGCGCCCGAGATTATTAATGAGGCATTCAAGGTTATGAAGTCCGGTAGGCCGGGCCCTGTATCTGTTGAGATGTGTTGGGACGATATGGCTCAGAATGAAATGGTTGGCCTTCTTCCACCTGTTGAGGTCGAAAAAGATCTAGAAATAAAGAAGAACGAAATCGAGGAAGCTTCAAAAATTATAAAAAAATCTAAGAAGCCGATTATTTTAGTAGGTAGTGGAGCGCAAGGGGCAACAAAAGAGGTCCTCGAGTTAGCAGAAACACTTCAGGCTCCTGTTGGTGCATTTAGAGGAGGTCGCGGTGTTGTTAGTGAGGATCATTATTTAGGCGTATCTTCGGTGGCGGCACATGATTTATGGAGGGATTCCGATGCTTTAATTGGTATAGGGTCTAGGCTTGAAATGCCTTACATGAGGTGGTCAAATCCTCTGGGGGCAGTAACTAATCCTCTTGCTCCACCACACTTAATTAGAATTGACATTGATCCTTTAGAAATGAACCGTTTGGTGCCTCACGCTGGGATTGTCGGAGATGCCGCGGGCGCGACTAAGGCATTAAATGAAGCCTTAAAGTCGATTTATAAGCCAACACCAGAGAGAAGTATAGAAATAGCTAAAGCTAATGATTGGGCGAATGATAAGGTTAAAGAAGTAAAACCTCATGCTGAATATTTGAGTGTAATTCGAGAAGTTTTGCCACGAGATGGTTTTTTTGTTGAGGAAATAACACAAATCGGGTTTACTTCACAGTTTGCATTTCCCGTTTATGAGCCGAGAACTTATGTTACCTGTGGTTTCCAGGGTAACCTAGGCTTTGGTTTTCAGGCAGCTTTAGGAGTAAAGGTCGCAAATCCGGATAAAGTTGTTATTTCGGTTACTGGCGACGGTGGTTTTATGTTTGGCGTACAGGAACTTGCAACAGCTGCGCAAGAGGGTATAGGTCTCATAACGATCGTAATGAATAATTCAGCTTTTGGAAATGTTAGACGTGACATGCGACGAATTTATAAAGGCAAACCGCTCGGTAGTGAACTATTAAATCCAGACTTTAAGAAATTAGCAGAAGCATATGATATAAAAGGTTATTCTGTTAAAAACTCTTTAGGCCTAAAAAAAGCGTTAACGTCGGCAATCTCGGACGGAGGCCCGACACTTATTGAGGTTAAAGTTGATAAAAATACAGAGAAAAGTCCTTGGAAGTACATCTTAATGACCTATTGAAATAAGATATTTTTATATAAAATTATGAATTCGAAATTAAAAAATATTTTAATAATCAATTAATTCACTCATAGGGAGCAGTTAATTTTTTATCTGATACAGGAGCGAATTTTATCAAAAAATATAACTAAAGTTTAATTGCAGTCTGGTTAAAAATACTACAACATAGAAAAATACATCAAGTAATAATAGTGGGGCTTTATCAAATGAATGTTATGGCGAATGATTTTAATAGTTTGATCCCAGATACCCGTCGCTTTCTTGAACAAGAAATGAAACATTTAATCGGAGATAACTGGGTTAAAAGTAAAGACAGTGGTTCCTTTTCAGTCATTGATCCGTCAAGCGGTAGTGTTCTAACTGAAATTCCTAAAGGCACTTATCAGGAAATTGATGAGGCGGTTCAAGTTGCAAACACAACCCTAAATGATCCATTATGGAGGGATATGCCACCCGCAAGCCGTGAGAAATTAATGCACCGATTTGCGGATTTAATTGAGGGCCACGCGGAAGAGTTAGGACAATTAGAAGCCCTTGATGTTGGTATGCCGAGCGTTGTTGGCCAATTTGTTGAGGTTGGAAATGTTATTGAAACATTACGTTACATGGCTGGATGGCCTACCAAATTAAACGGTAAAACCATGGATATTGGAGAGCCAATTCCAGAAAAACGTTTTTTCGCATACACAAAAAGGGAACCTGTTGGTGTTGTGGGCGCAATAATTCCATGGAATGTGCCGCTGATGATTGCTATGTGGAAGATTGCTCCGACCCTAGCTACTGGTTGCACTATCGTTATTAAACCATCTGAGGTTACGCCTCTAGCTACCTTAAGATTGGCAGAACTTGCTCTTGATGCTGGTATCCCTCCGGGAGTTATAAACGTTGTTAATGGGTTGGGTAATGAGGCAGGACAGGCGTTGGTGGAACACCCTTTAGTTAGCAAAATAAGTTTTACAGGATCAGTAACGACTGGGAAATTAATTAATAAAACTGCGACTGATACATTAAAAAACGTAACTTTAGAGCTTGGGGGTAAATCACCGGTTATTCTACTAGACGATGCTGATTTGGAGAAGGCCTCAAAAGGTATATCTATGGGTATATTTGGTAATACTGGACAGGTTTGTGTTGCCGGGTCGCGCTTATATATTCAAAGGGGCGTATTTGATGAGGCTGTAGATCGAATATCTAAAGAAGCTCGCTCATTGAAAGTCGGTCCAGGATTGCACCCGGAAACTAAAATTGGACCATTAGTTTCAAAGGAACATCGGGATAAAGTGATCTCATATATCGATGCGGGTCTTAAATCTGGTGCCGAGACTATTACAGGAGGATCGGTTATCGAAGGGCCTGGTTATTATATTGAGCCAACAGTATTATCAAATGTTTCCCAATCTTCAAAAGTTGTGCAGGAAGAGATTTTTGGCCCCGTTATAACAGCTATTCCATTTGATGATTTAGATGAAGCAGCTCATTTAGCTAATGACACATCTTATGGACTATCATCATATCTTTGGAGCCAAAATATACAACGGGTTCATCAATTAGTGCCCAAAATTAGAGCTGGACAGGTTTATGTGAACTCAACTCCTTTTCCTCATCCTGCTATGCCTATGGGTGGTTACAAACAGTCTGGTATTGGTCGTGACTTGGGTGAGGAAGCAATCAATCATTATACAGAGCATAAATCTGTCGTGATAGGTATTAATTAGGCTCAATCCAATAAGGTTAAAAGGTATATTATTTATGGCACGCTTGGAACCTTTAAAACCTGACGAGATGTCAGAAGATCAAAAAATAATTGCAGATGAAATAATAGCATCTCGTGGTGAGATAGCGGGTCCCTTTATTCCTTGGTTACGAAACGCTGAATTGGCAGATAGTAATAAGAAATTGGGCTCTTTTTGTAGATTTAATACCTCACTGTCACCGCGGTTATCAGAGTTTATTATTTTAATTGTTGCAAGGAAATGGAATATTTATCTTGAATGGCAAGTTCACGAGCCTCTCGCAATTGAAGCTGGTATGTCTTCCGATGTGATTGAAGCATTAAGAGTTGAGGTCAATCCATTATTTATTAATAAAGATGAGGAAATTATTTATCAGTTCTGTTGCGAGCTTTTAGAAAATAAGTGTGTATCAGATAAGCTCTATGATGTTGCACTAAGAGAATTTGGCTCTCCAATGCTTGTCGATATTGTTGCTATAGTTGGTTACTACTGTAATGTAGCAATGACCTTAAACGCTTTTGAAATCTCTCCTGAGAATAGAGACAAGATTTTTTTTTAGGCTAATCAGTATACATACAATTCTAATTTATTTAATATTTTGTTCAGAAAAATGTTTGGATAAGATAGGGGGCCCGTTTGGCCCTAATGGCAGTTTCAATCCATTCCAAAACTCCTTAAAATCGATATCAAATAAATGAGATGCGAATTTCTTTTCTTTATCTAAATCAATATTTGTGGGTATGTTTATAATTTCAACTAAGGGGTTGTTATTTTTTAGGAAATCAATTCTTCTTTGTTTCGATTTAATTATCGAATTTGAATTTCCCAAATTTATGCATAAAAGCTTTCTGCCGGTCCAATAACAAATATCAAACTCGGCAAACTCCATGGGTTTAATATCATTTGGCTCGTCTATGAGAATATATGCGTGCGTCAATGGTAGCCACGCTGAGAAAATCCAGTCATATTGGTCAAATAATTCATTATGAGTTTTAGATATGTTTATTTTAGTAACTTGAACCTCAATAAAATCTAAATAATCACGAATGAAATTATTTGTATTCTTTGAGAATGGGGAAATTTTAGATTTTATTTTCTCTCGAACGATTTCAAACATTGTCGAAGTTGACTCAATATTTATTGGGCCAGCATTGTTAAAGTCTGCCCAACCTCGGTTATTTAAACGAAATCCAGAGGTATTCAAATTTACAATAGCTAGATTACTAGTTAAGCATTCCTTATGCTTACTTAAGTCAGTTTCAAGACGTTTTATAACAGTTTCTGGATTTGTTATTCGTCCATAAATTATAAAGGTATTTATATATCCATCTCCATGACATAAACTCCGCCTGCCCATCGATCACCCGCATAGACAATTCCATTCTCATCAACATAGACTTCATTCATTTGAATGGTTGGTACTCGAGAGTTTTCAGGTCCAGGTGGAACAAAATAGGCTATTAATTCAGGTTGATATGGATTTTTTAAATTATAGACCCGTATTCCAGCGTTAAAAAATGCCCCAATAATAATTTCTTCACTATGAAAAGAGGGACCAGGTCTATTCTCATGCAGGTTATGAGAGCCAAATCTGCCACCTTTATGCCCAAACTCTTCAACTGGAGGAAGGGGAAGTGTACTTATAGGCACTAGATTTTTCTCATTTCTGGCATCTAGAACCCAAGTTAGCTTAGGCCAATCTTCAGCATCGTCCTTGATACATTCATCGGAAACTAAAATTAAGCCACGCTCAAAAAGTGGCATGACGGTGTGTGTAAAACCAGGGTAAGGATTGTGAGGGGTCCAGTGAGAAACTACCTCAGGTTTAGATTTGTTTGATATATCTAAAATAAAAGCACCGCCATCTATGTACCCGAGATAAGCTCTATCAGGCCTTTCAGGATATACGTTAGAATTATGAAGTCTAAATGCATCACCACCCCTTAGCTCATCAAGAGGTTCTGGGATAATGCGTTCTGGTAATGGTTCAGCATCACCTTCTCTTGTTCCCGGATACCACCATCTTCCCACTTCCTCCATCTTACTGGGATTTCGGACATCAATTATTTGATATATTTGATCATCACGGGGGTGACGCGGAGTAAAGTCTGGTGCACCACTGGCAATATGCACGTACTCACCGTCAACAAACCATAAACAATGAACACCTCTTGAGTGGGGGCCAGCTGTTGAATGAAATCCAATGGATTTAGGGTTTTCTGGATCACTTACATCAAACAGTTCAACACCCGCGGGTTCAAGTCCAAGTTCATAAACTTGATAGGCAACGGCTAAGATATCACCAGTAACCTCCAATGAATTAGACCGCATATTTTGATGTTTTAACTCTGTTTGGCAGATAACCCTAGTAGTTTTTGGGTCTGTTACATCTAAGCCAGTAAAATTTTTTGGCGGACCTTCATGGGCAATCCAAAGAACTCTCTTTCCCTTTTTTGTTACTTGCAGCGCCATTCCTTCACCGACGCCTCCGAAGCCGCCCAATGTGTTATGATCAAGTAGGCGCATATTTTTTGAGAGAGTTTCAGACATATTTTTAATGATTTCCTGCTATTATATTTCTCATTCTATATTAACTTTATTATGCAATTGTTGAAAGGCTCGGAATATAATATATTAAAGTTCTTTGCACGTGGTGTTTTCGCAATAATTTCTGGTAGAGGCTAATTTTTATGGTTCCAGTAACTATTATAACAGGGTTTTTAGGGAGTGGAAAGACTACTCTAATTAACCAGCTTATTAAAAAACCAAAAATGGATAAAATAGCTCTAATTATTAATGAGTTTGGGGAGATTGGCTTAGATAACCTTCTAATAGAAAGTTCTATTGAAAATACACTTGTACTAGAAAATGGCTGTATTTGCTGCTCTATTAGAGGGGACCTTGTAGATACAATCATTAATCTATTTGCTAAGGCTGAGAATAATGAAATCCCAAGTTTTAATCGTATTATCATAGAGACTACTGGATTGGCTATACCAGGGCCAATTGTCGCTAGCATAACCGATGATATTGTAGTTTCGAAGAAATGTGAATTAAATAATGTCATTACATTGGTCGATGCACCCCAAGGTATTCGGCAAATCAAACAACATAATGAGGCAAAAATCCAAATATCTCAAAGTAATTTATGCATTATAACAAAGTGTGATTTAGCATCAGAGAGTGAAATTAAATTGCTAGAAAAAAATCTGGATAAGATAAATCCAATTTCTAATTATAAACACATCAAAAATGGTGAAATTGATCCTGATTATTTGTTTCAGAATTTACAATTAGATAGATTAATTGAAATCGATGAAAATCATCATTTGCACCATAAACATAATCATTTGGACCAAGATTATCATCTATTAGAGCACGACAATGTGCGTAGTTGTTCATTTCTAATTAGTGAAGATGTCGACGAGTCTAGACTACGGACTTGGTTGGCAATGCTTTATTCTCTTCGGCCTTTCTCAATGCTTCGACTGAAAGGTATTGTTAAGTTAAATACTTTTGAGATGCCAATATTACTTCAGGCTGTTGGGACAACTTTTTATAATCCAACAATAATAGAAAAATGGCCTTCGGAAGATTCGTTTTCTCGATTAATTATAATTTTTAAAGATATTTCAGAAAAGTCAATGCGGGATAGTTTTTCTAAATATGTTCTAGAACAATAGCTTTACTTATATAATCAGAAATAATAATTGAATTATAATATTTTTAATTTAGTTTTATCTTGTTCCGATAAGCAAGATACCCTTAAATAAAGATAAAATTTATTCATATCAGGATAAAACTTATAGTAACACTTGCTTGCCTAAACCACATTAGCGCCAGATGGCGTCATATTGTTTTTCATAGTATTTTGGACCTTAATGAACTCAAAAGTAACGATTATCTCAACTAATCTTCGTGGCATACTTTATATGCTGCTTGGAACATTTTTCTTAATTGCTATGACTGTCATTGTTCGGAATTTATCGAGCGACCTTCACCCTTTTGAAATTGCTTTTTTTAGAAATATTATTGGTTTGATTATGTTATTACCGATCCTTTTAAAGCGGGGTTTTGTTAGTTTAAAAACAAATAATATTGGCGGAATGGCCTTAAGAGGAATCTTTCATGCTGGAGGAATGCTTTTTTATTTTCTTGCATTAACACTGATACCTTTGGCTGACCTCGCTTCGTTAAGTTTTACATCACCGTTACTCATAACTCTACTTGCTGTTTTAATATTTCATGAGAAACTTGGTCCGCGCAGAATTGTCGGATTAATATTAGGCTTTATTGGAGCCCTTATAATCTTAAGACCAGGCTCTGGCATTCTTGGGTTGGGAGCAGTTTATGCGATGATTGCGGTATTCAGTTGGTCTATAGCTGTCATTTTGATAAAGTATTTATCAAGAGATAATTCGACGGTTACAATGACAATCTACGCTTTATTTTTTCTAACGTTATTTACGTTTATTCCAGCTTTATATTTTTGGCAATGGCCAACTTTAGAACAATTCTGGTGGTTAATTTTTCTTGCTGGATTAGGAACAATTGGTCAATTATTATTTACACAGTCGATGAAAATAGCAGACGTTTCTTTAATAATGCCATTCGATTTTTCGCGATTAATTTGGGCGAGTTTGTTTGGAATATTCTTTTTTAGTGAAAATCCAAGTATTTGGACTTTTGTTGGTGGAGGATTAATATTCGGAAGTGCCACATATATAGCCTATCGGGAGCGATTGGTTAAATAAAAACAATAAAATATAACCTTAGAGTAAAAAGCTAATGTTAAAAATAAAATCAAACTTTCCAGTAATAATAATCGGAGCTGGCCCGATTGGAATGAATTTAGCTCTGGATTTAGCTCTTCGACAAGTTCAATGTTTAATTATTGAGAAAAATTTTTCAACTTCTAAGCATCCCCAAGGGAATACCCATAATCTACGGACTATGGAGCATTATAGGAAATTAGGTCTAGCTGATAAAATTAGAGAAGTTGGCTTGCCTCTAGATCATTCTGGCGACGCCGTTTTCGTTACGAGAATTAATTCTCATGAACTATGTAGAATTAATATACCAACGCTTAGAGATCGTATTAAGAATGGATCCGATGATCTTAAAATAGGGCCTGAGACTTTTCAACGCGCATCACAAATGTTTGTTGAGAAAATTCTTAA
>CENZ01071843.1_pt1 | contig 29439 bp, 39 predicted proteins | sample 361341 | NCBI WGS metagenome assembly CENZ01 (sample SAMEA2619782, study PRJEB7988) | marine metagenome | biome: marine biome (ENVO:00000447); feature: deep chlorophyll maximum layer (ENVO:xxxxxxxx); material: "saline water (ENVO:00002010), including plankton (ENVO:xxxxxxxx)" | depth 50 m
ATCCCAAATAACATTTTCACTTTGAGCGTGAATATAATTACTAGATGTAGCTATACTAAAAAGACTTACACTAGTTCCGTATATATATTGATGATTACTAGTATCATAAAAATATAATCTTCCTGAATCAGTTCCTGAACCAATTCTTGGCACTAATAGATGATTGTCTGCATACATACATAAAACTTCAGTATGTGAGTTATTTCCATCAGTAGTATAAAATTTAAGTTGAGTTCCATTTTCACTTGCACTCCAATTGTTATCACAAAAAGCTTGAATTGATGCCCCTGTTATAATGTTGTTACTAGCATCTTCTGCACCAGCAAATTCCAAAATTCCAAGCCTGTGATCTTGAGCCATAGCAGCTCCGTCGTTGGCTTGTAATCGGAGTCCACCCCCTTGTGTAGCACTAGATGCAGTTGCATTATTAACTGTAAGTTGTTGTCCTGGAGCAGTTGTTCCTACCCCTACTTTGTTTTCAGATTTATCAACAACAAGAGTTCCACTATCTACGTTTAGATCGGTTGAAGAATCAATCACTTGATTAATCGCTGAATCTATGTTTGCTCCTGTATTGGTACTTGTATAATTAGCCATTTTTTCTCCTAAGCATCTACTACATCAAAGTAGAGATTGTTACTTGTTTTAAAATATTTTCCATTTGAGGTCAACAACATTCCTCTAGCAATACGGATCACAGACCTAACAGGTCTAATCATATTGCCGAATCTGATTCCAAACCCTCTCATTAGTATAAGAAAAGGCAATCTCCAGCATCGGGTGCACTATCATCCGTATGCCTTATGCCTGTTGCTCTAATTGGATAAATTGCTCCATCAGATAGGTTTTTAAAAAGTGTCCAAGCACCATCTACATATATTTCGTAGTCTGCTCCAACACCAATATAAATTCCACGACACTCTTGGTTAGTCGTTAAATTGTTTGTAATACTAGTAACTGAGGCTATTGGGGAAACAGATTTTTGAACTGTATAATCATTAAAAATTGCCATTCTTTACTCCATTTTGGGTTGTGCTAAGGTGTGGCTGCCGTGACCGCACACTAAATAATATGAGATTATAATAAGAAAAGGGGGTTTAAGTCCAACTTGCTACAACTCTAGTTTGTAGTCTTTAACAAGTTTTTTGAACTCAATTGTAAACTTTGGTGTAAACAAATCAGGTATTTTTTTTCTTTCTGATTCAAGTTCTTTTCTTTTTTCAACAGGAAGTTTTTGTAACTCTTGGAAATACATTTGTGCTTTAATAACGTCATCAACTCGTGCAAATCTTATAGAATCCCAAAATCTAGGTAAATCTAAATTCTTTGTTTGCACTTCTTTTTCAAACCTACTTAATATTCTATTACGCTCGTTCATTTCTAAACCTTTAATCCAATTTGTAACGTAACCCTGTTTAGCTTCCCCTATTTTATATTTTTGAAATCTATCACTATACTCCCTATCGTTTTGTGCTTTAATAACATTTAATTTTTTATTTGCTCTTTTTAATTCAACATATAGTGACTTAGGTGGTGTTTCTTTTAATACTTTTCTAATAAACCATTTGTCAGAGATTTGTTGTATCAACTGATCTTTTTCCTCGTCATCGGGAATTTCATTAAACAAATATTTAAATGGTGCTCCAACAACGTCTAAGTACATATTTGAATTTGTTGTAATTTGACTAAGAGTATACCGCAACCTTACTGGAGACAAACCTGTTGTTTTACCAATACTTTTAAACACAGGCGAAGTTTTAGGTGTATACTCTTGCGATTTGTCAAACGTAGGAAATTCTCTACCTTTCCAAATATCTTCATTTCTCCAAAAGTCTTTATTATAAACGTGTCCCAAAAGTCCATCTGCAACAGGAGGTAAAATTGTACCAGCTCCAATAGGAATTGCATCTGCTAATGCCATTCCCATCATTGAAAAAGCATCATCTGCACTCATATTATAAACTTTTCTTCCTAATAAAGCATCAGCAGCAGTTGCAAAAAGTCTTTGAGATTGATCTTTTGCAACTCTAAAATAATAATATCTTTTTTCTCCCTTTTCATCAATTCTATAAAGCGGTGTTGTAAATATAAAATTATTAACTTTATCTCTATCTGAAATCGCATCATAAGCTTCAGGGTTTACTGCTCTATTTGCAATACTTAATGATGTTTGCAAACCCATAAGTTGACTAACTTTATAAGATGCAAGAGCTGGATCGTTTTTAAAGGCTCTTAAAACTCCTCTAGTTCCTTGCATACTTGCATTTAAATATGGAGATAAATTATTCAATGTTTTTGTCATTCTACCACCTTGACTAAAATCTAAATAATTTCTTGCTATATGTGTTGCCTCAATATTGTTCTTACCATTTCTTAAAGCCCTTTCCCTTAAAGCAAGTCTAGTTATAATTTCAGTTGTCTCACCTAAATACCCTAAATACTCTAACCCCTTACCAAGATAAGACCCTTTAAATTTTTGTGTTTGACCCATATGACTCATAAAACTCATACCGCCACCCTCCATAACAAAATCTTCAAACCTACCTTTTTTTGATAAAGCATCTTTTGCTACAGTTTTTATATCTCTTCCTATTTGTGCTAAGAATTTGGGTGCAAAACTACTGTATTCTTTTGTGGTTAAAAAAATGTGAGCTATATCTCTTGGAAAGTTTGTAAGAGCAAATTCAGGATTATAACCTGTTGCAAAAGCTCTTAATGCTGGAGTACCTAATGCAAAACCAGCATTCTCTAAAGCTGGGACGGGGTCAACTGTACTTACCCATTCTTTTGCCATTTCGTTTTTCATATAAAATTTTTCGGTCTTACCATCTATTCTTACAGGCATTTCAGTATAACCTTTTGGTGGGTTTTTATATGTACCTGGTTTAATTTGAATAGCTGGTAACACTATTCCATTTTCAGGATTTGATTTAGCTAAATCATATAACGCTTTATTAGCTCTGTTTCTTGAAATTCTTGCATCATTAATAGATACTGTACTTTCTAATAATCTTTGACCATTTAATTCTAAAGTACCCTCTGCACCCTCTTTTAATTTTTTTATTCCTGATTCTGTAAGACTTATTGTTTCTCCACCTATTTTATAATTAATATCAGGATCAATTTTTTCCAACCATTGTGTAGGAGAGTAGTCAAATTTCAATAAATCTTCAAATGTTTGAACATCTATAATACCCTCTTTTTTAAGTCTTCCAAGTTCTGACCTAAAAATTTCAAAATAAGTTTCTGCTCTTTGATTTAATCTATTATACTTTGGAGTTCTTGATTGTTCATTCAACCAAATATTAGCATCTCCTCTATTAATATATTCTCCTGGCTTATATAAAGGTTTAGACTTCTCAATTACGTTTGTTCTTTTTGCTCTTATTATTTCATTTAACAGTTTTGTCTCTTGTTTATTTAATCCAGCATACACCCTGTCAACAAATTTTTGACTCATTAAAGCAGCTCTTGAAGATGTTCCAGCCATTAATTCATAATACATAACTGCCTCTAAACCCTCTTTTCCACCCTTTTTTATTAATTCCCTTTTTACATTCGATTGCATATCATTAAAATCTTGCAATATTCTACTTTTTATACTTAACTGATTACTACCCATTGACTCAGCATCAACGTGTGATTTTTTTAAAAAAAGGTCAAATCTTTGTGCTTCAACAGATTCAGTTTTTTTTAAATTATTAGGAGATTGTATAACTATTTCTGAATTTGTGTTTGTTATATTTTTAGGAATATTTACATAACCCTGAACATTAGGCATTTTACCTGTAGTTTTTAGATCGTCTACATTCATTATAATTTCTTTAAAAGTTGTTGGGTCTTTAGCAATTTCAGATATTATTTCTTTTGCTTTTAAGTCAGCTATTTTTTTTCTAGCCCCTAAACTTGCATTCCCAATCCATATATCAGGTCCTGTCGTTACAGGTGCTTTTTTAACAGTTTTGATTTGACTTAGTGGAGCAATTAACCCAAGAGAATATTGAATAGGATGATTAAAAATTCTTCTTCTTGCTTCATATTGTTTCGTAAAACGATCAGGACCTTGCATAGGTCCAAAGGCTTTAATATAATCAGAATACATATCTAAGTAAAAAGCACCTAGCTCTTTAGATGTTTTGGTATAATCACCTGTGTTTAAATCATCTTTTAAACTAAACAATAAATGTGGTATAGATGCTACTATAGCAACAGTTTCTTTAAAAATGTTTGTGTAGAATTGACCATCTTTTGTTTCTAAAGATTTCATTAATGGTTCCATTATTCCTGACAAAGGTCTGTCTGTTCCTGTCCTTTGTTTTACAATACTTTTTGAGTATAAATTTTTTCTATATTCCTGATAAGATATATTTCCTTTTAAAAATTCCATCCTTGCTTGATTATTATCATCTACAACTTCACCTAGGTTTTTGAAACTTTCTTTAACACCATTTAAAACATTAACTATTTCATTAGAACGTGGAATATTTTCATTAATATCTTTATTAATAAGAGGTTTGTATGGTAAATCAAAAACATACATATCGTTTTTTAAAGGAGTCTGAGCCGATGTAACTTTAGTTTGTTCTGCAACGGCTTCCACTTCAAACATACCTGGTGGTGCTATTGTTGGGGATTTGTAAAAAGGTGCTATACTTTCTTCTTTGTCAGTAATATTTATTTTTTCAAGTTCGCTATTAATTACTGATTCAAAATCATCAAATGTAAGTGGCAGATTTACATTAGCATCAATAGCAGTTTTATAAAAAGCATTTTTAAAATTTGGTGTGTTTTTAAAAGCATCGACAAATTCAAAATAACTTAAACCCCAAAGATTGTTTTTTACTGCTACATCATATGTTTCTGTAAGGACTTTACTCATCAGATTTTACAGTATTAATATAAATTGAATCTAAAGAGACACTTTCATTTGTTTGTACATTTGAAGTATTAGTTCCTACACCGTCAACTCCTTGGAGAAAATAATTTGGTGAGAATGGATTAAAGGGTTCAACTAACTTAGTACTTAACTTACTAAATTCTTCTGGCGTAAGTATTCTTGCTTTCGTTTCACCAGGAATTGGGTTTAAAAGTTCAAATATTGGTTCTCCGTTTTCATCATTCATAAACTTAATTCTAACTCTGTATGAAATACCTTCATCATCACCAATTTTTTTTCTATAAACATACTCTTTAATTTGCTCTTTACTTACTTCATACCTACCATTAGGACCTATTTCTGATGTAATGTTAATTTCATTACCATTTTCATCTAAAGTAAAAACACCTGGTGTGGTTCCTTTTTGGTAGCTACTTATTGTTTTACCCCTTTCAGTATCCATATATAATTTTTGATTTTTTATACTAGGTTGTTTTGATTCTGATTTCTGATAGGTACCTTTTTTACCTTGATATTCAAATGGAGTGTTTTCTAAAACTCCTTGCTCATAAACCGATCTAGGTATCGTTATTTCTTCTCCAGGTTTGTATGGCTCAGGTTTAATTAAATTTCCATCTGTATCATATTCTCCTCTTGAACCTTGATACTCTTTATTTCCAACCAATTTGAATACAAGTTGATCTTCAAGGCTAGTGGAAACCTGTGATGTTGGTGTTGGCTCAACATCAGGGGTTGTAACCCTATAGGGCTGAAATGGTTCTTTAAATAAGTTTGAAAAACCATCTATAAAATTTCCATCTTCATCATATTCTGCTAATTCTTTTTTTAAGTCAGGAATAAAGGTTTCAATTTTTTTCATTGAGTTTATTTGCCCAACCCTAACTCCAAGTTCTACTCTTTGCTCCTTATCTTGAATTTCTTTCAACATTTCATAAAGAGGTTCTTTTGCTTTTTCTATTTCAGATGCCATTGTTTCTTGGTTTTCAGCCATACGTTCCATTGCTTGTGCCAACCCTGTTTGATAACCTTGACTAAAACCTTGAGCAGCGTACAAGGCTGGTGATCTTTTTTTTGCTCTTCTAGCAGCAGCTAGTAAACTTCCTTTTCTAGCCATTATAACCTCCACTTACTTGGGTTAAATACATTTTTAAAAGGATTTTGCCCTTTTGCCATCCTCATAACTGTGTTTGCAAATAATACAGGTGGTGCATATTGTCCAATTACAGGTAATGCTTTACTTGCAAAGCCTCCTATAGTTGATGCAACATTTTTACCACCCTCTTGTCCAAGTATAGTACCCATTGTGTCTTTAAACCCTTTGCTGCCAATTGCATAACCTAAACCTTGACCACCAGCACCAGCTAAAACATCAAGAATTCCTGGTTGCATTTCAAGATTAGCTTCTAGTTGTTCGTAACTAAAATCTAACTTATCTTGCTCTAGCTGATATTCTTTTTCAAATTGTTCTTTAGCCATTTCCATTTGCTCATCAAACTGCTCTTGACCAATGTCTTGGCTTCTTAAAGCAGTTTCAAGTTCACCTGTAACCCTTATTTGATTTGAAGTTAAATCAGCAAGTCTTTTGGTTTTATTCATTTCTACTTGACTTAATTTATCTGAAAGGTTCCTTGTAATATTTTCATCAGCTTGTGCCATAAATGATTCTATAGTAGCAAGGTCTTCACCTCTTGCTAATAATGATGCTTGTAATGAACTTTTCAACCCACCATATTGTCTACCAATAATTCTTTGAGCCATATCTTTTTCCATATCTGAGGCATCTTCAATTAAGGTAGACCATTTAGAAAACAATTCATCCATTTCACCTAATATTTCTTCTGAACTTTTTACTGTTGGGTCTTCTGTAACAGGAGGTTCTTCATCAGGCAATTCTGGAGGTTCTTCAGGTTGATTATAAGGAGCCATTGTTGTATCAACCATATCTCCTGTATTTCTACGTTCAGCTCTATCACCTGTATTTCCCAACTGTACATCCCTATTAGTGCTTTCTACGGCATCAACCATTGACCCAGGGTTATATTGTTGAAATTGTGCTAAAAAATACTGTTGTTGTTGAGCATTTAACGTAAGTGGGTTGATCCCTATCACGTTGTTCATATAATCTATAAATTGTTGATTCATAATTTACCTTAGCCTTTCACAAAGAAAGTACCATCAGAAAGCTTTGTAGATTTTTTTGCTTCTGCAAAATACCATTCACCAGCGTTTTTAATCGCTATAAAGGTAATTCCGTTGTGCTTACAAAGTCCAATGTCACCATCCTGTCCATCTCCTTTCGTTAATAATCCAATTTTTACTCCAGCTATCCTATCTTGCTTGTTGATTAATGCTCTTCTTGTGTCACTATCCACTTGATTGACCTACCTCTTCATATTCAAGAGTTGCATCCTCTAATACAAAATCTGTTGCAGTTGATGTAAATTCTATCTCTAAAGTATTTCCCACAAGATTCACATAATCTTTTCCAATAGTAATCGAGCTTGATGCTGAAAATGTCAATGCTTTGGTTGCACTTCCAGCACCATCAATGTAAAAGTTAACTGTTACATTTTGTGAGCTTGATTTATATGTAATGTGAAATAATCCAAACCTTTTTTTATCTTCAGGATTCCCGAAGTCAAATCTTTTTGTTTTAATGGTTGCAGCCGTTGAAAAACCTGTAGACCCGTTCAACTCTCTTAAGTGAGCGTGTGATCCCGTTTTTGCTAAGAACACAGGTTCCATATTAGAACCCATAACCATATTTGATATATTTGTTTCAGCAGAATTAAAATATGACCAAGAACTGGTTTCAAAATTAAAAACGTGAAAAGCTACATCACTAGCCTCTGAATCGTGTGTTATATAAACTTCTTTTTGCTTAGACGAATATCCTACCACGGGTCTATCTTTTGTTAATCCTTGCCAAGCAGACCTGATTGGATATGAAAGCTCCTGTACTCCTGATGGTGTCATTAATGATATTTGATTATCATCTGCAACTATCAAACCATATGGTGTGGCTGCAAAAGCATTTCCTGAACTAATTCCATACCCTTTGAATTCATTTTCTAAATACCAATTTGCAGCAGTTCCAGCTTGAACATTATATACATATGTATGTCTATCTTTTAAAACAAAAAGCCTATCTAAATAACCGACAAGAGCTACAATCTCGTCTCCATCTAATCTTCCAAAATCTTTATATGCACTAAAATTAATTACGTCAGGTTGAAAAATAGGAGAAAAGTAAACTCTTGAACGCTCTCTGACTGTTTGGTCGTTTTCGTCACCTGTAAGAACATTTCCATAAAATGTAATATCGTTGATAACTGCTGATGCTTTCCACCTAATTGCTGGTATCTTTTGACCAGCATATCTTCCTGTACGACTTTGATAGGTTTCACCTTTAAAAGCATCATTGGGAATATACCAAGTTGCTATTTTATCATTTGCAACAGGAGAGCCTGTCATATATCTATCTCCTGGAGTTGCATCCATATTTGCAGCGTGGTTTATCATATTTTCTGTCATTATTAATGCTGACGTGCTAGTAACTGTACCTATAATTCCAACCAATGTTCTGTAATCTCTTAAGTCTCGTACATTGTTTTCATAGTGTAAAAAAACCATATCACCAGCAACAAAATTTGCAAAAGCACTTGAACTTGTAACATTTCTTTCATCTCCACCTGATATGGTAATACTTGTAGCTCTTGCGGAACTATCAGTTCCAATATTAGCCCAATCAGGGCAAGGTAACCAATATCCCATATTTCTTGCTCTTTGAACAACTAGACCTCCACTAACTGTTGGAGTGCCACCCGATCTAAAATCACCATATGCCATTATGTGGTTGTTCCTATATTTGTTGGTACAGGTGCTGATGCTGAACCTGAAGTGGTTGTATCTCCAACACGAATTGCTTTGTAATCATTTGACCATCCAATTCCCATATCACAATGTGCTACCAAGTAATAATCAACTTCCCCTTTGGGTTTCCAATATACATTTATTCCTGTAATTCTTTGATTGTCTTCATCTTTGATATACATATCTCTTACATTTAGCACAATTTGAATACCAGGCATTCTTGTACCATCTCCCGAATCTTCCATACTTTGAATACCAATTTCACCTGTTTGTGATTTTGCTAGAGCTGACTCTTGTACATAATCATAAATATAAGTAACTGTATAAAGGTCTTCATTGTTAAACGTACCAGCGGGTTGGTCAGGTCCAAATATATTTGCAGCGTGGTCAGGGTGATGAATATATAAACCAACATTAGCCGTGTCTTTTACCTGGTCATCTTTATCCCAAGTCATATTCATTTGAGTAAGTACAGGTGGTCTTATACGAGTGTTATAAACGTGCCAAGCATTACTTTGTTTTGTATAAACAGGACTTCCTGTAAGAGGAGTTACTGGTTTTTCAGGCTCATCATAAGTAATCCCTTGTCCAAACCGATCTCTTTTAATAAACCCATACCATTTTGATTCGTGGTCATCTTGTTCAAATTGACCATCACTAATCCTTAATACTTGATTGTGTTCAAAGATATTAATGTGTTGTGTTTTAGCATTATTTATATTATCCCATTGCCCACTTGCATCTACATCCCAAGCTAAAACCCAATTTGTACCATTGTCTTGTGTTCTTATAAAGCTTACATCTGAACGATCTGAATTAATTCTGTAGGCATAATAAAATGGTGTACTCGCACTTGTTCCATCTTTGTCAAACTCTGCCCTGTAATAAGCTAACCCCATTGAATGTTCAGGAAGAGAACCACCTGATACTAATGTTTGAGTTGTATTACCTTTTGTTGTTGTAGCACCTCTTTTTTCAGCCCTACCAACTTTATCGTTTACAACATTTGTAAAGCTTTGATAAGCATCATTGTTTATATCAAACTCAGATAAATGAGTTACAAGCCCTCCAGCAAAGCTTCTTATGTTTAATTTTTTCTTTGGTCCTGGCATTAGAAATCATTGTACTCCGTTTTAAAGTAAGACTCACCACCTTTTTTATGACCAAACATAACTGCGGTTTCTTTATACCTTAAAAATTGTACGTCAAAATATTGAGCTTGTTGTAAGTCTCCTTTTAATTCCATTACCCTGGCTGCTGCATAGTACACTAAAGCCAAATGATATTGCTTGTCTATTTCAGGCTCCGTTGTGTCTTGTGTCATCTCAAGAGGTGTTGGTGTATAATAAACCTTTAACTCTTTGCCTGTTGCTGGGGTTGGATAAATACCAAGCTTTGCATCTCTTGTTATATAATAAAAAGAACCTGAATACGATTTTAATACTGAATTTTTACTCATTACGCTTTCACCAAAAATAGTTGACTATCAGATGTAAAAAAATTATTGGATGCTGAATATGTAGTTGTGTCTACATCTGATATTTCGTGCATACCAATTCTTTCTATTTTATAATCCCCAAGATCAACTCGTTTTACTTTCATAAATCTGATAGAGGTAGCATCACCTAACCCCTCAGCTTTCCAAATCTCTCCATTTAAATCATAACGCTGATAAGAACTATTTGTATCTCCTGACAGGGTTACAAAAGATTCTAATAGATCCCCCTCATCAACAATTATCATTTGAGCCTCGTTGATAAAATCATTTACAATTCCATCTGTAACTTTTTCTGCTGATGGCTCGTTTGTCAATTGTCTTACCTTGGACCTAATTTCTTTTAAATTCATATCAATTCATCCTTGGTGTTTGTACTCCGTGAGGCTCCTCGACCTGTTTTACTTGTGTGTCAAGAGCATATACATTTCTCACCTCATTAAGTTTGTTGTTTAAGTCTTGTTCAGCAACTTGCTTGATTCCTTGCATATTTAATTTTGTTGCTGCTTTGCTTATAGCTGATAATACAACTAGGTCTTGATACTCTTCAGGTATATCAACTGTACTTGTATCATTACCCATAGTAGTTGGCTTTCTTATAAAAAATAATGTGGCTGAATTACCTGATAAAGCGGTTGCTGAACTACCTACAAAAAGATATAAATTCTCACCAAACCAATTAACAAAATAAGAGTTATCATAAGCAGTATTTGATAATAAAGTATGTATTCTAAAGTCTTCTATAAAAGGAACATTTGTTCCGTTTGCTAGAATAAGTTTTACAAACTTCATTACCTTTGTAGCAGCGTAGTTTCCAGTTAAACTAACTGTTGTAATTGAATTATTAGTTGCAGTTAGGGATATTGATTCTGATGTTCCATACCATAGATTAGCAATAGAAGATAATCTTCTAGCAACATCTTGCTGAGATAGGTTCAACCAATAGTTTAACTCTTGTTCGCTAAACTTATTAGGTGCAATATCATCAAGTCTTGCAGCTAGATCACTTCTAATTGTTCTTAATGTTGTTTCATTTAATGCCATTATAGTTTATGTATCCCAGCATATCTTTGGGATAACGCTCCTAATCTTTGATAAAAATCGTTCATAATTAATTGAGCAACTTGATATTCCTCAATTTGTTTTTTGCCTTGTGCAACTGCATAATCAACCATTAATGGTTGCAACCATTCAGGTAGGTCACACTCTGTTCCTGTTGTGGTTTGTGGTAACTTGATATAAGAAACCTCAGCGGAATTACTTTCATTTACACAAGCTTGTGACAAAAGAATAGACCCATCTTTTATGGCATAATATTTACCACTTGCTGATGGAAATGATGATGTATCGCTTAAGACCTTATCCATCACTTGTGGAGTTGTTTTTTGTGCATAAGTTAGAGACCCACTTGCCTCTTTAAATCTTACTGATAGAATCCTAAAAGCATCACTAGGAATACCTACTACACTTGTAGAGCCTGTTGATCCAGGATTACTTTGTGATAGTTCTACCAAATTATATAAAGCATCATCAGGCATTAGACTTACTATTTCGTTTTGTGCATCAAGAATAAATTGATTTATCATAGCATCTGATAACGGAGATGTATCACTTGCAGATAAATTCATCTTTACTCTAACTTGATCTTCTAATGTTGCTAATGTTGCCATTTCTTCTTTCTTTATTTTGTTTTAGTAGGGGCGAATAAACGCCCCATACCAAAACTCGTTATTGATTACTTTACTACGGAGTAAAATCAGTAGAAGCAGTATAATATCCGATAGTAGAATAATCTTCTGAATTAAACAGAGATTTTCCTGTACCATATATTAATCCACCACTTATACCGAGTTGGTTTCCGTAATCAAAGGTTTTCTCGACCCACATTGGCTCTCCGACTCTTGCGAATAATCCAGCTTGAGCGCCTAAAAATAAATTAGGATGCCCGTGTACTGCTGCACCACCACCATCGTCAAATGTCTCAATGTTTTCGTGTTCGTGAATAATCACGCCATCATACACACCGATTGCTCCTGTGAATAATGGGTTAGAATCTCCTCTTACTTGAGCCTCACGTTGTATTTGAACGTAAGAACTTAGTTTGCGAAGATCATAAGCAACTTCAGGGTGAACGATTAAAACGTAATATTCGTTTCCATCGATTCTAACAGGTCGCATTCTCATTTCTGTCGATCCAGCGGGAATTTTTGCTAGTTTCTTCAATGCAGAAATATCGTCTAGAGAAATAACGTCAGCAGCAGCTAAATTAGATTTAAATGTGCTTTGGTTAGTTCTAGCTGATATAGCGTCACCGCCATTATCTGCTCTTAAATTCCTAGTTGGAGATGATGAGAGGCTTGTGAAAATAGCGCTATCGATTGTTTCAGCTAACCAAGTTTTTAATAAACTCATAGCTTCTAAACGGAAATCAAAAAGAGCTTTGCTCTCTTGGAATTTACCATTTGATCTAATAGCGTTTCTAACCATAGATGTTGATACTGTTTGAGAATGAGAGTTCAAAGTCTCTTCATTACCCTCAAGAGTATTATCTCCTGAAATACCAGCACCATTTAGGTTTGTAACAAGACCGAAAGTGATGTCTTTTCCTGGAACTCCGTCTAATTCGTGTTTAACTTGAATTAAAGAGTCAGGTCCATCACCCATCATTTTGTCAAAATATATTTCCTTACCAGCTTCGTAGAAAAGCTCTTGCGCCCAACGAGAAACCTGTAATCCTGTTGCCCAACTTGTCTTTGCCATAATTTACACTTCCTTATCCGTGATAATCAGTTCTCACAACGTGGAACTTAGCCCAAACAAGAATCTTAGCAGCATCAGCAGCGTTTATGAACTTACAGTCGATTGTGTCAGCAGATGAAAAATATTTTCCAGCGGTATATGCGGGAGTACCTGTGCTAAGACTATTATAACTTGCACCAGCACTATTTCCGTTTACACCATCTAAAAAACCATCTACATCTGAATCACCAACATCAATTGTAAGGGTGCCACCCTCAGCAGTTAAGACCACAAGACCAACTTGACTTACTATTGCTCCAGCGGGAACGCTTAAAGCTTCCCACACGTCATCAGCAGCCTGATTAGCTTGTGCAGTATCAAGAACGGAAGCCATAAACCCGTCAGGGACTTGGCTTGATTCTGCAACAGTTAAATTGTCGCTATATGATAATGTTGCCATTTTTGATTACTTTCTGAAAAACTAATATCCTTGAGGTGCATCCATCAAAGCTTTACGTCTTTGGTCCTGAGATAATTTTGACCACTCACGGTCAGACATCCGATCAAAATCTTGGGATGTATCTATATTCGAACCTGAAACAGACGAAAGAGTTTTGGGAGTATCAGCAGCTTTTTTAAGTTTCTCCTGATGCTCTTGCACCGCTTGTTTCTTAGTTTTTTCTTGGTTTTGTTGATTGCTAAAAATCTGATAAGCGTCATCAATTATTGATATCCCTCGCTTATCAGCAAACTCAGCGACTTGCATAAGCTGGTCTTGTGATAGGTCAGGGTTCTTTTTTCGGAAATCTTCAATCATTTGACGTTGAGCATTCTCAGCGTTTTTTTGTGATTGTTCAACTTTTGCAAGTTTCATTTTTTCCTCGAACTTCTTTTCAGCTAAATGGCTTAAGTAAGGTTCGTGTGTTGATGAATCATACGGATCAAAAACGGGTGCCTCTTTTACAGGCTCCTCAACTTTGTTCATATTTGTATTTATCTGTTCAACACTCTTTCTTAGTTCACCTAGCTCACCTGATTGTCTACCTAGTACCTTTTCGAGATTTTCATATGATTGTTTCAAATCTTCGACCGAACTAAATTCCTTAGCTCCGACTTTAATAGAATCGTCATTACTCACCTCAGTATCGCCGTTGGTCGTTTTTTGTTCATTTGATTCAGGGGTTTCAGCAGTCTCAGACATCTCTTGAGGATTGCCTTTATCCTCTTGAGGCTCTGATGTATAGGCATCTCCTGTTACTTCCTTATCCTCGTCTATGTATTTCAATTCACGACTCATCTTTTTCTCCTTATCCTTATCCTGTAATACAGGGGGTTATTAAAAAAATCTTTATTTTTTCTTGTGCTTCATTTGCACTTTAAATTTTGCATTCAAGGAAGAGCCTTTATGTGGTTTGTAACCACCAGGTGGATTCTTCATTAACTTTTTAGAATTTCCCGAAACCATCCAATGAAATCCTTTTGGTGCTTTTACATTTTTTTCCATTATGCTCTACTTACCTTTCTTGCTACTTTACGAGAGTATTTAGCACTTGACTTTCCTCTTGCAGATGCAGTTCTTTTTCTTCTGTTCGTTGCTGCCTTTTCTGCTGCGGTAAGTGACTCTCTAACTTTTTCAGGTAGATACCTACCTCTTTTCTTCCTTGGTTTCTTTTTATCACCCTTGCTAACATAATCCCATTTTTGCTTTGTCCATTTTGCAAGTTTATTACTTGCCTTTTTACGCCCACGATAACCGCCACCTTGCTTTTTATATTTTTGAACCGAAAGTTGTGCTTTTCTTGCCGTCCACTTTCCTGATGGACCACCTTTTGATCCACGCTTAACACTTGCAACAATTCTCTTCCATAATGCTGGTTTAGTTTTTTCTGCACTTGACATCTATCTACAAACCACCCAATGATGTCATGAGGGTGATAACAGGGCTTTTCCATGCATGGTTATCACCTCCTCATACTCAACATTCTATTCAATTGATACACTTTGTCTTGAAGTTTGATTATCTCAGCTTCGTGTTGTGCAATTGTTTTTTCAATAAATCTCAGAGAAGTATTTTGAATGTGATCACTTGAGATAGGGCTATCTTGTGAGGCTAACATATCTGCTTGTATTTTTTCTATGTGCATTGAATTATTACTAGAATTTGTTTCCAAAAAACTAATTCTTGAATCCAACTGACTGTAGCCCCAAACACCTAAAACGATTGCAGACAAGACTTGAATTAAAAAACTGAGTGAAAAACTTACTCCGCTAGACTCTTGAATCTTTGCCATTAGCTTAAAATATTAATATCCGTAGCCTGTTTTTTTCTTTTTCTTCGTAACTTTTTTCTTTTTCTTAGCCATTGGCTTTACTTTAGCTTTTGTTTTTTTCATACTACCATACATTTGTTTATTTCCTTTTCTTTGATTGTCTTAAAACTTTGAAATCTGCTTTGGTGATCTTATTTCTTGGTGGAGCTTTTTTAGCTATCTTTTTTTGTTTTGGTGATAATCTTTTCATTAAAACATTCTCCATCCCATTGCATTTTGTACTTTAATATTTTTATTAATTCTATTTCTCATATCGCTATAACTATCTAGTTTTTTAACCTTTTCAAAAGATTCGTGTGTATAACACCATTTTTCTGTAGAATCTGCATTAAACAAAACAATCTCATTATAAAAGTGTTCTTTTCCATTATTATCTTTTATAAACATTTCACTAGGTTGATAACATCCATCAATAAAAATAATCAAAAATACCATTAAGACTCCAACCACTAAACGATTCATTGTGACATATTCTCCTTTGTCTCTTGCATAATAGTTCTAGCAGCTTCTCTATCTTCAATCCTTTGAAGTATATCACCACCAGCTTCAAGACCACTCAACTCAAGCCATAATGGAAATAGGTCTTGAAATCCCATTTGAATCATATTGGCAACTTGCTCTGCTTTGAGGGACCTCATTGTTGCACTATCTTGACCCTCGTCAAGCTGAATATCAAATTCGAGATTGTTAAAGTTGTTTAAAAACTTGGTAACTGCTTCTTGTGGAAAACCATCTTCATTATCAAGATTAGTATCTATAATTCTTTCGATCTTATCTCTTGTGTAATATTGTTGCATATTCTTAATAGCAAGTCTCAATGTCTGACGTTTCATCTTATCAAGGTTTTCTAACTGTTCTTGAAAGGTCAACATCCCTTGCCTGATTCTAGTTTGAGCAGCAAAGCCTGATTCTTTAGAACTTGTAGCTTGACCTAATATCGGGTCTGTTGCTCCTGAAATTTCTTTTGCATCAATAGCTGCTCTTTCTTCCATAGCATTTGCAGCAGACACAAGTCCTAAATGTGTAGTACTCCATTGTTGCATAAATTCTCTAATAGACTTTCCTTTAAGTCCTGAGATTCCAACCCACTCACCAGCACTAGATGCTCTGTTCATTTCATCCGCAGTTACAGAACCTTGAACATAAACACCACCACCTCTAGGAGTTCTGTTTATAATATCAAGAGCTTGTGATCTTCTTTTATTCTTTTCACGTTGTGGGTCTTTCATATTCTCTACCACACCAAAAGTTTCTATCTCACCACCTGTGTCTTCGAAATAATAAAAATAAGGAACCAAAGGAAATTGGTTATGACTATATGGGTTTGGCTCTTTGTCGATTAACAACCGACCACCTGAAAAAATAGTGTAGAATGTTTTAGGAACGATTCTTTCAATGACGTTGAATTCAGGTAACTCTATATCGGTCCTAGCAATCTTTGAAGTCTCTTTTGTAATCTTATTAAAAGCTCGAATAGCTTCTTCTGCTGCCTTTTTAGTTGCATATCCTTTGTTACCTACCTGAGAAGATTTTGGATTGGTCAAATAATATTCTCTTACAAATTCTCTCTCCCACAATTCGACCACCCTTGCTTTTTCTTTGATAGGGTCTATATAAGTAGACTCGTTAATATAGTTACCCTCTAAATAACGATTACCACGCTCCTCTCTCATATACTCTTCACCAGGAGGAGTTAAGTCTAGATCGGTAGCCATCACATCCTGAACTTTTTTCAAATCCCCTAATTGGTCAGGGAATATCTGTTTTAATCTTTGAAAAGAAACGAACTTGGTCCTTACAAGCCTTGCCCACTCAGAACAATCAGGAGTATCAGCTTCAGGGTCCATCAAGACATTATACCAAGGTTCTCTTTTAATTTTTATCTTTCCTACAAAATCATCCCCTGGTTCAACCTCTACACTTATCCAACCACGACCTGTAATCACACCATCTTTATGGACTCTTGTAAATACATTCTGTAATCTTTTACCTTGGTCTAAATGATAGAGTAAAGCAGTTGTAAGTAATGCTTCATCGTCATCAGAATTACCAACAGGGATAGCTTTAAATTTGGTTCTCTGCGATCTCTCCATACCAACAACAGAGTTTACTTTTGGTAATACAATATTCAACTCAAGTGGAGGTCTGCCCTCTTCTCTAAGTTTTCTAAGGTCAGCATCGGACCATTGTCCTGTACCATAAGAACCTGTATAAAACTTCATAGACTCTTTTGCAGCTTCCAAAAATTTGGCATCGAAGTTTAGCATTGCATCAAAGGTTTCGTGTAATTCTTTTAACTTTTGTTCACTCATACAGACATCCAGGTTTCTTCATTTCTCATAGTTTCATACCAATCAAATTCATAATCTTTCTTAACAGGCTCACTAGCATCCTCAACATAGTGAATCAAATATTTTAAACAGTCCATAGCGTGGTCATTTACTTTTACCGCTTCTTCAAATTGCGGTCTAGTGTTCGAACCATATTTCAATTCACGCCATTTATAATCCATTATCTCATCTTTAAGAGATAGCATCTGCGGAACATCAAAAAATACAAGGTTTACATAATTGTCTTCATAAGGTGTCAAATATCTTGCAACCCTATCATAACCCGCTCTTTTATCATTCTTTGCTGGTTCCCATTCAATACCATAATCATCCCACTCTCCAGCAATAGTGTTTCCATCTCTTTCTGTTCTTTGAATACTAGGATCCGCCAAGAATGTATAATCCACACTATTCTTTAGTTTCTCGTGTACTCTCATAGCAAGGTCTTCAATAGAAGTCTCTTTTGCATAAATGATGTCGTATACAAATACTTTACCATCAGCATCAGAGGCAGCAAACAAGATCGAGGTAGGATTTTTATATCCATAGTCATAGACCACATAATGGTTATACCAATCAGGTATCTTCCAAGGTTTTACCATATGTAACTTTTCGTCAAACATCGGATAGACCAATCCAGCAAAATCATCCCAATTACAATAGACATAACGCTTGACCCAAGCTTGAGGCATTGACAGAAGTTCTGATATATAATCAGGGGGAAGATATGGATTGTCAGAATAGGCTCGTACTTCCTGTTGTGTTGTTGGAGGGGGTACATCAGGTGTCCAAGTCCTTGTTTCTATCAGCCTGAAATGCTTTGGGTCTTTATTTTTATTCTTCACAAATTTTTGCCATACCCAAGAATGTCCAGCTGGGTTACAAGTATGAAAGGAACATCTTAAACTTCCCTTACGTCTTAACTGACCACTAGCTGCTATAAATGTATTTTCAGGAATCTCTTCAAGCTGGTCAAAAGCAAAAAATCCTAGGTTCAAAGATTTGATACGCTGAATTGCATCCCTAGAATCATCCAACGCCATATAAATAATCCTTGAGCCATTTTTAAACTCTATCAAATGATCCACAGGATAATGTTTCTTTATAGAGTCACCAGCAATGTCTAAAAGCTGAAGAAGTGTAGACTTCTTAAAAGCATCTAAAACTTTTCTACCCATCAACCCAAGATTATTATCTATCTCCAAAGATTGTTTGACCGCTTCCACACACATCGCATCGGTCTTTCCTGTTCCAAGACTTCCAGCTAATAAATGATGTTTAGCCCAACCTGTATACAAATGATATTCTTCTTGATGAGCTAGAGGCGTGGTGGGATTGCCTGATTCGTCCGTATAACCAACGTAGAGTTCGCTCACGCCTCAGCCCATCCATTTAAAAAATAAGCATCCACTTCTGAGGTCCCATCTTTTAAGACCAGCATCGCACCCTTATATACAGAAGATGGTATTTGGTCTGTTGCCCCCTCAGCGTGTAATATTGTAAATAGGACATTTAGGTTTTCCATAATGTCTGTAATGATCTCTAAGGCATCGCCCTCAATTTTTGGCAACTCGTTCCTCCAATTTTTCTATAATACTTACCCTATCTTTTATAGGAGTTCCAGCAACCATTACGTTTACCTGAGTATTCTGTTGTTTAGTACGCTCACGATATTTACCAGGGTCCATTGCTTTTAATTGAAAAGCACGTTCCGAAAAATTTCTAGGTATCTTTGCATTCTCCAAACTCACATTCTCAAGTTCTTCCAAAGACTTCTGTTTATGGTACTCCTTGATTTGATTTATAGCGTGAGATAGCATTGGCTCTTGTGTCATAATATTTCGAACCGCCTGAAGATGAAGATCGTATTCTTTACAAGCCATATTCAAATTACCTTTGTGTTTATTCAACACGTCCAGGAACTCAGTATATTTACTAGGAGGTAGCTTCGATCTCTTTTTTTCTTTGCGACAAGAATTGGTAAACCAATCTTCGTATAACATAGAATTAGGTTCGGGTTTAGTGAGTGTAGTCTTAGCCATTTTAATATGGTAATAATAAGCACTATTGTGCAACGATACCAACCTCTGACACCAAAAAATTTTCGCCGTGAGTAAATAGTGGGGACCTGGGCGAGTCGAGCGTCCCACCCCACCCCTAAATTGAGGTTCGGGCAAGGCTGGAAATTGACTGGTTTTGTGGTCTTTCTGTTGTCTTTTATCTCTAAACCCTTATATTATTGCGGTTAGGCTGGGATATAAACCCTGTTTCAATCTTTTATTCCTCTATTCTACCATATTTTTATAGATATTAATTCTATAAGCATTTTTTTTAGGGGGCGGATGTCTCTTAAATATATATATGTATGTATTATTTAATTATATATTGTTGTATTGTGCATTTTATTATTTGTTTTATTGTTTTATTGTGCTATATTGTTTTTAGATTAAATAAATAATAAAGGATATCTTAAAAATGAATACAAAATCAAAAAACAAATTTCAAATAAATAATTTTTGCGGTGATTTAGAAGCTATTGTCACATTGGAACAATTAAAAAGTTTGGTTTCAATGATGGGAATAGATTCAAACTACTGGCTAAATAGTTTTAAAACTGAAAAAATCACGGCGTTAAATAGTAAGATTGAATTAATTACTGATGATAATGAAAAATATAGTTTAGAAGTTTCTGACATATTAAACGCTATTATTGATATAATACTATATAAAACAAATGTAAATGATTCCATTTCAGATTTGATATTTGACGCTTTCAAAGATGATGAGCTTGGCTATATGGATTGTTTTCACAATGATTCTATCTTACAAATTGCAACATTTGGAGAACTTGTTTACGGCTAAATAATAAACCCTAACTGATGAGCCTGGAAAGGCGAAACCAGGGCTTAGCCCTGGTCTTAGGTTAAACAAAATAATGAAAGGTTATTAGATGAAAAATGACACTTTTTTAAAACGTGCTGAAATAATGTATTTACTAGAATTATCAAAACTAGGTTTAATTGATGAATTAAAAATCAAAGTTCAAGATATTATTTTAAAAGCAAGTCAGCAAAACAGGGCGGCTTATATTACAACATATTCAAAATTATTAATTTTTTTAGATTCTTTAAAAACTGAACATATAAAATTATGTAACCAAATATTTACCAAGGGCAACTCTAAATTACCATTCATAAGTTTTTCCAATGCTCCTATCGTTAATTGTCCAGGTGCTGGAGATTGTATTAATTTATGTTATTCTCTAACTAGTTTAAGATATCCAGGAGTTCAAACAAGATTCATCCAAAACACTATATTATTAGAAAAAAATTATTCCTGGATAATTGAACAAGATTTTAAAAGACTTGTAAAAACTGGTAAAATTAAATTTTTTAGATTGTATGTAGATGGGGACTTTAAAAGCAAAAAAGAAGTTATTTTTTGGATGGATTTATTAAAAAAATATCCAGGAGTAAAAGCTTATGGTTACACTAAATCCACAAGTTTTTTTAATGATTTAAATAATGAAAATTATAATTTTCCAAATAATTACAAGGTTAATATTAGTTCAGGATCAAACAACCCTAAAGAAGCCTTAAAACTTGCTAATTCAGGTTTAAACATTGTTAGAGGTAATTTTATTAATATTGATATTAATTCTAATTCTAGCAGCAATAACAGAACCTTAACAGATAAACAATTAATAAAAGAGAAACTTGGAACTAATAGAGATTATAAATTAAAAAATGGACGTTCTTATTTTGTATGTCCTGGACTTTGTGGAACTTGTACCAACAAGGGTCATGCTTGTGGGCTGGATTCTTTTAAAAACATAGATATAATAATTCCAAATCATTAACAAATAACTAGGAGAAAATAAAATGTATATAACATTAAATATCATTCATATAATATTAATTTTTTCAATCGGGTTTATCTTAGGCTCTTTTGTATATAGCTTGTGGATAAAACCCTTTATGAAAAATCCTAACTGAAGAGCTTAAAAAAGCGAAACCAGGGCTTAGCCCTGGTCTTAGGTTAAACAAAATAATGAAGGGAGAAAAATAACATGAAGACTATAATTAAAAAAGCTTACAGGCTTTATAATACTAATGATAATGAATCTTACAGGTTAAGCTTTAAGAATAAAGACCAGGCATTAAAATTCGTGGTTCAAAACTTAGACTTAAACAAAACCTGGAGAATTAAACCCGTTGAATATAAAGAAATTCTTTTTAATCAACTTAAATACTAAATAAACCAAACCGCTTGATTTTAATTAATTGAGCGGTTTTTTTTGTTTCAAATGATGCAGCAAAATAAAATAAAACAGAACAGAATAAAACAAAAGAAAGCTGAGGTGAAATAATGAGTAAAAATAAAAACCTAGAAGAGCCTATTTTTAAAACCTTTAAAGAAAGAATAGAATATGAACAACTTAAATGGGAAACATTGCAAGAGTTGATTAAAACATTTAAACAAAAGAAAGCTGAGGTGAAATAATGAAAATATATGCTTTAACAACTTTACAAAGATATGGAATAGAAATACAGGTAAGATTATTTGATACTATAGAACAATGTCGAAAAGAATATAATCTTTTAATTAAAGATTTTGAAAACAATAAAGATTATATAGTAAATAAAGGAACTGAACATACTGAAATAGAATATGAGGAAGGACTTGAAATTCTTGTATCAATTAAAACTTATGAGTTAAATGATTTGGTTAATAATCAAGTTCATTGTGTTATTAAAGGTAATCAAGAGTGTGATTACATAAACAATGAAAATCTTTATTTGTTTAATAATGAAACAAAAGCAACTAAACAATTTCTTGATTTATTATACCAACATAAAGAAAATGGTTATGACATTGGAGATGTTGAAATCAAATACGCTGATGAAGAATATAAAGAATATTTTAGTTTTGATGATAATGATTATGATTGGGGACATTGCAAAACAGAATTAATTAAAATAGAAAGCGAGGTGAAATAATGAGCAATTGTAATCAATGCAAAAAGAAAGGTTGGTTAGAGGTAGAGGGCAGACTAGGACTTGAAATACAAATGTGTCAAGATTGCTATATTTGTAAATCTGATAAAGAGGCATACAAAAAAGCTAGTAAAGTTATAGACGTATCAAAACATAAATATGATACTTTTATTGCTCCAAATAGAAAGTAAGGTAAAATAAACCCAAACGATCAAAATTATATCAAACCTACAAAACAACCCCGTAAAGCGGGGTTTTTTGTTTCCAGGCTATAACCATATACCCAAACCCAACATAATCAATTCTAAGCACTATTGTGCAAGAAATTGCACCATCCTTGCCACCACCCAATCCCCATCCAGGAAATTCGAATCTCAAGTAGTGAATAAAACACAAGTGGTAAATAAAACATCTTTGCAAGGAGTTAGGTTCATCTTTGCCAAGCGTAAGCGAAAGCAAAGTGAACTCTACGACTTGCTCTTATTTCTTTGAAAGGGGTGTGGGGAAAACTTTCTTTAGGCTCACTTAGGATCATTTCCTTAGGCTCATTTATTTTATATATATATTATATATATATATGTTTTGATCCTAACACCCTTAAGGCTCACTTAGGCTCACTAAGGCTCAATTAAGGCTCAAAATAAAATCCAGGCAAAGGTTAGATTAAACAAATATAACGAAAGGCTATAGATATTTCCTCCGCCTGGATTAAAAGTGAGGTAAAGAATGTACGGCTTCTACAATTTCAGAGTCAATGGGTTTTAAGGTTTTATCATTATGTATATATCCCTGAGTTATACTTGTTGGTAGATGTCCTAATAAAAATTTGACTTGTGGGTCGGTTAACCCAATGGTATCCATATTGGTTGAAAAGGTATGTCTAAAACATTGGATACAAAAATTACCATCACCATCGTTGTGTGTTTTTGATTCTTTTGGTTTGTCTTCTTTTCTTCCGTTCAAAATAATTTGCATTGAACGTCTCAAGTTTCGACACTCAACAACAACTAGAGTATTATAATCAATCCCTGAAACCACGTTATGTTTTGGTATAATCGCCCATCTTTTTTCAGGGTCTTTGGTATCGTATTGATCTTGTTTTGCTCTGAGAACTACAATTCTATCATCTAAAACATTGGTCGGTTTTAAATTATAAATGTCTGTAAAGTTTAATCCCGTATAATATAACATTCTGTAAAAATCTCTATAAACCTTATTAGGTTCTTCTTGGATTAATAAACCAAATTGTTCATTGCTCATATTGTTATGTTCGATGGTTTTTCCACCACATTTTATTTCCTTTATAGTGTCAAGAATTAAATCATTAGGATTCGTGTTTTCAGTTGGATAATAACCTTTTTTCTTACACCATTTATAAAAATTATTTAAAGCTCCATTATCATTCTTTAAAGTTTTTTCAGCATTTTTTTTAGATAATTCTACAAAAAAATTATTCAATTCATAATGTTGTAAATACTTTTCTCTATTTGTATGAAAAATATATTTATCAGAAAATTTCTGTTGAAACTTATTTAACGAAGACCCCTCTCTATCTCTAGAGTTTTTTGCTTTTTTTGTTGCCTCTAAATGTATTTTATATTGAACTATTGCATCTGTTAATAAAATTGCCCTTGTAACATTTTTAAACCTAAGCAATTCATTGTCAACTTGTACGTTTTGCAATTTTTGATAAACAACATCTTGTGCTATTTTTTTTGTACGTTCATATGAAGATTTGTTTTTGATCTTTTTATTTTCATCTAAACCATCGCATTTTATACCCGTACTAAAAGATTTAATATCAGGTCTTTTGACATAATACCAATAGATACCTAAACCTTGTTTTCTAGTAAACAACCCCACTAATTAGCCCCGTATTTATTTTCAGTATAATTAAAAATGGTCTTCACTTTTAATGTCATATTAAATGGACTAAGTTTTATCATATAAAAACTTGGCACAAGATGTCCGTCTTTGTGAATGTAATCAACTGGAAAATTCATAGATACTCCCAAGTCGGTATCACCACTACCACTTGCTTTAAAAAACGTTGGGAATTTCATACCGATACCAAAACATTTTTTCTTAGAATCTTCCGTCATAATTGAATAAATAGGATGGTTTTTTAACCCGAATTCTTCGCCAAAACTCCACAATTCTTCAAGTTCTTTTGTAGAGTATCCTAAATAATGAGAACAAGCCTCTTTACCTTTCACACTTATAAATGTTCCTTTAAAATTAATTGGAAATTCAAACCCAAGTCTTATTGTAAGATGTGAATGGTAATCCATCAAACTTGGTTTTTTCTTGTTATATATTTTATTTAGCAATTTTGTTTGTGTAACCAATTTGTTAACTAATAATCTAGATAAGTTATTCATCTTTAATATCCCCCTCCTCATCAAGGAATTTTACATTAGCAACGATCGTCATTTTTTTGATATTAATAACACAATTACACGATGCTTTTACAAAACCCTTGCTGTTTGTTTTATATGTAAAATCAAGTGGAACTACTACTTCAGGATTGGAAGAACCTATAAGTGTTTTTAAAAGCAAATAGGTTGTCTCTCCAATTGAAATAGCCTTACTTAACGAAGATTCTTCTAAAATGGTACCCAACTTACTTTTACCCATTTCATATTCATTCTTCTTATCATCATCTATTAAGTCTTGTATATATTTTTCAGAATACCCTAATTTTTCTGAAAATATATTAACTGCGAAGTCTGAATGATCCGTTAGTTTTGTTGTAACTCCTCTTAAACCTTGAAATTTCATACTTAAACTAAATGTAGCATCAGTTTTAAGTATGCTTTCTAGGATTTGTTGTTGAACTTTTCTCTTGTGTTCATCCTCAAGAGCATCATTTTGTTTAGTCAGGTCAGTAATTTTCTCTTCCATAGTATCTTCGATTTGCTCTTCTAAAGCAATGATGATATTTTTATCAGAGTATAAATCCGCAACACGAACCTCACAAGCATCTGCCCATTTTTTTAGTACATCAGATGGGGGGACCCTTTCCCCTTTTTCATAATGCACAATAGAACGTATACCTTTCCCAATTTTTTTACTTATATCAGGTTGTGTATATCCTCTTTTTTTTCTAATCAACTTAAGATTTTCTGCCATCGTGGTCATACCCTAACCCGCTTTCTTAGTTTGTTTAAAAATAATAAATTGCATAAAAAACTGCTTGACTTGTTTAATTGTGCATTATATATTGCACTTATGAAATCAAATAAACTTTTTATAAAACTATTCACGAACTAATATTAAATAATAAATCATATTAAAACAAAGGATTATTTTGAATCAAAAATTATTAACCATTAAAGACGTTTCTAAACAAGTGGGTGTTACACCCCAAATAGTATATGAATGGGTAAAACGTGGGGATCTAAAAAGTATTGCACTTAGTAAAAGATTGATTCGCATCGCACCTGATGAATTAAAAAAATTTTTAGATGAGCGTTCAAATTAATCGTCAACATCTACCCTATCTTAAGATACCCCTTAAGGTGTTGTTCGAATGGGTGTTGGTATAATAAATGTTTTTCTTGCCAACACCTAAAAAATTACAGAGAACTTACAAGTTCTTGTATTCCAAAACAGAATCTCACAAGTATTTTAAATATCTTCTACTAACATTAGATGTTTTAAAGCTTACCATATTTTACTTGGTCATATATGGTTTTGGTTTCATAGTTGTTGGAATAGTTCTTCGTTTACTATCCTATCTTGCGGGAGATATACAAATTGAAACTATCTTTAAACTTTAAAGAACCATTTCATATATCATCTTTTTTTACATACCTAGCTTGTCCTAGAAGATATGTTTTTTCCATTTTAAACAGAGACGAGGGTCCCGCATTTAGGTCTACAAAACTTGTTGTAGGCACGGCTTTGCATTCAGCAATTGAAAAAATACACGATGAAAGATGGTTTGGAAAAACAGATAAGTTTTATGACACCTTGATTCGTGATTGTATAAACGATGCTGAGTTTGATTCAAGAGACTCCCACATTCCAATCAATTGGAATAAATATAGAGAAGATAGGATTGATGAAATAGTAGAGAGATTCAAGCCGATGCTAATCAATTACACAAAATCCAAAATGAATCGTGAGTGCAAGATATTATATAATGAAGTGAAATTAGACTATGATATTAATGGATACAAATTTTCAGGTAGGATTGACCAAGTAAGAGAAACCAAAGATGGTGTAATACAACTTATTGATTTTAAAACGGGTAAATCAAAATTAGTCACTACTTGGAATTTAAAACTTAATTATCAGTTAGCAAGTTATGCGATAGCATTAAAACAAAACTTTGGTCTTGATGTAGATGAAATTGGTCTTTACAGATTTCAGGATCACGAGGCATATAAAAGATGGACCCCATTTTACAGGGTAAGAAATACAGGAACACATCACGAAAGTTATAAAAGTTGGGATAAAAAACAGATTTGTTCTGTTGAAGAATATGAGCAAATAAAAACTGCTGAAAAAATTAAGCTGACCAATAACCCAAAAGTCAAACCCTGGAAATTTAAAGGTAAAGATAGAAATGTAATGTATTACCGCCCTGGTACAGAAAAAGGTCCAGGATTATACACAGTAAAAATAAGTGAAAATATGCTTACCAACCTTGCTAAAGAAATTCAGCGAGTCTGTGCTGCAATAAAAAGAAGAGAATTTTTTAGAAACCCCTATAGTTGTAGTGATTGTGCATTCAAACCTCCTTGTGAGGCTGATTTGGAAATGACTACTGCTAAGGACTACACCCAAGCCGTAACAGGCTGGTAATAAAGGAGAAAACAAATGAGTGAATGGTTGCCTGATGATTATGAGATACCACAATCAACCCCTAAGTATTTTAAACTTGAACAAGGAAATAACGAGTTCAGAATTATGTCTCGCCCGATCTTAGGATATGAATGGTGGGAAGACAATTCTCCAAACAGAGTTAAGGAAAAGTCAGATGTTCCTAAATCTGAATGGACCAATGAAAGAAAGCCAAAGCATTTTTGGGCGATGGTTATTTATAACCCCAAGCTTGATTGCTTTCAAATCTTTCAAATAACACAAAAATCCATACAAGAATCTATTAGTGCTTTAGCAAAAGACCCTGATTGGGGTTCACCTAATGATTACAACATTACCATTAGTAGAGATGGTGAGGGTTTAGAAACTAAGTATTCAGTTAGGTCCAAGCCAAAAAAAGCATTAGACAAAGATGTATTAAAAAGACATAAAGAGACAAGTATTAACCTTGATGCTTTATATGCTGGAGATGATCCATTTGGTTCAGAAGAAATCCAAGAAGAAGACATCCCATTCTAAATCGGGTGCCACTAAACACGGCACCCCATTCACATTAATGTGGCTATGGGATTTTTATAATCATTTCGAAGACCAATTATTGCCAAGTCAAAAAAATGTTTTCGATAAAGTATTTGAGGGAATGAACGATGAAGAACAACCAATTGAAAAATCAACCGCATCCAAGTGGCACAAATCAAAGTGCATTGAGATTGTACACCAAATTCTCGCTAGAGATGGTAAGTAGTCAGAGAGTTACAAAACAACATATGGCTCTTGTTAGGGCATTGAACAAGTCTTATTCCTATGTAGGAGAAAAAACTTTTAACAAGGTAGCAAATAGATATTTTGACTTGAACCAAGATAGGTTCAGCATACCGCAAATAAAAATTAAAAGATGTTTAAAAGCATTACGAACAGAGTTTGTCAAACAAAAGAAAAATTAAATGATAAAAGTATTTTCATTATTTAGTGGTGTTGGTGGTTTTGAACTAGGGTTAAAAAATTCAAATATAGAATTTAAGGTCATAGGTTTCTCAGAAATTGACAAATATGCTTCACAAGTGCTTGAAAAACATTTTAAAGGAATTAAAAATTATGGAGATGTTAAAAAAATTAGAACAGAAGAATTACCCAAATTTGACTTGCTTGTTGGAGGATTTCCTTGTCAAGCTTTTTCAATTGCTGGAAGAGGAAAAGGATTTGATGACACAAGAGGTACTCTCTTTTTTGAAATTGCACGAATTCTTAAAGACAAAAAACCAAGACATTTTATACTCGAAAATGTTAAAGGCATACTTTCTAATGACAAAGGACGTACTTTCCAGACTATACTTAAAGTTCTCTCCAACTTGGGGTATATCGTTGAATGGGAAGTTCTTAATAGTAAAAATTTCGGAGTCCCACAGAATAGGGAAAGAGTGTATTTTGTCGGACATCTTAGAGGAAAAAGTAAACCAAAAGTATTTTCTCTCACAAAAGGCAGTAAAGTATCTGAAACGAGCAGAAAAAAGAAAAGGCAAGGAAATAGTGAAATATCATCAACGATAACCTCTAATTATAAAAGAGGTACTTATGCAGGTGGAGAACAATATATAATAGAAAAAAACTCTTCACAACCAAATACTAAAACTGATTTATATAAAGTAAAAGAGGCAACTATAAAAGGATATGCCATAGCAAGAAAGGGAGATAGTATTAATTTATCTGTACCAAATTCTAAAACTCGCAGAGGTAGAGTTGGTAAACAAATAGCACAAATATTAGATACAGCAACTCAACAATATACAATAGACAAAACTCAAATCAGAAGATTAACACCAATTGAATGTGAAAGATTACAAGGTTTTCCTGATAATTGGACAGAGGGACTATCTGACACTCAAAGATATAAATGTTTAGGCAATGCAGTAACTACTAATGTCATTGAATGGATAGCAAAACAATTATA